>JAEEGG010007715.1_pt1 | contig 24675 bp, 15 predicted proteins | sample 9134161 | NCBI WGS metagenome assembly JAEEGG01 (sample SAMN16246543, study PRJNA631951) | gut metagenome | biome: gut microbiome; feature: rumen; material: CR-attached | host: Bos | place: Iran: Karaj | collected 2018-10 | reverse complement strand
TTAAATCTTCGTCTTTTTCATACTCCATTAAATTCGCGCAATCACTTTTCTACCGTTTTAATCAAAACAAATTGGTACACAACAAGTTGCAAATACGATTATTGCTCCGGCCTGACGAGCGTCACCATCGGTACTTCTGTGACGAGCATTGGCTACAAGGCGTTCCAATATTGCTCCGGTCTGACGAACGTGGACATCCCGAACTCAGTAACGAGCATTGGAAGCTATGCGTTCTCTGGCTGTTCCAGCCTGACGAGCGTGACCATCCCGAACTCCGTGACAAGCATAGGAGAGGGTGCGTTTTCTTGCCAAAGTTTGACAAGCGTAACGGCAATGATGAAAACACCTGTGGATATTGACTCAAATACTTTTTCCAATAGGGCGAATGCAACACTTTATGTTCCCTCTGGCTGCAAGGGCGCCTATCAAGCAGCCAACTTTTGGAAGGAGTTCAAACAGATTGTGACGATTTCCACATCCAGTCCTTCCATAGTATTTGCCGATGCCAAAGTAAAGGCGTTGTGCGTTGCCAACTGGGACACCAATGGTGACGGAGAACTGAGTGAGGCAGAGGCGGTAGCGGTGACGGATTTAGGACGAGTGTTTATGAATAACTTAGGAATAATAACTTTTGATGAGTTGCGATATTTCACAGGCTTGACGAGCATTGGTAGCTCTGCGTTTTCTCGCTGCCAGGGGTTGAAAAGCGTGACCATCCCGAACTCCGTGACGAGTATCTGCACCGATGCGTTTTATAGTTGTACCAACCTAACGAATGTGACCATCCCATACTCTGTGACCAGCATCGATTTTGGTGCGTTCGAGAATACTGGTCTGACGAGCGTGACCATCCCGAACTCTGTGAAGAGCATCGCCAGTTGTGCGTTCTTTGGATGCTCCAGCCTGACGAGCGTGACCATCCCGAACTCCGTGACCAGCATCGGCAACTCTGCTTTCTCTAGTTGCTCCAGCCTGACGAGCCTGACAGTGGCATCGGGGAACACCAAATACGACTCCCGCAATAACTGTAACGCCATTATAGAAAAAGCATCAAATACATTGATTGCTGGGTGTAAAAACACCATCATTCCTAACTCCGTGACCAGCATCTGCAGCTTTGCGTTCTATGGTTGTTCTAGTCTGACGAATGTGACTATCCCGAACTCCGTGACCAGCATCGGCGGATCAGCATTCGAGAACTGCTCCGGTCTGGCGAGTGTGACATCTTTAATTGAGACTCCATTTGATATTGGTGGAAACACTTTTGAGCGCATATCTTCTAATGCGATATTATATGTACCTTCAGGAAAAAAGAGCCAATATGAATTATATTTAGGATGGACAAAGAACTTTAAAGATGTTATCGAAGTAGGTGGCTCTGCAACCTATACCTTGTCTATCAAGGCCTCTGGTAGCGGTTATGCTTATTACAACAGCACGTCCGTCCGTAACACCACAAAGACCTTCACGGTAAACAATGGTACATCTGCCACCATCAACTTCACGCCCGATGATGGTTATCGAATCAAGATTGTGAAGAAAGACGGTATGAATGTGACTTCAGGCATTTCTAATGGCCAGTACACGGTAAGCAATATACAGGCAAATACGACGGTGGAAGTGGAGTTTGAAGCCATACCTTCAAACACCTATACACTTACAATTAAGGCTACGGGCAGCGGTTACGCTTATTACAACAGCGCATCCGTGCGCAACACCACAAAGACTTTTTCGGTCAACAAAGGCACATCTGCCACCATTAGCTTCACACCCGATAATGGTTACGTAATCCAAAGTGTGAAGAAAAACGGCGCGAATGTCACTTCAAGTGTTTCTAATGGCCAATACACGATTAGTAACATACAAGGCAATATGAGTTTGGAAGTGGAGTTTGGTACTATTTCTCCCCCAACGACTTTTTTCTTAACTATCAAGGCCATGTTCAACACTGGCTCCGCTTATTTCAATAACACGTTCGTGCGCAATACCACGAAGACCTTTTCAGTCAACAAGGGCACGTCAGCAACTATCAGCTTCACGCCCGATGATGGTTACTGCATCAAGAGCGTGAAGTTAAACGGAGTGAATGTTACTTCGAGCGTTTCTAACGGGCAATATACGATTAGTAGCATACAGTCCAATATAACAGTGGAAGTGGAGTTTGAGGCCATTACCCACACAATGACAATTAAAGCTACTGGAAACGGTTTCGTCTCCTTCAATAGTACAAGTATTCGCAATAATACTGTGGAATTCATTGTCACTGAGGGAACGACGCGCACCATCTATTTCACGCCTGATAAAGGCTACCGCATCAAGAGCGTGAAGAAAGACGGGACGAATGTTACTTCCAGCATTTCCAACAGCCAGTACACGGTCAGCAATATCCATAGCAATACAACCGTTGAAGTGGAGTTTGAGACCATCACCCATACGCTGACTATCAAGTCCACTGGTTATGGCTACGCCTATTATAACAGCACGTCCGTTCGCAACACCACCAAGACTTTTACTGTCAACGATGGGGCATCAGCTACAATCAGCTTCACGCCAGACGATGGCTACCGCATCAAGAACGTGATGAAGGATGGGGTGAATGTCATTTCCAATGTTTCCAACGACAAATACACTGTCAGCAACATTCAGGGCAACACGACGGTGGAAGTGGAGTTTGAGGAAATTCCAATAACAACCTACACTTTGACTGTCAAGTCCACGGGCAACGGTTCCGCCTCCTACAACAGTACGAGTATTCGCAATAATACAGTGGAATTCATTGTCACTGAGGGCACGTCGCGCACCATCTATTTCACACCTGATTATGGAAACAAGATAAAGGATGTGAAGAATAACGAAGTAAATGTTACTTCAGTTATTATCAACAACCAATACACGGTGAATGATATTCAGGGTGACACATTCATAGAAGTGGAGTTTGAGGCCATCACCCACACCCTCTCCATTCGTGCCACGGGCGATGGTGCCGTCACATACGATGGCACAGCCATCCGCAATGCCACCAACACTTTCGTGGTCAACGAGGGCACGACGGCCACCATCTCGTTCTCGGCTGATGAAGGCCATCGCATCAAGAGCGTGAAGAGGGATGGCACCGATGCCACTGCGGCTGTTGCCAACAACCAGCTCGTGGTGGGCGATATACGAAGCGACATCCTGGTGGAGGTGGAGTTTGATGCCCGACCTACCACGTACAGCTATGAAACGGTGAACTATGTGGTACAGTCGTTTGCCGACATGACCGTGCTCGTGGCTCATGGCGACTACGGGAAGGTGCTGGAGGTGCCCGCCACCATCCCCTTCGATGGCGACACGTGGCGCGTCAGCGGACTGGAGAAGGACGCATTGGCCCGAAGCACCGCACTTGCTGCCGTGATATGGCATCCTGCAGCAGCGTTTGCCGCCACCGTGAGCAACCCTAACCTGCTGCTCTACGCAGAGGAGGTGGCATACGCCCCTGCCAACATCAATAATGTGGTGGTGAAGGGCGTGGCTGACCACATCACGCTGACGGATGCGGCAAGCGGCAACGACTTCTTCTGTCCGCAGGAGTTCACTGCCAAGCGCATCAGCTACAGCCACCGCTACAGCATGGAGACGGGCATGGACGAGGCACGCGGCTGGGAGACTATCGCCTTGCCCTTCGACGTGCAGCGCATCGTGCATGAGGGCAAAGGTGAGATAGTGCCGTTTGCCCAACGGAGCAGCGGCGAGAGCAGACTACCCTTCTGGCTGATGGCCTTCACCGACAAGGGATGGACAGCCTCCGACGGCATCAAGGCCAACACCCCGTATATCATCAGCATGCCCAACCATCCCGACTACGACGACGACTACCTGCTGAGTGGAACGGTAAGCTTCGAGTCGGAGAATGTGGCGGTGAAGGCCTCGGACAACCTGAAGCCTATCTATCAGGGCGACAAGACCTTCGTACCCACCTTTGGCGAGATAGGCATGGGCGAGGGCGCCTTTGCCCTGAATGTGAGCAACGACCTGGAGCAGAACACAAGTGGCGTGACTGAGGGCAGCCGTTTCGTGCTGAACATGCGGCGCGTGCATCCTTTTGAGGCGTACATGAAGAGCGGTTCCACCCGGTCGCCGTGGATAGGCATCGACGAGGACATGGGCGACTCCATCCACCAAGCCGAAGATGGGGTGGGGGTCTTCACGCTGGGAGGCCAGTTGCTGAGGCGTGGGGCTGACGAGGCCGACGCCCTTCGCTCGCTGCGCTCAGGAGTGTATATTGTGAACCGTAAAAAAGTAATCGTGAAATGAACATGAAACGTAAACACTATATATCCCTGTTGCTGACGCTACTGTTGTGCACAAAAGCGACGGCGCAGGACATCACCATCGCGGAGTTCAAGGAGCTGCCCCATGACCTCACCGCACGCGCCACGACGCTGATTGACAATGCTGGCGAGGCGGGGGCGGTCATCAAGTTCCTGGTTCGCGACATAAACATCGTCATTGAACCCAATCTGGGTGTGTTGAAGCGGGAGGAACGTCCAGGGGAGATAGACCTGTGGGTGCCCAAGGGCACGAAGCGCATCACCATCAGGCGCAAAGGGATGATACCCCTCTCGGGCTATGTGATTCCGATGCGCATAGAATCGAAGGCCACCTATGAGGCCAGGGTGGAGATGACGCAGAAGGTGAAGCAGACGAACCTGCAGGGCTATCTGGGCGCCGCCTTCAGCATCTTGCCCGCAGCAGGCCCGACGGCTTCCGTTGGACTGGTCTATCAGCATCACGTGCTGGAGGTGGGGGGCACCTTCGGCCTGTCCAAGACCGACCAGCTGTACTTCTACAACAACAAGGGCGATGCCGTGGCCACCTACAGCTATCAGCCGCTTTTTGTACATGCCAAGTATGGCTATGAGTTGTATGCCACGAAGGCGCTGTCGGTCACCCCGCTCGTGGGTGTCGTGTATGGCCAGTTCAAGGGAAAGACCGACGCGTCGTTCGCCTACACCAATAGCGACTACCAGAAGGCCAGTGCCGTCTCGGCATCAGCCTCCGTGAGAATGGCGCTGCACTTAGGCAAGCATTTCAGTTTACATGTGACACCGGAGTACCGCTTCTGCCTGAGCAAAGACAACAACAGCACGTGGATAGCCGAATACGACAAGACCCTTAAAGGATGGACGGAGGGCTTGGGGCTGAGTGCCGGCGTGATGATTCGTTTATAATAAAAGATGAAGATGATGAACAAGATGATAAAATATGTGGTCGCCTTGGTGCTGTTGCTCACGACGGCTTGTGAGAGCAATGACGGCGCAGGGCAAGACAAGCCCTATATCAGTAAGGATTACCTACAGGTGGCCCACCAGCTGCAGCTGAAAGCCGATGGCACCGCTGCGGAATTGCGGGTGGAAGCCAACTGCGCCTGGCGTGTAGACATATCAGAGAACTGGCTTGCGGCATCGCCATCGGATGGTTCCATGTCGCAAACCATCAGCATTCTCGCCGGTCAAAATGCAACTGGGGCGGAGCGTACAGCCATCCTGAAATTCACTGCTGGCTCGGCGCCCGTCAGGACAGTAACCGTCACGCAGCCATCGTTGAGCATTGATATTCCTAAAGAGAAACTGTTGTCTGTGAGTCCCACCACCCTTGAGTTCGAAGCATCGGGCGGGGCTCTGAGCCTCATACTGAGTAGCAACACCAGCTGGGTGGTGTCGTCATCGCCGGAGTGGTGCACGTTGTCGACCTATTCCGGTTCTGGCAATGCAGAGATAGCTGTCACGGCCCAAGCGAATCCCACGGAAGTACAGCGCACAGGCCATATCGTCGTTGCTGGCGAGGGCGTGAACCCCATCACTATCAACTTGCTGCAAAAAGAGTTGCCATCGTCGCAGAAGGAGCCAGGCCCCAACGACAACCAGCCACCAACGTGATACATTGCGAAAAATGTGGCATCCGTTTGCGTAGCAAATTTTGGAGCGCGACTTTCTGAAAAAAGGCGTTGACTTTTTGCAAAAAGTCAACGCCAAATTTTTGAAACCCGTATGTCTTGTTTATCGACCTGTTGCGGCAGAAATATTTTCTGCCCGAAAAACTTGCAGGGATGGGAATAAATGCGTACTTTTGCGCTTCCAAAATCAAAAACACAACAATGAGAAGCAGAACAGGAAATTGGTTTGAGTGCAAGATTCGCTATGAGAAGACCATGGACGACGGCTTGCAGAAGAAAGTGACAGAGTTGTATGTGGTGGACGCACTCTCGTTCACCGAGGCCGAGGCACGCATCATGGAGGAGATGTCGAGCTACATCAGCGGCGAGTTTGAGGTGAACGACATCAAGCGGGCTGCCTACAAGGAGATATTCTTCAGCGACGCCGACAACGACGACCGTTGGTACAAGGCCAAGGTGCAGTTCATCACCATCGACGAGAAGACCGACAAGGAGAAGCGCTCGAACGTGAACTACTTGGTGCAGGCCGCCACGCTCAACGGTGCCGTGAAGCACATCGACGAGGTGATGGGCGGCACGATGATCGACTATGCCATCGCCGCCGTGGCAGAGACCACGCTGATGGACGTCTTCGAATACAGGAAGAAGGACGAGAAGGCCGAGAAGCCCGAATATGAGGAGTGAGGAGCGATGGCTACGACGCTAACCGACAACTTGAACCATGTCAGGGCCTCGCTGCTGCCCGGCGTAGGACTGGTGGCCGTGAGCAAGTATCACCCTGCCAGCCAGATTGCAGAGGCCTACGCCGCCGGACAACGACGTTTTGGCGAGAGCCACGAACAGGAGCTGCGGCAGAAGCATGCCGAGCTGCCCACAGACATTGAGTGGCACTTCATAGGCCACCTGCAGACGAACAAGGTGAAGCTGATAGTGCCATACATCACCATGATTGAGACCGTCGACTCCCTGCGCCTGCTACGCGAGATTGAGCGGCAGGCGGCGCGCGTGGGACGCACGGTGAAGGTGTTGCTCGAACTGCACCTGGCACAGGAAGCCACCAAGTATGGACTCACACCCACCGACTGCCGCGCCCTGCTGGCCGATGGCGAGTGGAGGCAGATGGAGCACGTGAAGATTTGCGGACTGATGATGATGGCCTCCAACGTGGACGACGAGGAGCAGATAGAGCGCGAGTTCCAGCAGGCCAGCGACTTCTTCGACGAGGTGAAGCGCGACTACTTCGCCCACGACGACGATTTCTGCGTGCGGTCGTGGGGCATGAGCGCCGACTACCCCTTAGCCATGCGCCACGGCTCCACCCTCGTGCGTGTTGGCACCGCCATCTTCGGTGAGCGCGTCTGATGCCGCCCCAGGTCATGCTTCTACTCCTAATATAGGACATCCAAAACAATCCGTAAAATGATTATCCGCATATTAATGAATAGTTTGGGACGATTATAATAAACGGCCCAAATTATTCACTTATTTGCGGATAAACACATTTTTTTAATTACCTGAAGGCAAAAACATGGCAAAAAGTTTGCCCATTCCGATAATTGTTTGTATTTTTGTTGTCTCAATCAAAACAAACAAATATCATGAAGCATTCCAGTAGTTTTGTTTTAGGTGCTATGGCCGTGCTATTGGCCTTGGCAGGTTGCTCCAAAGACATCGTTGACGAGCAAGCACAAGACATGGGCAACCCCTGCCAGCTGACCATCGTGACACGTGGCGACGCCACTACCGACGATGAGGGAGCAGAGAGCGTGAAGACAGGACGCATCTATGTGTTTAACCAGGACAACCGCTGCGTGAGCATCCTCTCTACCGACGAGGACACGCAAAGTGCCATTACCCAGTTGCCCGCTGGTAGCTACAGCTTCTACGCTGTGGGAGGGTTCGACGTGGAGCGCATGTCGCTGCCTACACAGGATGCCGCCTCACCCCAAAGCGAGCTGCAACTGATGAGTGACAAGGTGATGGACGACCTGCTGCTGGCGCACACCGAGTTAATGACGCTCACAGCCGACGACAACCGTACAGTGACGATACAATTGGAACGACAGGTGCAGCGCATCGATCAGGTGACGATACACCAAGTACCAGCCAACGTGACGGGTGTGGAGCTGGTGATAGAGTCGCTCTATCAGAAGGTATGCCTCGACGGCACGCTGCCCACGAATGCCACCGAGAGTGCCACCATCACCCTGGACGAAGATGAGAATGGCACTTGGCAGGCCGAGCCAGAACTCTATCTGCTGCCTTCGAAGGGCAAGCCCATCATCACCGTGCGTTTCCTCTACGACGGAGGCTCGAAGAGCTACAGCTATTCAGCATCGGAACCCATGGAGGCCAACCACAAAGTGAAGATTGAGGGCACCTATCGCGGCAGTGGGGTGGGGGTACAGCTCACTGGTGTATTGCAGGGCATGACCTGGGGCGAAGACCGCATCATTACCTTCGACTTCGACGAGACCAACAGTGGCAGCCAGGACAACAATGATGACAACGGCGACGACAACGGACAGAACAATGACAATCCTGGCGACGATGCCCCCACAGTCGGTTCTTTATTCAAAGGCTGCTACGTGGTGAATGTCAGCGGGAAGAATGTCACACTCGTCTCGCCCACTGAAAAGAGGAACTTGGTGCCCATCGGCACATCGAATGACGAAGCACTGGCTATCCTGCAGAGTGAATTGGCTACGTGGACGGCTGGCGACAACGTAAGCGGCACATGGCGCATACCCACGGAAGACGAGGCACGTGCTTTCCTTGTTGACAAGAACTGTGTGGAGATTGAGGACGCCCAAACCTATTTCTGCTTGGTGGGCACTGAGTTGATGGCTGTGGAGGTGAGACCCAACTATGCATCAGGAACACAATCCATTAAGGAGACAACCGACTGGGCAGGAAACACTTGGCTGCGCCCTGTCATCGACATCACTCTGCCTTAACATTGTGCCATGGCTAAACAAGCGAAACTGACCGACAAGCGCTATGTGGTGCCCTTTGTGCTCATCACCACGCTGTTCTTCCTTTGGGGCTTTGCCCGCGCCATCCTCGACGTACTGAACAAGCATTTTCAGGACGAGCTGCACATCAGCATCACCCAGTCGTCGCTCATTCAGGTCACCACCTATCTGGGCTATTTCCTGATGGCCATCCCCGCTGGCCTGTTCATCCGCCGTCATGGCTACCGCTATGGCGTGGTGTTTGGCCTCAACCTGTTTGGATTGGGTGCACTGGCCTTCATCCCCAGCAACACCTTCGCTGCCTTCTTGGGCGCGCTGTTTGTCATCGGGTGTGGTCTCACCTTCCTTGAGACGGCTGCCAACCCCTACGTGACCGAGCTGGGGCCGAAAGAGACGGCATCGAGCCGCCTGAACCTCTCGCAGACGTTTAATGGCATGGGCTGCTTCATGGCTACGCTGCTGGTGGGTGGCTTTCTCTTCCGCGAGGATGGTGGGACATCGGATGTGGCAGTGCCCTACGCCATCATGGGCATAGTGGTGCTGTTCATTGCCCTCATCTTCACTAAGGTAAATCTGCCAGAGATAGCCCAAGTTGCTGAAACCGAAGTTCAAACTCCGTCTTCGGCTTCAGGGGCTTCGGGCATCTCTGCCGTCCTGCGCAACCGTTGGTTCGTATTTGGCCTACTCGCTCTGTTGAGCTATGAGGTGGCCGAAATCTCCATCAACAGCTATTTCGTGAACTTCGTCACGGGCACGGGGTGGATGTCGAAGCTCGACGCCTCGCGTGTGGTGTCGCTGGCACTGGTCATCTTTATGGTGGGCCGCTTCGTGGGCAGTTGGATTATGCGCCGCGTAGCAGCAGAGCGTATGCTGCTCTATTGTGCCGTGGGCACTGTCGTCTGCATGGTGCTGACGATGCTCAACCTGGGCCAGGTGTCGTTGGTGGCACTGATACTCAACTATCTCTTCGAGACCATCATGTTTCCCACCATCTTCTCATTGTCGGTGCAAGGGCTTGGGAGCTTGAAGAAGAGTGCCGCCTCTCTGCTGATGATGACCCCCATCGGCGGTTGCGGCTTCCTACTGATGGGTTGGCTGGCCGACAACACCAATCCCTTCCTGCCGTTCATCATCCCCTTGGTGGGCTTCGCCGTGGTGTTGAGCTACGCATACATGGCTCACAAGCGAGCAAAATAGGCCCTTGCTGCCATCTTTTGGACGTGCCGCATCGTTCTGAATAATTTGGAGCGCGACTTTTTCCAAAATGGCGTTGACTTTTTTCAAAAAGTCAACGCCAAATTTTTGTCCCAGGGCTTGGGATTATTTCAAACAGCCTCCACTCGGTCGGACGATGTATCCGACCGCAGCGAATATCAACAAAAGATGGATGCCATTAATGCAGAAGTCGAAATAAGGCCACAAAATGTGGACGAAAGCAAAAAAAACAGATAAAAGTTTGCTCATTACAATAATTGTTCGTATTTTTGCCAAAACATAGCATATTGATGATGAATAAGCTACGCATTCTGTTCGTAACACATACCGTGGCCATGCAAGGGGCCAACCACTCTCTTTTGCGGTTGATACTGGAGCTAAGGGACAACTATGGCGTAGAGCCCATGGTGCTGATGCCTCATATTCCTGCAAGTTATGAGAAGTGGAATCTGCTGAAAGCTTGCCATGATGCCGGCATTGAGTGCAAATCGCTTCGTTTTTATTGGTTCAAGGAAAATCCCAGGGTGGTTTCTTTCTTGCGCTGCCTCTCCAATTTGTGGTGGTATCCACTCATCTATATGAAATTGAGAAGAGGCGCTTTCTGCATTGTCCATTCCAACAGCAGCGTCATCAGTTTAGGCGCATTTCTTAGCTTCATGATGAAATGTCGGCACGTATGGCACCTCAGAGAGGCTGCTTCGCTTCATTATCATTTCAAGTCACTTTTGGGAAAACGCTACGAGCAATGGGTATACAAACACGCCGATGTGTTTGTTCCTATTTCCGAAACCATCAAGGACTTCTACCTGAAATCATTACCCGCCAACATGCTTCGGATGATTTATAACGGTGTGCTCCCCGTTTCGCAAGAGGCATTGGCGCAGCACGACAACGCTCAGCTACAGTTCTGTATGGTAGGTCTGCTTACTGTTCCGAAGAATCAGCTTGAAGCTCTAAAGGCCATTAACATATTGGTGAATGAATGGGGACTCAAGGAGCTACACTTGACATTCATTGGCTTCGAAGAGCCAGTATACGCCAAAGAACTGCATGCCTTCATCGATGGGAATGGCCTGGGAGAGTACGTCTCATTCTTAGGCGAGCGAAACGACGTCTCTGCCCAGCTGAAAAAGATGGACGTGGGACTGATGCTGTCGAATTTCGAGGCTTTCGGCAGGGTCACCGTAGAGTATATGATGCAAGGACTTGCCGTGATTGCCTGCGACACAGGTGCCAACGCCGAAATCGTAGAAGAGGGCCAGACCGGATGGATATGCAAGTTTAATGACACTTACGATCTGGCCTCAAAGATGCGCTTGCTCATTGAAGATCGTGACCAAATGTTGGGCTTTGCTGAGGAAGGAAGGAAACGAGCCCTGAGCCTCTTCTCCTCACACAAAAATACGGAACAAATCTTCCGACTCTATCAGGAGCTGACCCATAACCACGAGAAGGTATAAATCAAGAATTAGAGAATTGGAGAATTGTCTCAAATGACTCTAACGCTCTTCGAGAAGATATATATCAAGAATTAGAGAATTATTGGCCAATGAATTCTCAAATTCTCTAATTCTTGACAAATAAAACTAACGCGAGCTTGAGGAGCTTGCTGTCTCTTATAGTCGGCCGTCAACGATATCGCGGGGCAGCGCCCCCTTCACATCGTAGATGACAGTCTGTGCCGACGCCAACGATGGAATATCCAAGGATAGGAACTCACGATGGGCAACGGCAAGGATGATGGCACCAAACGTTCCCACAGGGGGGGTGTTGGTGATGCAGATGTCGTATTCACTTTTTACGCGAGCCGCATCTGCCCACGGATCATAGACGGTGATATTGTCGGTGTATTCCTTCAATGTGTGGTAAATATCCACGACCTTGGTGTTCCTGATGTCGGTACAGTTCTCCTTGAACGTGATTCCAAGGATAAGGATGGAGGCGTCTTTCACCATGACGCCTTTCTTGTTCATCAGCTTGATGGTCTGTTGTGCCACATAGTCGCCCATGCCATCGTTAAGGCGTCGGGCATTCATCATAATCCGAGGCATGACACCGTAAACCTGAGCTTTCTGGATGAGATAATAGGGGTCAACGCTAATGCAATGACCGCCCACCAGTCCTGGCGACAATTTGATGAAGTTCCATTTCGACGAGGCTGCCTCAATCACATCGTGCGTGTCGATACCCATGGCATTGAAAATCTTGGCCAACTCGTTCATAAAAGCGATATTGATGTCGCGCTGTGAGTTTTCGATAATCTTTGAGGCCTCGGCCACTTTAATGCTTGGTGCCTTGTGTGTACCATTTATGAGTACAGAATTGTAGACATTATCCACGATGTCGGCAATCTCTGGTGTGCTGCCCGATGTCACTTTCTTTATTTTCTCCACAGTATGCAGCTTGTCGCCTGGGTTGATACGTTCTGGCGAATATCCGGCAAAGAAATCAATATTGTATTTAAGTCCACTGACACGCTCCACAACTGGCAGACACTCTTCCTCGGTGACGCCAGGATAGACCGTACTTTCGTAGACTACGATATCTCCCTTTGATATCACTTTGCCCACCGTCTCGCTGGCTCCAAGCAGAGGCTTCAAGTCGGGGCGGTTGTTCTTGTCAACGGGTGTCGGCACGGCCACCACATAGAAGTTGCAATCGCGAATCTTCTCCAAATCGGTGGTACACGTAAAGCCATGGGTTGCCAGTGCCTCCTGCAACAGTTTGTCCGACACTTCAAGCGTTGCATCATGGCCAGCCATCAGAGCGTCAACGCGCTGCTGGTTCATGTCGAAGCCAACGGTGGGGAATTTTGTTGAAAACAACCGAGCCAAGGGCAGCCCAACATATCCTAAACCTATTACGCAAATCTTCTTTTCAAACATTATATATATATATTGATTTTATTGTTCTTTATAGCCATGTAGTTCCAATCATTTTCTCTTTTTTGCGGGCAAGATAAATCCTGCGGCTCCGCATCACGAGCCAGCACATCCCACTTATCCATGAGAATAGACGAAAACGCATGTTCTTCAATGTGCGCACCCATCGTATCATACAGGTGAAGAACGAAATGTTGATGTCGCAAGCGTCTACCAGCAACAGCAGTCGCATACGGTGACGGTTGAACACCTGCATATCGCCATGTAGTTCTCTGTCGTGATGCATCGTGGCCGTAGGACAAATCATTGTATGAATATGATGGTAATGAAGCCTCTGTGCATAGTTGACATCTTCACCGTAATGGAAAAAAAGGGGGTCGAAGCCGCCAATCTTTTTGATGATGGCAACAGACATGAACCAACATGCGGCGGGAACGACACATCCTGAACTGAATTCCGGACCAGAATAGACGGGATTTAACTGTCGTTTCAGCAGCAGGTCGTCAAGCAATGTGTCGCCACTGGCCAAAAGGCATTGGCGGAAAGAGGTGTCAAGGCGTATGCCCTCACCATTCAGATGCAAGGGTGTCAACAGGCAATCGTCGCTGCCATGTGGCAGCATTTCCTCAATGGCATCAGGGGCTAAGGTGGCATCTTGGTTCAACAGCATCACATAGTCGGCATCATGCTCCAGCGAGTATTTGATGCCAACATTATTGGCTTTCCCGAACCCCAAGTTTTTATGTTGTGGCAGAAAGACGACTTGAGGGTGGTGGTCAGTGATGTATGCAGGTGTGTCGTCGGTGGAGCCGTTGTCCACCACTATCGGCAGCAAGGGCACAGTGCTGGCCTCCAAGCTCTTCAGACATTTCTCTATCCACGAGCGTCGCATGGCATTGTAGGTGACGATGATAGCAAATATCTTCATATCCTAAATTCGTATTTGAAAAGGAAACTGGATATGGCCAGCAGGATGATGGCCATAGAGGGATAATGCGTGATGAAGGGCCATGCAAACAGTCCGTGGGAGAAGAAAGCTACTGCAATGGCGAGGACAAAAATCCGATGGAAGGTGAGTTCCTGCCAGTTGTTGCGGATGTAGAGGGTGATGGCCATCAGCAGGAGCATGAACGAGATGTAGCCCACCCATCCCAGGTCGAGGTAGAGCTCGCCGCCGAAGGTGTCGAATACGTTCACCAGCACGCCGCTGGGCACATGGGCCACCAGCATGTCGTAGTGGTCGGCCATGTCGTAGGCTCCTTGGGCGCCGGTGAGCTTGGAGAACAGGGGGAAGATGCGGTCGAGCGACAATGGAGTCTCGCCGCCATGAACAATCATGGTGGAGAAATTGTTGATGTGCTGCCCGGCATAGCCGAAGAGCGAGTCGAGCGGATTGGAAGTGAGCGAGTCGGTGGTGTCGAAACGGGCAATGGTGATGGAGATGAACACAAAGCCTATCAAGCCACCGATGGTGAGTGCCGTCAGGTTGATGACCCGCTTGGTGCTCTTGGGCAGGTACTGGTAGAAGTAACTGTAGAGCAGGAAGAAGTCGAAAGTCCAGTAGATCATGGCCGACCGTCCTGCGGTGACAATGGAGGTGATGGCCTGTACCACCGAGGCCATCAGTATGCCGGCACGCACGATGAGGGGGGCATTGGTGAATGTTTTCAGATAGAGCCAAAAGAACAGTGCCAGCGTGGGGAAGGGGTTGCAGCACAGGATGTTGGGCAGCACAAGGAGGTAGTTGCCCTCGCCCATGGCACCAGCCGCCAAGTCCTCGTAGTGCTGGTTGCGCACGTCGAGCATGTCCATCACCAGCGCCTCCTTAATGGCTGTGATGCTGGTGCCCAGCACGATGATTGACGAGGCTGCCATGGCTATCACCAGCAGATAGAGCAGCTTGCCCTTCACCTGGTGATGGCGCTGGATGGGAATCTGTGAAAGGAAATGGATGGGCACAAGCACCAGCGTCCACTGGAAGCAGAAGAGCAGCAGCGTGGGCAGGGTGATGTTGTTCTCGTTGATGCCGTATTCGCCGTAAAGGTCTTTCACGTCGATGATGATGGCGCATGCCGAGATGACGATGAGCAGCGCCGTGGCCGCCAAGTCGAGGTTCCAGTGCCGTTGCCGACTCCAGAAATAGGCAAAGACAAAGATGAAGTAGATGAGGGGTAGGGCTATCATTGTCTTTGCTGTTGGGGTATGATGAAGATTTTTTTCAAAGAGAAGATGCTTTTCCACCCCATTGTCAACGCCTTGGTCTGTCGCACAAAGATGTGGCGGTAGGCAGGAATGAGTGCATCAGCCAGGTAGCCTGCTGCCACGTTGCTGACGATGGCGACGACGGCGGCCGCCATGATGCCGTAGCGGGGCAGCAGCAGGTAGTTAAGTCCGATGCACACCACACATCCCAGCCCATCGCGGAAGAAAGCATAGCGTTGCAGCCCCTCGGTGACGAGCATGGTGCCGGCCGTCGACGAGAGGGCCACGCTGGCGGCCTTGAAAGCCATCACCTGCAGCACGGCTACGGCGGGGAGATAGGAAATGCCAAACGTGAGGCGCACCAGCCAATAGGCCAGCAACGACACAACAAGGGAAGCCAGCAGCGAGAGCCAAACCGACAGGTTCATAAACTGCTGGCATTTCTCGGCATATTCCTTGCGGTCGCGCTCGTAGGCTTTCACCAGCACTGGCGTGATGGTCTGCGAGAGCATCATAGGAATAAACAGCAGAATCTCGACAAAGCGCGAGGCCACCGAGAAGTAGCCCAGCGACTCCTTGCTAATCATCTGCCCAATCATTACCTGGTCGATGCGCTGGTAGATGATGACGGCGGCGCTGGTGATGAGCAGGGGGAACGACTCCTTGAGTAGGAAGCGCGCATACTGGCCGTCGAACTGCCATTGCCGCACACTGCCCACCTTAGTCTTGTAAGCCAGCAGGTAGCCACTTGACAGCAGCAATCCGTCGAAGACGTAGGCCACCACAATCCATATCAGTGGTGCATGCAGGAGCACAAGGGTCAGTTTGAGGGTGATGCTGAAGACGGTGCGTACAATCTCGGACTTCACCACATACTCGTTCTGCAGCGTGGCAACGAAATAGTTGCGGATAACGCTGAGCGAGTTGACGACGATGCTGAATGAATAGATGGCCAAGAGCAGTTTGGTGTAGCCGTCGGCTTCGGTGAGCATCGAGGTGATGATGACAAGCGCCATGAACGTGATGCCGCTGAGCACCTTGATGCCGAAGGCGGTGCCGATGATCTTCTGGTAAGGCTCTTTGGCGCGGGCCTCCTCACGCACTTCGATGGCATCGAGTCCAAAGATGGAAAAGGTTTGGAACAGAAACACATAGCTGATGACGTAGTTCATCAATCCATACTGTTCAGCTCCCAGATAGCGAGCAATGACAATTCCTACAAACAGGCCGCTGGCCAGCGTCACTACTTTGCCGATGACCGCCCAGAATAGGTTCTGTGCAATCAGCTGCTTCGTGTCCGACAGGTGCAGATGTTGGGCTAAACGTCGTAGGAAGGCCATCCTGAATCGTTAGAAGGTGAAATGGAGTTCTTTCCTCACCATCCAGAATGCCCTGGCCACAAACACCAGGAAGAGCATGGTGCCTACGAAAATCATACGTTTGGGTCCAGCGGGCTTGACAGGAACTGCAGCGCCTTTGAGCAGTGTGAAGGCGGGCGTTCGCTCCTGCACCTTGCTGCGAGCGGCTTGTAGCTGTGCGCTGAGTGCCGAGTAGGTGCTGTATTTCAGCTGCATCTCGTTCTCCAAGGCATCCCGCTTGTTCTGGTAGCTGGTAAGCTGCATGTTCATGTTCGCATCCGAGAAGCGGGCATGCCGCTTGTAAGCCTCTTCGTAGTCGCGACGAGCACTGTCCACCAGCTGCTCATAGTAAGCCATGTCAATGCGAGCCTTGTTGGTGCGGTATCTGGTAATGTAATCCTGCAGTTTCACAATGAGTGAGTCGGAGAGTGCTTTGCACACTGACGGTTCCTGGTCGGTCACGTTGATGGTGATAACACCCGTTTTCTTGTCCACCGAGAGCTTCACATTACCTTGTATGACCATCAGGATGTCGTTTTGGCGCAGTGACAGATGATAAGGGTCGAAAGCGGCTTTTCCACTGCTTTCCGCCTCCTTTTTCTTGAACAGATTCTTGAACCAACTGATGGCCGGTGCCCACCACGTGGATTTCTGGTGCTTGTTCAGGTAGTCGTAGTAGGTGGTGCTGATGTGTCGGTCTTCGGTATTCACCTCAATCTTAATGTCGAAGAGGCTGCACACGAAGGCATTGTCGTCCATCAGATCGGGGTAGAGTAGGGGGTTGATGGCATCTGACGACTGCATTTCGCCCAAGTCGAATCCAAAGGAAGAAGCTATTGAACCCAGCATGCTGCCTCCCGATGCCGACTCCGACTCAGGTGCGAGCTTCGATTCGGTGTTGTAGAACCGGGGGAAGCTGAAAATATAGATACAAGAAAGAACGAAAGTAATGGCCAGCGGCAGAATGAATTTCTTGCGCTGTGACTTGATTATTGAAGCAATCTCCCTGAGGTTGATGACTTCCTGCTGTTTGGTTTCTCCCATTGGATGGTTCTTTCTGGTTGTTTACTTAAAAATGTTCACCATCGTGGCAATCATGGTGGCGATGCTGGCGGTTGATGAGCCTATGGCCAACATCTCGGCGGTGCTCATGCGGCGGGATTGTTGCTTGGTGGGCACCACGATTTCGCAGCCGGGTTTAGGTTTGTGCTTGCGGTCGGCCTTTGCCACGTTGCCGTTCATGTAGATGATGTACGTCTGGCGCTTCCGGGCGTTGTCGCCGAATCCACCGGCCTGGTTGATGTAGTATTTCAGGCTCTCGCCCTCCACGAAGCTGGTGGTGTTAGGGTACATCACCTCACCATTGATTTTCACCGTTCCGCTGTATTCGGGCACGATGATGCGGTCGCCCTCGCGCAGCACGATGTCGGCATCGCTGCCGGGGTTGGCCAGAGCCTTGTCGAGCTCGATACCCACGGGATAAGTGCTGCCCATATCAAGCTTGCTCACGTCGATGGAGTCCTTGCCTCCTGAGCGCTTGGCAGCATTGCGCAGTGCTTCCTGGCGGGCCAACTCCTCGGTGGTGCGCTGGCGCACCAGTCGGGCACCGGCGGGATAGGCCGTCTTCGACAAACCTCCGGCCTTCTTAATGATTTCGCTCAGTCGCTCGCTCTTCTTGGTGAGCGTGTAAGTGCCATCGAAAAGTACTTCTCCTTCCACGTAGACATTCTGCTGCTGCGAGTAGCCGGGACTCTTGCGCACGTAGACCTCGTCGAAAGGCATCAGGTGGAAACCTTCGTTGCCATCCACCACGAAGCCATCCTTGATGGCAAAGCTGAAGTAGTGGGCCAGCGTGTCCTGCGACTCCTGGGCATAGGGGTTGATGATGCGGCGAGCCACGTCGACCTTCACCATCGAAGCGGCATCGGTGGGGCCTCCTGCCTGTAGGATGAAGTCTTCGATGGTCTCGTTCTCAGCATATTTGTAGATGCCGGGATATTGCACCTCGCCGTGGATAGTGAGCGTGGGCATCTCGATGGTCTCCTTGCGGTTGGCAATCCAGAGCACGTCCTCGTTGCGCAGGGGCACGTCGGGCACGTTGCCCTGCATGATGCCAGCCACGTCGACCGAGAGTACCTCCAACGTGCGGTCGCTCTTCATGCGGTGCATCACGCCATGTCCGCCAAAGGCTTCCTCAGTGAGGCTGTCGGCAGCCATGATGAGCTGTCGCACAGTGGTGATGTTGCCGCCAATCTCGTATTGACCAGGATGGAACACGGCGCCCTTCACCTCGGCCATATTCTGATAGCGGGCCACGATGCTGTCGACGTAGAGCGAGTCGCCGTCAGCCATGCGGAAAGTGGAGAAGTCGAACTCGTCGACAGTGTGCACGGAATACAATGCGCCCGACTTGCGGCTGATGCGCACCGCTTTCCTGAAGGCGTCGCTGGCGAAGCCACCAACATATTTCAGCAGTGCTGCCAGGCTCTCGCCGCTCTTCATCTCGTAGAACATGGGGCGTTTCACGCGGCCGCTTGCTCGCACCAAGCAGTCGTAGGCTCCCACGATGATGACGTCGTTGTCGGTGAGCTTCACGTTGCCCGTGGCTTTTCCGTTGATGATGAAATCATAGACGTCGACGGTCGATATGAGCTTGTTGTTGCGATACACCATGATGTTGCGCAGGGTGCCGATGTCGGTGATGCCGCCAGCCATGTAGAGCGCGTTGAACACGGTGGAGAAGGCCGACAGGGTGTAGGTGCCGGGATAGTTCACCTCGCCCATCACGTTCACCAGGATGGTGCGCGTCTGCCCCACCGAGAGTCGTATCTGACTGTCGGCATAGCGTGCACCCACCTGCGAGCGCAGCCTCGAGTTAGCCTGTGCCACGGTGAGTCCGCTCAGCTGCACGGGGCCCACGCCGGGGATGGTGACGTAGCCGTCGGGGGTGATGGTGGCGTCGATGGTTTCTTGCGAGGCACCATAGATCTCAATCGTCACGGCATCGCCAGGCCCCAGCCGATAGTCGGAGGGTGTGGCAATGTTCATGTTGGGCTCAAACGACAGGGCATCGTTGTTGAAGATATCGTGGCCATAGATTTTGTTCTCCATGTTTTTCTGCTGCTCCAGCAATTGCTCCAGCAGTGCTATGGAGTCCACGGGCAACAGTCCGCCCAGCTCGGCTTGCATCTGAATGAGTGTGGGGTCGTCGGCGGTGTTGGCACCCGTGCGCGTGGTGCCTTGCAGCACCTGCATCTGCCCTTGGCCAATGGGGGTGTTACGCTGCTGTCCGTTGTTCTTGCGCATGCGGTCTTCGGCACCGTTGATGGCCTCGTCGGCCACGGTGCCCATGCCACGCTCGTTGAGCTGGCGCTCATACTTGCGCCTGACGCGCTGTATCTGCTGGATGTCAACACCGCGCCTCATCAGGTTCATCACGATCTCATTCTGCGGGGTGCCCTTCTCTTTCTCTTCCAAGATGTAGGACACGAGTTGCTGGTCGGACATGCCCGACTGCGCCCAGACGCCCGTTGCTGCGAGCAACAGGAAGAAGAGGGGCAGCAAATGCTTTTTCATATCTTCAGTTTGTATAATCTTATATATAATAAACTACCAAATGCGTGAATTATTGCAAATAGAGCCGATAAAGGTGCAAAAAAGATGTAATTATCTCTGTTGTAGCGACAGCACCACCGACTGACGTGGCTGCAGACTGATGCCTACGGCGGCATCGCGCTGCAGACTGAATTGGCAGTCTGCGTCGCTCAGGAGGTCGTGGCTCTGATAGTCGCCCTCGGCCATCGTCAAATAGTCGAAGGCATGGGCGGGTATGTTGAGGTTCACGCTGACGGGCAGGTCGTCGAAGTTGGCAACCACCAGCAGCAGTTGCTCTTTGGCCTTACGCAGAAAAGCGTACTGGCGCGAGAGGTGCTGGTTCACATACATCAGGTCGAAGCTCTCGCCCTTCACCACTGCGGGTTCGTTTTTGGCGATGTGCATCACGCGGCGGTAGTATTCGGCGAGAGCGTTCTCACGCTCGGGCTGCAGGGCCCAATAGTCGAAGATGGTGGTGCGCCCGTCGCGCCCGCTGAATCCCTCGGCATCCATGCCGCGCTCGCCCCACTCCTGCCCCGCATAGAGCATGAAGGGGTTCTGCTGCAGCAGCGCGGCCACCACCAGTGCGGGCAGGGCCTTCCACCCGTCGCCCATCACGAAGTCGCTGGCCAGGCGCTGCTCGTCGTGGTTCTCCAGGAAGTAGAGCATGTGCTGACGTATGTCGTCGCACTGCTGCCATGCTTGGGTGATGGCCTGCACAGGGCGGTGGTGGCGCAGCACGTCGCACAGCGTGTCGTACATGCCCACCTTGTCGTACAAATAGTCGAATCCGGAAGCTATAAAGTGCCTATACTCAGCAGGGTTATACACTTCGCCAACGAAGACAACACCTGGATGCTTTTCCTTCACCTGTGGAGTAGCCCACGCCCAGAATTCGGCGGGCACCATCTCGGCCATGTCGCAGCGGAACCCATCGACGCCCTTGGCTGACCAGAAGAGCAGGATGTGCAACATCTTCTGCCATGTACTGGGAATGGGGGCGCCGGCAGGGAGGTGGAAAGTGGAGGGGGTGACACCTGCGTAGTAGTCGACGCCATAGCACAGTTTCACCGTCTCATACCAATCGTTCATGCCAGGCGCATTGTGGAAACAGTCGTTGCCTGTGGCGCGGGCTGGCATCTCCGTATAGGGTTCTTTCTCACCGTGATAAAGGTCGAAGTATGGACTAAAGCTTTGCCCTGGGCAATAGTAGAAATTGTTCTGCATGTCGAAGCCCTTGCTGGGGTCGTCGCCCTCGCCCAGGTCATGCACGTCTGCTGGCTTGGCTATGCTGTGGTACTGGCGGGCCACGTGGTTGGGCACAAAGTCGATCATCATCTTCAGGCCCGCGCGATGGGTACGGTTCACCAATCGTTCAAACTCCTCCATGCGCTTGCTGACATCCACGGCCAAGTCGGGGTCAACGTCGTAGTAGTCGCAGACGGCGTAGGGCGAGCCAGCCTTGCCTTTCACCACGGCTGGATGCTGACGTGGTATGCCATAGCGGCTGTAGTCGGTCATGGTGGCGTGGCGCAGGATGCCCGTGTACCACACGTGGCTGATGCCCATCTCCCTGAGCTGCTTCAGCACCGTGGGCGTGAAGTCGTTCATCTTCCCGCATCCGTTCTCCTGCAAGGTGCCAAAAGGCTTACGCGTCTGACAGCGATTGCCGTGCAGACGCGTAAGCACCTGATAAATGATGATTCTACTGGATGCCATGCGCCGTGACCTCCTTGTTGATTTTGGCAATCATGCCCTGCAGGGCTTTGCCCGGGCCACACTCGGTGAAGTCGGTGGCACCGTCGGCAATCATCTGCTGCACGCACTGTGTCCAGCGCACGGGGCTGGTGAGTTGTGCTATCAAGTTCTGCTTAATCTCATCAGGATTGGTGTGCGGCTTGCCGTCCACATTCTGATAGATGGGGCAGCGGGGCGTGCTGAACTCAGTGGCTTCGATGGCCTGTTGCAGCTCATCCTTGGCGGGCTGCATCAGTGGCGAGTGGAAGGCGCCTCCCACCTTCAGCGGCAGGGCGCGCTTGGCACCGGCGGCCTTCAGCTGCTCGCAAGCCTCGCCGATGGCCTCCACATTGCCGCTGATGACCAGCTGGCCGGGGTTGTTGTAGTTGGCGGGCACCACCACATGACCTTCGCGGTTGATGGCGGCGCATACCTCTTCCACCTTCTCGTCGGCCAGTCCGATGATGGCGGCCATGGTGCTGGGCTGTGCCTCGCAAGCCTTCTGCATGGCCATGGCACGGGCGTACACCAGTTTCAGTCCATCCTCAAACGACAAGGCACCAGCGGCCACCAAGGCCGAGAACTCACCCAGCGAGTGGCCGGCAGTCATCTGCGGGTCGAAGGCGTCGCCCATGCACACGGTGGATATGACCGAGTGCAGGAACACAGCGGGTTGAGTCACTTTTGTCTGCTTCAAATCATCATCGGTACCGGCAAACATGATGTCGGTGATGCGGTATCCAAGAATGTCGTTGGCTTTCTCAAAGAGGTCGTGTGCCACGGGATAGTTGTCGTAGAGGTCTTTGCCCATGCCTACGAACTGTGCCCCCTGTCCGGGGAATACAAATGCTTTCATTTACTCCTTATTTTATACTATAATTCGTTTTGCGGGTGCAAAGGTACGAATAAGCGAGCGAAAAGCAAAGGAAAAGCTCGTTTTTCTTTGCTTTTCCGAGCGAAAGTGCCTTCGGGCGCAGCCCAAAGGTACGAATAAGCGAGCGAAAATAGCGAATACGAGGGTAGCGGTGTTCACTCCGCTGCCCTCGCATTCTGCTTCCGTTCCCATCTATGCAAAACCGTGGCTCTGTTTAGCGCACCACCACCTTACGCCCTTCGCGGACGTAAACGCCTGGCTTCAAGTTGCTGCCAACGTGCTTGCGACCGTCTAACGAGTAAGTTGCCGGGGCCTGCTCCTGACGGTCTGTAAGGGCTGTCTCCACGCCTAACACGGGATTGTAATTCTCCAGCTGCTCCCTGGTAGAGAAATAACCAGGCTGGTCATGTCCGCCGTCGATGCGGGCATAGAGCGTGCCGAGGCGGTATTCACTGTACTTTGTGCCCATGCCGCCTACGAGCTGGTAGCATCCAAAGAACACATCGTCCCAATAAGGCTCCTCCGGAATTTCGATTTTTTCCAGATTCCACGATTCCTCTACAATAATCCGTTGCAATTCAAAGCATCCATTAAACATACCTGCTAATGTGGTTACGTTGTCTGTTGTAAAACTGCTCAGGTCGAGTTCCTCCAGATGCCCACAATCTCTGAACATGAACGACATGTTCGTCACCTTGTCCGTCTTCAAGTACTCAAGCCCTTGAATTTCCTTCAAGTAGCCGAAATCCCCAAACATGTAATATAGACTTGTGATGTTGTCCATTTGGGCAAACGACTCGTCGATGACCACTCTGCTTACGGGAAGGGGGTTTAATGTGTTTCTGTTAATAACCAAATCGACACCCCTTTCCTCGTCAATAGCTATCAGGTATCCTTTGATGTCGTCATTATGAAGCGGGTCTACATCGGCAAAAAGCGTCAGGCATTCAAAATCGTCAGAGAGTCTGCCGTATGCCGCCATCTCCTGGGGAAGTGGGTCGCTGTCCATCCCTCGCTTGTCGGTGAATAATCCTGGATGCTCTGCACCGTGGTCGATGCGGGCATTGGCACTGTTGCCAAAAGCTTCGGATAACATGCTGCCCTCGCCACCCACAAGTTTTGAGCACTCAGCGAACATGGGGTCAGCAGAACCATTATCAGCATATTCTCCACAAATACGGCTTGGGGTCCAATCCTCATACACATATATTCTCCTCAGTTCTGGACAATAGCTGAACATTCCACCACCTTTAACGCTGTTCATATCGCCATCACCGATGCTGAACAGGCTCACTTTAGCCAGTGCCCGGCATTCTCTGAACATGCGACTCATGTCGGTGAGTGCTGCTGTGCTGAAGTGGCTGATGTCAAGACATGTCAGCAGACGCATGTCACAGAACATACTCGACATGTCGGTGACTTTCTCTGTGGAGAAGTTGGATAGGTCGAGTTTGGACAGGCTCTGGCAGCCCTTGAACATACCCGACATGTCGGTGACTTTCCCTGTGTTAAAACCATTGAGGTTTAGAGTTGAAAGAAAGAGGCAATCCTCGAATAAAGATGACATGTTGGTCACATTGGCAGTGTTGAAATGGCTAACGTCAAGAGAACGCAGAGCACGACAACCACTGAACATATTCGACATGTCATTCACGTTTTTTGTGTTGAAACTACTCAAATCCAATGAGGTCAGACGTCCACACCCGCCAAACATGGATGCCATACTGGTCGCATTCTCTGTGCTGAAGCTGCTGATGTCAAGACTCCTCAACGACTCGCATCCTAAGAACATCTGGTCGAAATCAGCCACATTATCGGTTCTTAAATACGTCAAGTCAAGTTCCTCCAGATTGTAACACGACTTGAACATGGCTTTCATCGTTGTCACCTGATCGGTCGGAAG
>JAEEGG010007712.1_pt1 | contig 24682 bp, 13 predicted proteins | sample 9134161 | NCBI WGS metagenome assembly JAEEGG01 (sample SAMN16246543, study PRJNA631951) | gut metagenome | biome: gut microbiome; feature: rumen; material: CR-attached | host: Bos | place: Iran: Karaj | collected 2018-10 | reverse complement strand
GTTCGGTATCAGAATCGGTAATGCTCTCAACATCAATTTCTTATGCCGAATCAATATCGCATAAGGGCAGGGGCGGACGCATTTTGGTGCGGCTCAAGCGCAACATCGACCGACCATTGGCGGCCATCTTGTCGCTCAACACCATTGCCAACACCATTGGTGCGGCAGGCGTTGGTGCACAGGCGGTTGCGGTGTTCGGAAGCGAGTTTTTCGGCATCGCTTCGGGCGTGCTCACGGTGCTGATTTTGGTCTTTTCAGAGATAATTCCAAAGTCAATCGGCTCAAACTATTGGCGCGAATTGTGCGTTCCGATAGCGTATATTGTTCAGGGACTGATATATATCATCTATCCAATAGTGCTTGTGTCGGAATCGCTGACCAAACTTTTCTCGCGCCGCCGCGGACAGACGGTGAGCCGCGAAGAGATTGCGGCATTGGCCAACATTGGTGAGCGCGAAGGTGTTTTCGAGTCGAGTGAAGGCAAGATTATCAACAACCTTGTGAAACTTAAATCGCTGAAAGTGAAGAGTGTGATGACGCCGCGAACGGTGGTTGTGGCCGCCAGCGAGAACACCACTCTCGAGCGTTTTTTCAGCAACAAAGAGAATCTGCGCTACTCGCGAATCCCAGTCTACAAGGATTCCATCGACGACATCACAGGCTTTGTGCTCAAATCGGACATTCTGCTCTATTTGGCCGAGGGCAAAAAGAATGTGAAACTCAAGAACTTGCGCCGACCGATTATCAACTGCTACGAGAACACGTCAATCTTCAATTTCTATAATATCCTGATTACCCGTAAGCAGCAGATTGCTCTTGTGATTGACGAGTATGGCGGCATGGAAGGCATTGCTACAATGGAAGATGTGGTTGAAACGCTGCTCGGTATGGAAATTACCGATGAGTCTGACAGTCAAATCGATATGCAGAAATTCGCCAAAGAACGTTGGCAACTCAGGTCGGCTGTGATTGATTTTAAAGATTAGCGGTCTATTTCACTCGAAGCGATTTCAAAAAATCTTTCCGTTCATCGCTAACGCAGTAACTTTCAATGGCTTTCTGTATGGTTTTGTTGTGACACCATGTGTCGAGACGGTAGTCGGTCAGGTAGCAGAGCACAGAGTCGTGATGCTTGGTCAGAGCGGTGGCGAAATACCACGCAATCATCATTTTAATGTAGTATTCATCAGACTTGACAGCGGCCACCATACGTGGATATTCATCGCTGAAGCGCTCGTCAAGGAAAAAAGTCATCAGCATTTTAATGGCAAAACGCACGGTGTAGGTGTGCGGGCTTGTAATCCAGACTTTTACGGCAGCCAGAAGTTCGTCGGGGTGCTTGCCAAAGACTTTTGGTGTGAATGAGTCGCAGGTTGCCCAGTTGTCGATGTGTGGCAGAAACAGATTGGTTTGCCGCATGGCTTCATCGAAATCCGTCATCCGCGCCACGATGAACGCGTGCAGGTTGTTCTCTTCGTAGTAGCGGTGGGGCAGGTTGCCGATAAACTCTCGTGCGGCTTCGGTCTTGGCAATCTGCTGAGCCAGTTTACGCAGTGCCGGCGTGCGCACACCGATGATGGTGCTGCGGTCGATAGTCGGCATCAGTTTTGCCTGAAAATCGCCGTAGGCAGTGTCCTGGAGGGCAAAGAGTTGGTCGGAAATGGTCATGGGAGAGTTATAAGTTATAAGTTATAAGTAATGAGAGTTTTAAGTTGATTAGTTATAAGTAAGTTTAAAGAAGTAATGAATTATTGGTTCGGTGCGGTTTTTTCTGCCATATAATGGCCACTGTGATTGTCAATTAAAAAAGGCCAAACTGAGAGTTTAGCCTTTTTTGATTCGATTGGTGGTTATTTCTTTTTCTTGAAAACCAAATTTATAATTGCCAAAATAATGATTGCCCCGATAGCGCCGATAAGAACATCGTTGAGCCAATCCCATTTGTGTTTAAAAGGGGCAAAGCCAATATCCAGAACATTAAAAAGCCAACTGCCGAAAATGCAGCCCAAAATACCGACAATGATGTTGCCGATAAGTCCCAAACCTTTTTTGAAAAATAGGCTCCCTAGCCATCCGGCCAATGCGCCAATTACAATGATGGTAATGATTTCTACAAGATCCATACGATATAGTTTTTAGTTATACAATAAGTGTTACAAACACAATGTGAAGATAATTGGTTTGCTTTGAATTTCCAACTTAAAAATGATGGAGTTGCACCAACCTTTTTTCTAAAAACTCCGAGCGAAAACAGAAATTTCTTATTCCTTCTGCAACCATTTCCAAGCCGCATCGCTAGGCATACGCCAGTCGCCGCGGGGCGAGAGCGACACTGAACCGACTTTGGGGCCGTCGGGCATACATGAGCGCTTGAACTGTTGCGTGAAGAATCGACGGATGAAGGTTTTAAGCCACTTGTCGATAACATCGTCGGCGTAAGCGCCAGCAAAGGCTTTGCGGGCCAGATAGAATATCTTTTCGGGTGCGAAACCATTGCGCACAAAGTGATAAAGGAAGAAATCGTGCAGTTCGTACGGACCAACCAAATCTTCGGTTTTCTGTGCAATATTGCCGTTGCTGTCGGCAGGCAGCAACTCGGGGCTGATGGGCGTGTCGATGACATCGTAGAGATATGGTTTCGCTTCGGCATCAATCTCAAAATCAGCCACATACTTAACCAAATACTTGACAAGTGTCTTGGGCACACCCGCGTTCACGGCATACATCGACATATGGTCGCCGTTGTAGGTGCACCAGCCCAGCGCGAGTTCTGACAAGTCGCCCGTGCCGATGACGATGGCATTCTCTTTATTTGCCACATCCATAAGTATTTGAGTCCGCTCACGCGCCTGCGAATTCTCGTATGTCACATCGTGAACGGCGCTGTCGTGGCCGATGTCGGCGAAATGCTGCTCACAAGCCGCTTTGATGCTAATCTCGCGGCAATCGACGCCCAACGCGCGCATCATCGCCACGGCGTTGTTGTAAGTGCGGTTTGTGGTGCCAAAACCAGGCATTGTGATGCCGATTATATTCTTGCGGCTCAAGCCGATACGGTCGAAAGTTTTGGCCGTTACAAGCAGTGCCAAAGTCGAATCCAGACCGCCCGAAATGCCTACCACTGCACGTTTGCAGCCGATATGCTGAAGTCGGTGAGCCAGCGCACCCGTTTGTATGCTGAAGATTTCCTGGCAGTTCTGCTGGCGGTTGGTTTCATCGGATGGCACAAACGGACTTGCGTCGATATTGCGCTGCAAATCAGTTGTTTTGCTCTCGGGAAAATCGATGCCGACAACCGTGTACAATTCGCTGCGGACAACGCCCGCGCCTGTCATAAACGTTGAATTTTTCTGACGGTCGGCAATCAGTTTTTCAATATCTATATCGGTGACAACCAACTGTTTATCCATACTGAACCGCTGACTTTCGGCCACCATTGTGCCATTCTCGGCAATCAGGCCGTTGCCAGCGAAATAAAGGTCGGTGCTCGACTCGCCAAAACCGCTCGAAGCGTAGATGTAGCCAGCGATGCAGCGTGCCGACTGCTGCTCAATCAGGCTGCGCAGATAGCGGTGCTTGCCAAGCACTTCGTCGCTTGCCGAAAGGTTGAAAATCAGGTGCGCACCCGCCAGCGACTCAACCGAACTTGGCGGAATCGGCGTCCAAAGGTCTTCGCAAATCTCAATGGCAAACGATACATCGCCCCCATCGAAAATCAGGTTACGCCCGAACTTAACTGTCTGATTGCAAATGGTTATGCTGTCGCGAACGGCGCTCACGGCGGGCGCAAACCAGCGGTGCTCATAGAACTCGTTGTAGTTGGGCAGCCACGTTTTGGCATTAACTGCCACAATCTGCCCGTCGCGTAGGACTGCTGCAGTATTGAACAGCGAGTTACCGCAACGCACTGGCAATCCGACAATTATAATAATGTCGATTTTTGCCGTCTGCTCTGCGAGCCATTGCAAGGCGTTTTCGGCATCGGTAATAAGTTGCTGATTATGAAACAAATCGGCGCAAGTGTAGCCCGTGATTGAAAGTTCGGGGAAGCAGACAATCTGCACCTTCTGCTTTGCCGCTTCCTGAACCAGATTGAAGCACTCTTCGGCATTGGCCTGGCAATCAGCCAGATGAACCATCGGCACTGCCGCCGCCACTCTCACATATCCAAAATTTGTCTTGCTCATAGTTTCAGCAATTTTAAACGAATGGCAAAAATATTAAATAGGGCTGTAAAACGCAAAACCGGACAATGCGTGAAAGCATTTAGGCCTTATGCCTGTCACCTTCCCGCTTTACACCTTCCTGCCTGTCATTTCCCAGCCTTGAAAATACACTCATATTTATCAGTTGCGGCACAATCTGCGGGCCGTGAATGGTGTGTTCACCTTTGTAATAGATGTGCTCGAGATAGAGCCCGGCGGCCGGAGCTGTGAGTTTTGCCGGCAGCGACGAGTAAGTGTCAAACATATTGTCGATGTCGACCATCGTTATTTTTCCGCGCCCCAACTCAACGAGCACGCCCACCATACGGCGCACCATCTTCCAAAGGAAATGAGAGCCGGTGATGTGGATGGCAATCTGGTCGCCAATCTCGTAAATCATTATGCTATTGATAACTACGATGGTGTTGGGCGTTTCGGCGTTTTTGTCGGTGAACGATGCAAAATCGTGGCGGCCAATCATCTCTTTTGCAGCCTTGCGCATCGCTTCCACATCAAGTTCATCGCGAATCCACCATGCGTTGCTCTTGCCGAAAGCCGAGCGACGTTTGGTAATCAGATAGATATAACTGCGTTCGACGGCATCGAACCGGGCGTGGAACTTCGGGTTAACCTGCTCAACGGCCAGAACGTTCACATCGTATGGCAGATTGTCGTTCAGGCTCAGCATCAGCCGCTCGGCCGATATTTTTGCATCAACATCAAGATGCGCCACTTGCCCCAAAGCGTGCACACCGGCATCGGTGCGGCCCGAGCCGAAAAACTCGAACCTTGTCTCGCCAAAAATCTTCTTGCAGGCGTCGAAAAATGCGCCCTGAACGGTGCGCTCGCCCTTCTGTACCTGCCAACCGGCGTAGCGGCTTCCGTCGTATTCAATAGTCAGTTTGAATCGCATAACTTATTGTGTATGAATGTGATTTAGGAGTTGGAATGACCAATATCCTCTTGCAATCCTTTATTTCGGGCAAAGTTAAGCAGATTTTTGTGGCTTGCCGCATACATGTCCAATTAAACGAATTGCTTTTGCTTAAAAAAAACAGCCGTTTATCAAACAAAACTGTCCGTTTGGCATAAAGCAAGTCACTTTTGGTAGGGGAAAACGTCGTTTGATTGTTTTTAATATGAAAAACGATAGAAAGTGATGATTGAAAATAAAAATACAAACCTTACCAACTCAAACCAGACTAACAGGTAAACAATCGCTATCATTATCTGTTGCGAGGCTGTCACGTGTGACAGCCTTTTTTGTTGTGTTATACCTGTTTTTTTTCTGCAAGAAATTGAGAAATAATGTTAATTTCGCGAGGTTAAAACCGTCTGTGACTAGAGCCTAAGTACAGACTGAGTAATACGGATTTCTTTTGTAGTGCAAATACATGAAAGTCAAACAAATATAATTATGAAAAATTTCATGCGAAAGATGGTTTCCGCCATCTGTCTGTTGGTTGCGATGGCGGCAACCGCCGAAGCCCAAAATAGTTTTGCCTATCAGGCAGTTATACGCACAGCCAAAGGCGAATTGGTTAGCAATCAAGAGGTTGGAATGCGAATCAGCCTCATTTACAATGATCAAACAATTTACAGCGAGACTCACACTCCCAAAACCAACCAGTACGGCAACGTGCAGGTGAAAGTGGGTGAGGGAACGGTAGAAAAAGGCTCGTTTGCTGCAGTGCCATGGAGCACCATGCAGGTGATGATGAAAATTGAGGCCGACCCCAATGGCGGCACCAACTATATCGATTTGGGAAGTATACAGTTGCAGCCCGCGCCGTACGCCATGTACGCTCCAACGGCAGGTGCCGTGAGCACCGTTCAGGCTGGCGACCCGAAATCGGACAGCGCCGCTCTTTTCGAGGTCAAGGATAAGGACGGCAATGTAGTGTTTGCCGTTTACCCCGATGGTGTCCGTGTGTTTGTTAATGACTCAGACTCAACCAAGGCCGCCCGCACTGGTTTTGCGGTACAAGGCCGCCGTGCAGCCAAAGATGGCGAGGAAGCCAACTATTTCGAAGTAACAGCCGACGGCACGCAAGTATTTGTTGAAGAAACAGATACTGCCGCAGGTAAGGCTGCTCGAACAGGTTTTGCAGTGTCGGGCCGACGTGCTGCTAAAGATGTAAATGCCGATTTGTTCACAGTTGGCTCATCAGGAACGCAAGTTTATATTGATGAGGATGCAGCCAAAGCCGCCCGCACAGGTTTTGCGGTGCAAGGCCGCCGTGCAGCCAAAGATGGCGATAGCGATAAATATCTGGAAATCAATCCTGATGGCACTCGTGTCTACATTGATAATGAGGAGGATTCAACCAAAGCAGTCCGCACGGGCTTTGCAGTACAAGGCCGCCGTGCAGCCAAAGACGATGCCGACAGCAAAATATTCGAAATCAATGCCGACGGCACACGCGTCTATGTTGACGACGAGAAAGCCGTCCGCACAGGTTTTGCGGTACAAGGCCGTCGTGCAGCCAAGGGCAGCACTCCAAAACTCTTTGAGGTGAACAGTTACGGCACACAAATCTATATTGAAACAGAGGGCAAGCCTATGAGCACGGGATTTGCAGTGAGCGGACGCCGTGCAGCCAAGGGCGGCCAGAATGTTAAATATTTGGTGATTGATGCCGACGGCACCCGCATCTATGTTGACTACGACGAGGCCAAAGCAATGCGCACAGGCTTCGCGGTAAGCGGAAGAAAAGCAGCCAAAGACGGTGAGCAGAACACCATCTTGGAAGTGAACAACCAGGAGGGCACACGCGCCTATGTTGATGATATTGAGGGTAAAGCAATGCCTACAGGCTTCGCGGTAAGCGGAAGAAAAGCAGCCAAAGACGGCGAGCCAGACCTGCTGCGAATCACTAGCGAAAAATCGACTCTCACGGCCACAAATTTTGCCATGCAGGATAAGCAGACAAACAACAACATGATGTCGATTACTCCCGAAACCACAAAACTCACCACCGATGAACTGCGATTGCTCTCGCACGACGACTCTGAGGTGCTCTCGACAACCAGCGGCAACGTGGATGTCAAGACCGAACTCGTGGTTACCGGTGAGGTGGCGCAGACTGTCGAAGTTAAGAAGATTGACATTCACCCCGTCTATTTGGCGGTTGGAGAGAAGATTGACACAGTGTTGTGCGCCGATACAGCCTCAGTTTTAGAGGCACCCAACGGCTACGTACTGCTCAAGATATACGGCAACGGTCTCTTCGCACCAAGTAAAACTGTTGACGTAGAGGGAAATAGCGTGATTTTGTTCGATGGCAACGGCAATCCGACCACACAGCACGATGTGGCTGCCGCAGCAGTGATAATGACCAAAGCTTCTACCCCCGACGCCAAACTTATTATCTGGCCTCTGAAGCAAGCCAACGTGCGGCCAATCAGGTTCGGACTGATGGCGGCTGGCGACACCACCAAACAATACGTGCCTGTGGAGGCATTCCTCAATTCGAGCGGACCTGTTGAGTGCCTTGTTGATGTGAAATCGGCCGTTGACAGTCTTGGAACAGTGGCTGTTGTAGGCCCGAAAGTTTACGGCGAGAAAGTGAAATTAACCCCCCAACCAATTGATGGTTACCACTTTACAGGATGGAGCGACGGCCGCACCATTAACCCGCGCACAGTGCTTATTCTGCACGACACCGCCTTTGCTTCAGCAAATTTCGAAATCAACACCTATAATATAAAAGCAATCGCCGAAAACGGAACAGTTGAAATCAGTGGCGAACAAAATGAAGACGGCACTTACAATCACGGCACAGACATTGCATTGACCGCATTTGCCGCTGAGCATTACCACTTCATGGGCTGGACCGATGGAGATACTGCCGCTGTGCGCAAATTCAAAATTGTGAGCGACACCACTTTTGAGGCCGCATTTGCAATCGACTCGTTCAGCATTTCGACTTTGGCCGAGAATGGTACGGTGACAGGAGCGGGGAGATACCCCTATGGCACTGAAATTGAACTTGTTGCCATAGCCGACACTCTGGCCGGCTACCATTTTGCAAACTGGAGCGACGGCGACAACACCAATCCGCGCAAGATTAAAGTGCAGAAAAACATAGATTTGACTGCACAATTCGCCATCAACCATTACACCATAGCTTACAAGTTGGACGATGAGGTTTACGGCGAAATTGAAGACGTGGCTTACAACGAACCGATTGCGCTGCGCGAGGCACCCCAAAAAGAGGGTTACACCTTCAGCGGTTGGAGCAAGATTCCGGCAACAATGCCAATGGGCAACGTGACCGTTACTGGCTCGTTTGCAATCAACCATCATACAATTACATATATGGTTGATGGCGATGTGTATAAGAAGTTTGAGAATATTCCATACGCTTCAGAACTGTCTGTCATCGACAATCCTGAGGATAAAGAAGGCTACACCTTCAGTGAATGGTGCGAGTTGCCAGTGACAATGCCTGATGAGGATGTGGTTGTAACAGGCTCATTTATAATTAATGAGTACGAAATCGCTTTTGTTGACTTCGATGGCAAAGTTCTGCAATCGGGCAATGTGGAATATGGTCAAACACCTGAATATGTGGGTGAAAATCCTGCACAAGCGGCCACTGCTCAGTACACCTTTAAGTTTAATGGTTGGATGCCAGAAACGAAGCCTGTTAATGGCCCGCTGACCTACACTGCCGTTTATGACACCACAGTTAATCAATATGCGGTATCTGTTGTTGCTGAAAATGGTAGTGTTAAAGCAACCACAGCCAACGGAAATGAAATTGAAAACGGCAAAAAGGTTGACTACAACACAGAAGTTACTTTGACGGCTACCTCATCCGTAAGCGGTTACTACTTCATCCGCTGGAGCGATGGCGTGACTGACAATCCGCGTACATTTAATATTGTGAAAGACACTGCATTCACCGCCGTATATAAGAAAGATTTTACAGCCGACGGCTTGAAATACATACTCACAAGCGCATCAACCGTTAGTGTTGGCAAAATTGATGATGACAACAAACCGACTGGCGAATTGACTATTCCTGCAACGGTGAAAGATGGTGATGGCATTCAATATTATGTTACGATAGTAAAAAGTTATGCGTTCGATGAATGTAAAGATTTGACAGAGGTTATTATTTCTGAAGGGGTAATGAGAATTGACTACAATGCGTTTTATGATTGTAGTAGTCTGACGTCGGTAACTATTCCCAACTCAGTAACAAGTATTGGGGAAGAAGCGTTTTATTATTGCCATAAACTAAAGTCGGTAACTATTCCCAACTCAGTAACAAGTATTGGACAAAAAGCGTTTTGTGCTTGCGATAGCCTGACATCAGCAAACATCCCAGCGAATGTTACAAGTGTCGGCTATGGGGCATTTGGAAGTTGCGACAAATTGGAAAGGATATATGTTGATGCTGAAAATGCGAACTACATTTCTTTAGATGGTGTTTTATACAGTAAAGACACAACACAGCTTGTGCAGTATCCCCAAGGCAAACAAGACACACTGTATGTTGTTCACGATAGTGTTAAAACCATAAGCCAAAATGCTTTTCTATCATGTATGAACCTGAAATACGTGGCTATTCCGTATGGTGTCACAAAAATCGAGATGTATTCTTTTTATAATTGTTGGAAGCTAAAGACTACATTGCCAAGTTCTTGTGTCAGTGTAGGTTCTCGTGCATTTTATAATACTGGAGATTCTGACAATTCTGGCCAGACAGTATACTGTCAAGCTGAAAATGCTCCAAGTACTTCTACTGAAAAAACAGGAAGAGCGCGATTTGTCTACGAAAACTGCAAAGCCATTAAGTTGGTTTCGGCAAACAATGAGCTAGGAACAGCAACATTTGCCACTCCAGGCGGTATGGGTGCTGATGGCTCAACATGGTTTGCAGCTGGCACCGAAATCGAACTGATAGCCAACCCCGTCTTAGGCTATGAACTTGAGAGTTTCAAGGTGGGCGAGACCGTGATTGAACCGACTACTGATGGCCTATACAAATACACAGTGACAACCGACGCCACCATCACGGCAGTGTTCAAGGTGAAGAGCTTTACGGTGAACTTCAACCTCAACGGTGGCACCGGAACGTTTGTGCCACAGACAGTTGAGTACGGCTTAACCGCCACCGAGCCAGGCACCGCTCCAACCCGCGAGGGCTACAAATTCCTCGGCTGGTATGGAGACGAAGATTATAAACACTCATTCTATTTTACCGGTGCAATCACATCTGACACAACCATCTACGCCAAGTGGGGGCAATACTACGCCAAAGTGGGCGGCACGCTCTATTACGATAAGGGATCGACCATTTCAGCCATCAGTCAGGTTTCTGAAGATGTTACGATAGAGCTCTACAGCGCGGTAAAAGCAGGGGATTTGGGCAATATTGATGAGCCGAACACAATTATCTACACTATCGCATACATACAAAGCCAAATTGGAGTAACTCTTGTGGTGCCTGAGGGGGCCAACATTGAACTTGAGGGTGATTGCAGCGGTTTGTTCCGAGGTTTGATGCGCCTTGTATCGGCCGATTTGCGGGGCCTCAACACAGGCGGAGTTACCGATATGAACAGTATGTTCTTCGATTGCAAAAAACTTGAGTCGCTCGATGTGAGCGGATTCAACACCGAGAAGGTAACTGATATGAACCAAATGTTCTACGGTTGCTCGAAACTCACAGAACTCGATTTGAGCAGTTTCAACACCGGGAATGTTACCAGTATGGCTGGTATGTTTCAGGGTTGCTCGAAACTCACAGAGCTCGATGTGAGCGGTTTCAACACCGAAAAAGTTACCGATATGGATGGTATGTTTTGGGATTGTTCGGCACTCACCACCATCTATGCCGCAAGCGGAGCCAATTGGTCGGGTGTTGGCAGTTCGGAGAATATGTTCACTGGCTGCGAAAATCTTAAAGGCGGCAACAATACTGAGTGGAGCAATGACTATACCGATGCCACCCGCGCCAAGATAGACGACGGTGAGGGCAATGATGGCTACTTTACCACGAAGCCAATCAGTTACTACATCAAGCCAAATGGCGGCAACGACAGCAACTCGGGCCTTTCAGCAACCGAACCATTGCAGTCGCTTACGGGAGCCCTCATAAAGATGAAAGATGCCACAACCAGTTATACATTGTATATTGATGGCACGCTTACAGGAAAACAATCGATTAGCCCACAGATTATTAATGGTCAGCATCATAGTGTTTCTGCCAAATCACTCATCCTTTGCGGACTAACAAGCGATGCAAAGATTGATGCAGGTTGCGACGAAAACAATACTGGTTCGGCTTTGAGTATAGGGCAAGCCGGTTTCCCAATAACCATTACAAATCTGACAGTCACTGGTGGATATACAAGTAATGGTGGCGGAATCAGTTTCTTTAACATGTCAGGTTATGATTGTACGCTTACTCTTGCCGAAGGCGCTGTAATTACAGGAAACACTGCGACTGGTTGTGGTGGAGGAATTTATATACAGGACGGACCAGTATCGCTTGTCATAAATGGTGGTACCGTAAGCGGAAATAATGCTGCATACGGCGGTGGAGTGTATTATGGGAATGGTAGCGGTAGCTTTACAATGAACAGCGGCACAATAAGCGGAAACACGGCGAATGAAGGAGGAGGTGTCTATATTGCACGAACCTTTGATATGAAAGGTGGAGAAATCAGTGAAAACACGGCACAAAGCGGTGGTGCAGTTTATTATGGCAGTTATGGGTGCCTCTACATGAGCGGTAACGCAAAGATTCCTTTTGGTGTGAACGGTCAAAATGAACCTGGCAAGAACGATGTTTACTTAGTTTATAATTCGAGCAAACCCGAAGACATTGTTATTAAAGTAGATGGCGAACTGTTTGGAACAGGTACTGTGGCCACAATAACAACCGATGTATGGCACAGAGGAATGACTGTATTAACGGCTTCTACCGACCTAATCGGCGGTATTACCAATGAAATTGCGGCACGCTTTGCATTGTCGGAACCCGATTTTTCAATCAGTACTGCAATCAGTGATAACCAATATATCCATCCCAATGTGGGCATCATCAATGCCCCGATATACGTGGCCTCGGCCAATTCGGCTACAAGAAAGCTGTGTGGTGAACCCGCGGCAACCAATACTATAGGAACAAAAAATGCCCCCTTGGCAAGCATGAGCCAGGTTGCTAACCTGTTAGCAGAAAAAATCGACTACACAATCCTGATTGACGGCGAGATAATAGGCGAAAATGCGCAGTTCGCAATCAGCAGCAGTCTTAAAAATCCGGCATCAGTGCTTCTTAAAGGTGTCAACGGCGACAACTCGAACGACAAACTTGACCGCGCCCTTACAACGGCTACCGAAAATGGTTCAGTCATTAATATTGGAGCGAATATTAGCCGGTTTGAGATACAGGATTTGACAATTACCGGCGGGAACACCACAGGCAACGGCGGAGGAATTAGCATATGGTGTACATCGCTCTGTCTTGGAAAGGGAGTTCTGATAACAGGTAATCAGGCTGAGGGAAATGGCGGTGGAGTGTATGTCTCGACTACTTCAAAACTGTTCATGTATGGCGATGCAAAGATTGGTGATGGCGAAAGTGTGGCAGGAACTGGAAGTTTTGCAAACAAGGCTAAAAATGGTGGTGGAGTTTCTGCTAAGGAGGGCGGCTCTGTATATCTTGGCTATGTTGGCTTGGATTCCGAAAATCAACCTATTATCGCTTCAGGCGATAATGTATTCACCGGCGGTATTTTTAGAAATTATGCCACTGAAAATGGCGGCGGAATGTCTTATGAAACCACGGCTGGTGTTTATAATATGGCTGGAGGAAGCGTTAGTAGCAATGCCGCAGCGTCAAATGGCGGCGGTGTTTATATTCCAGAAGACAAAGCCTTTAACATGAGCGGCTCAGCAGTTGTCAACTCCAACAATGATGTCTATCTGACTTCAGGCACCAAAGTCACTATTGTCGGCCCGCTTAGCAACAACAATGTGGCAACTATCACTCCAAGCAGTTACGTTAGTGATCAAATTCAAATTATTCAGATTCCCGAGAACGTGACATCAACCAAGTATGCAAATGAGTATTACAAATTTGCGGTTACGCCTAACTCTGATAATAGTTGGTTTGTTCAAGATAACGGCACATTTACCAGTTGGCAGCTATATATAAGAGAGGAAAATGATTCAGAACACCCATGCGTTCTCTCTTATGACGAGAGTTTCAGGTGTAAAGGTGAACTTGCGGGTTTCCCCGAAGTTTATGTTGGTAGTGTTAATGGAGTTACAAGCGACCGCGACTACTATATCACAATGAGAGGGTATCACCGGAAGGCTCCCAATAATAACGGATCGTTTCTTCTGCATAATACAAACGCAAACACAATGTTCACATTCCACATAACGCTTGAAGGTGATAACACTATTGAGCGTACAAACTCCAACAATTATTCTGGTTCATTTGAAATCATTGGTAAAGGAAGCGGTTATCGCAACGTTAAACTGATTTTCGATGCCAACACTAGCGGTACCTTAAACCTTAATGGTGACCCAGATTTCAAAATTACCGGTGATAGTGCTATTGTAACCTACGAAGTGGCTGATGGATGCACATTCAGTGGAACAATCGGCAGCAAAACTTACTCTGATATTACGGAATTCTTCAACAATGCCAAAAACCATCCAAATGGTTGCTCGTTCACGATTAGCCGCGGGGCCATCTATGGCAAGTTCTCGGTTTCCGATGACAAGCAGGTTTACTTCTCTAAGGGCAACCTCCAATATCAGGCCAGCACCAATACTTGGCGGTTTGCCGAGAATCAGTATGATTATGTTGGCTCGGCCAATACAAACATCAGCAACACATACACCGGTTGGATAGACTACTTTGGCTGGGGCACAAGCGGTTACAACAATAAGTACCCGTATATGACAAGCGACGCCGTCTCTGACTACGGCGACGGAGAGAACAACATTGCCGGAACCGAGTACGATTGGGGCAAGCACAATGCCATCAGCAATGGTGGCAACCAAGCCGGGCTGTGGCGTACGCTCACAAAGGAAGAGTGGGCATATATGTTGGAGAATGAAAGCAGAAGTGGAAAGTATGGCTTTGGCAAAGTTGAGAGTGTTAATGGCCTGATTCTGCTCCCCGATGATTGGACACACCCGACAGACATTTCATCGTCATCTTCGCAAACCTTTACATCGGGAAAAAGTGATTCTGGCACTTCTTGGCCAAATACTTATACAGCTGCTGACTGGGCAAAGATGCAAGCCGCCGGAGCGGTGTTCCTTCCGGCTGCCGGTTTTCGCACAGGCACGGCCCCAAGCCAAGTTGGTAACATGGGCGACTATTGGTTGGCTACGGCTAACGGTTCCTCAAAAGCTTACCGTCTGTATTTCACGCCGACTGACATAGATAATTCCAGCGATTACAACCGCAACCTTGGATTCTCAGTGCGCCTTGTGCGGGATAAATAACTGCTGCTACAAGCCTTGCGGGCTTTAGAAAGAAACATTGCTCGCTGGGTTTGGCAGTGATAACCCGCTGGTGAAAGCAACATGTAATTGCATCGGTAATTGAAATTTCTAACAAATAGAGGAAACAAAACACCCCGTCAGGCAGAAGCGCCCTGGCGGGGAATTTTTTATCGTCAATTAAATACCGCTTAATCAGACAGATTCGTTGAAAGCAGAGCCATCAGCCAAATATTCGTGGTCTGATTTTATTGTGTGTGTGTGATTTGTGCTTATGCCGTCAGTCATTAACCCCTACAGCATCTCCTTAACCTCGAGCAGCGTCTCCTTGATTGATTCGAGCGATTTGACAACTTCAAAGTTGTTGATGGTGTCCTCTCGGTTGTCGTGGAGTTTGCGTTTGGCGCCTTCGAGCGTCAGGCCGCGCTCTTTCACTAGGTGATAGATGATGTAGAAGTTGTCCACATCGTTTTTGGTGAACAGGCGGTTGCCCTTCTTGTTACGCTGCGGCTTGATGATGTCGAACTCCTTTTCCCAGTAGCGGATAAGCGAAGTGTTGACATTGAACATTTCTGCAACCTCGCTGATGGTGTAGAATAACTTTTCGATTTTTTGTTCTTTGTACGGCATAGTTTGTGGCAGTTTAATCAAAACTCATTGTCATTGTGTTAGATGCGTCGAGTATTTTTTTGTATTCCTCAGGAGTGAGGTCGCTGTAATAATAGTTGATTGGGTTTTCAGTCTTGTTGTTTTTCCGCACCTCGTAGTGTAGGTGAGGAGCCGTTGAGCGGCCTGTGCTGCCCACTTCGCCAATCGCGTCGCCGCGCTGCAGCCGTTGTCCTTTCTTCACTCTGATTTTGTCAAGATGGGCGTAGAGTGTCTTGTAGCCGTATCCGTGGTCAACAATCACATTGTTGCCATAGTCGGGCGATGAGCCTGCACTCACAACCTGCCCCTTGCCAGTTGCATATACAGGCGAACCTTTCGGCGCTGCCAGGTCAATGCCGCTGTGCATCTTCAGAGTGCGGTAGATTGGGTGCATGTGGTAGCCGTAGCCCGAAGCAAGATATTGAACGTTTTTGTCGCCTATGGGCGAAATTGACGGAATATAAGCCAGTTGTTTCTCTTTGTCCTGAACCAGTTTCATCAGATTGTCAATCAAATCTTTTTGTGAGGCCAGGCGGTCCATCAGGTTGTCGATGGTGCCCGATGTTTCCTGAAGAATATCGCTGTTGCTTTTGCCGATGAGCGATAGTTGCGTGGCGGAATCCAGATTCTGGCTCACAGCCGTTTGTCCGACACCGAAAATCAGTCGGTGGATGTTGTCGTCGTGCTGCTGAATCTCATCCATGCTTTCCTCCATTTTCCCCACTTTCTGTGTCAGCAGTTCATATTGATATTGGAGTTGCTTGTTCTCGCGTTTTTGGATTTTCTCATCGGGTGTGTCGAACAGAACCGACAGAACAACAAACACCCCCAGCACTATCGCGCAGAACACAAGGGTGTTCCTCAAAAATTTTGAGGCTCGTTGCCTGAACGACGGAGTTATTTTTTCATAACTCAGTTTTTCAGAATCGAAACTATACTTTGGTTCTGACATTATTTTTCCGAAATCTTTGAATCAACGTAGCAAAACTAATTAAAAAAAGTAAGTTTGCAACTTTCGTAATGATTGAATGATAAAGTTTTATTTCTATGAATTCTAAAGAGATACGCAATCAATTCAAAGACTTTTTTGCGTCGAAGCAACACCAGATTGTCAGCAGTGCGCCGATGGTTATCAAAGACGACCCGACTCTGATGTTCACCAACGCGGGTATGAACCAGTTCAAGGACATTTTCCTTGGCATATCGCCGCGCAAGTGGCCGCGTGTGGCCAACAGCCAGAAATGCCTGCGTGTGTCGGGCAAGCACAACGACCTTGAAGAAGTAGGCCACGACACCTATCACCACACAATGTTCGAGATGCTCGGCAACTGGTCGTTTGGCGACTATTTCAAGAAGGAAGCAATCGCCTGGGCGTGGGAACTTCTGACCGAAGTCTACAAATTGCCGAAAGACCGTCTTTATGCCACTGTGTTTGAAGGCGATGCGTCGGAAAACCTTGACCTTGACACCGAAGCCGAAGAGATTTGGCTGCAATATCTGCCCAAAGACCGCGTAATCCACGGCAACAAGCACGACAACTTCTGGGAGATGGGCGCCACTGGCCCCTGCGGTCCGTGCTCTGAGATTCATATCGACCTGCGCGACGACGCCGAACGCGCCAAACTGCCTGGCCGCGAACTTGTGAACCAAAGCAATCCGCTGGTTATCGAGATTTGGAACCTTGTGTTTATGCAATACAACCGCAAGGCCGACGGCTCACTCGAACTTCTGCCGCACAAGCACGTAGATACGGGAATGGGCTTCGAGCGCCTGTGTATGGCTCTGCAGGGCAAGAAATCGAACTACGACACCGATGTTTTCCAACCCATAATCAAAGAGATAGGCCGCATTTGCGACTGCGAGTACGGCAAAGATGCGAAGGTTGACGTGGCAATGCGCGTTGTGGCCGACCACGTGCGCACAATCGCCTTCTCGGTGACCGACGGCCAACTTCCGTCGAACGCAAAGGCTGGCTACGTTATCCGCCGAATCCTGCGCCGCGCCGTCCGCTACGGATACACCTTCCTGGGACAGCGTAAATCGTTTATGTACAAACTGTTACCCGTTTTGGTTGACACAATGGGCGACGCCTATCCCGAACTGAAAGCGCAACAGGCTCTGGTTGAGAAGGTTATGAAGGAGGAGGAAGATGCATTCCTTCGCACGCTCGAGACTGGTATCCGCCTTCTCGACAAGATTATGGCCGACGCAAAAGCCGCTGGAAAGAAGGAAATTACAGGTGTGGATGCGTTCACGCTCTATGACACTTACGGATTCCCGCTCGACCTGACCGAACTTATTCTGCGCGAGAACGATTTGACTGTTAATCAGGCCGATTTCGATGTCGAGATGCAGAAACAGAAGGAGCGCGCCCGCAACGCTGCCGCCATTGAGACTGGCGACTGGGTTTACCTGCAGGAGGGCGAGTCGGAGTTTGTGGGCTACGACCTGACGGAAGCCGACGTCGAGATTCTGCGCTACCGCAAAATCAAACAGAAAAATCAGGAACTCTATCAGATTGTGCTCAACCGCACGCCGTTCTACGCCGAAATGGGCGGTCAGATTGGCGACACGGGCTACATTGAGGCCGACGGTGAGCGTATCGAAATTATTGATACTAAGAAAGAAAACAAACTGAGCGTGCACCTTGCCAAAAAGATGCCGAAAGACCCGACAACCACGTTCCGCGCCGTTGTCGATGTGGAGCGCCGCCAACAGACGGCCAACAACCACACGGCCACTCACTTGCTGCATTACGCTCTGCGTCAGGTACTTGGCACTCACGTTGAGCAGAAGGGCTCAATGGTGTCGCCCGATTGTCTGCGTTTCGATTTCTCTCATTTCCAAAAGGTTACCGACGAGGAACTGCGCAAGGCGGAGCATATCGCCAACAGGCTTGTCCGTCAGAATCTGGCGCTCGAGGAGAACCGCAATATGCCGATTGAGGAGGCAAAATCGCTTGGCGCGATGGCGCTGTTTGGCGAGAAGTACGGCGACACGGTGCGCGTTATCAAGTATGGCCCGTCGATTGAGTTGTGTGGCGGAACGCACGTTCATTCAACTGGCGAGATTGGACTGATTAAGATTGTGTCGGAAAGTTCGGTTGCCGCTGGTGTGCGCCGTATCGAGGCTGTGACCGCCGAAAAGGCTGAGAATCTGTTCGACGCGCAACAGGATGTTCTCCGCTCGCTGCGGGAGATGTTCAACAACGTGCCCAATCTGGCGCAGACCATTAAAAAGACCGTTGACGAGAACGCCGAACTGAAGCGCGACATTGAGAAGTTTATGCAGGAGAAAATCCAAAAGGTAAAAGCCGACTTGCTTGCAAATGCGGCGACGAAGGGCGATGTGAAACTGTTCCGTCTGCCTGTGGGCATTGAGATGAGCCCCGACGCGCTGAAGGATGTGGCCTTCAGAATCCGCGGCGAGGTGAAGGATAAGTTCCTGTTTGTGGCTGGCGCCAAATTTGATGGCAGACCGTCGCTGACCATTGCAATGAGCGACGCTCTGGTTGCCACAGGCCTGAACGCTTCGCAGATGATTCGCGAGGCCGCCAAAGAGATTCAGGGTGGCGGCGGTGGTCAACCGTTCTTTGCTTCGGCAGGCGGCAAAAACGCCGATGGTCTGGACAAGGCCGTGAATATGATTGTTGGAATGATTTGATAATCAGATTCAATATCAGAAAAGAGCGGGAGTGGGGGCTTCCGCTTTTTTTGTGGCTTGAAATTCAATCTTCTTCTGATAATCAATTATTTCCTGATGTGATGCACAATCAATATCGGATTGTCATCTTCCTTAATGTTAGCAAGTTCGGGGTATTGAGTCATTAATTGGCTACGATATTTAACTATTCCGACACAATGTTCTTCAGTTATCATTTTGCCGTCTTGCATTGCTACCGTAGAACCTATAAATGGATAATCATCGTATTCTTTCAAATAACCGATTTCTATGGTTCGGCTTGTTTTTGTGTCAATATCTATTTCGGTAAGAAACGTCTTTAATTCAGAAACAATAAGGCCATTATGCTCTCGTCCTGTAGTGATATTAAAATCTATATAGAGTTTTCCGTTGTAAATCATCGATTGATTAAAACAACTGATTACTTCCAATTTGGACGTTGTAATGTATTTTGATTTCTCAAAATAGTTTACTGGAGTTTCCGGAATCTCGTCAGTACCAGGAAAATCCAGTTCAACCAGTTTGTTGTAACCCGATTTATCGTATTTGTATAAAGTATGGTCGAATGACTTTGAAAGCAAAATGCCATCGTTGGTTCTGTTCATATGATACCCTTGCATTCCCATTCCCTTATATTCGCCATAATTGTCAAATTCTGCCAGAATCTTATTGCTTTTCCAATCGAAGATTTTGTAATTCATACCTGTATTGCCGCAACTATTTACAAACAATAGCACACTGTCTTCGCTCATTACAATAAAATTATAGTAACTGTCATCAAGTTCTTCGATACAATCGATGTATTTCCCATTCAAATCGTACCGAAGTATTTTGGGCACAGATAAAATATAAATGTAATCATTGTAAATATCGAAATCGTTAATGTAGATATATTCACCAGGCCCGCGTCCCAGTCGGTTTATTTTGTTGATATACTTGCCGTTCTCGTCAAATATGAAAATTACTTTTTGTTCTCGGTCCTGAATGTAAAATCGGTTGTTGTATGTTTTAACTCTCTCTATGTACGAAATAATCGACTCATCAATGGTTTCGAGCGGAATCACCTCAAAATCAGGTTCCAATAGTTCCGATGGTTGCACACAATTATAGATGTCAACAATCACTTTGTCGTTTTTATCGCAGCAAGAGCAAGCCAAATTAGCGGCAATCGCAAGAATTGCCACTGCCAAATATGGTCGAGTTTTCATATTGTCGATTGTTTGATGTTTTAATGATATGTAAACATAAGAAAAAACATTCAAAGTGGGAGAGAGGTATTCAAATTGCGCTGTAGTCTGCCGTCCGTTGTCTATCGTCCAAAATTATTACCTTCGCACATATTTTCGAAGCAGATGAAATACGATGTTGCGATAATCGGAAGCGGTTTGGGCGGATTGCAGTGTGCTTACATTTTGGCCAAAAAAGGACTGAATGTGTGCGTGTTGGAAAAAAATACGGTGGTGGGCGGTTGCTTGCAGACTTTCCGCCGCGGACAGTCGGAATTCGACACGGGCTTTCACTATGTTGGCGGGCTCGACGATGGTCAGCCGCTGAACGCTATCTTCCGCTATTTCAACCTGATGGGGCTGCCGTGGCACCGCTTGGACAACGATGCTTTCGACGAAGTGCGGATTGGCGGCCAATCGTATTTCTTTGCCAATGGCTATCAGCATTTTGCCGACACTCTGGCCGCGCAGTTTCCGCACCAGCGCGACAATCTGAACCGCTATGTGGCTATGCTCAAGCGCGTTGGCGACGGCCTGAAGGACAGTTTCCGTCCGCGCACCGACACCGACGTTTTCAGCACGTCGCTCTTCACGCGGTCGGCCTACGAGTTTCTGTGCGAGACCATTACCGACCCGCTGCTGCGCAACGTTGTGTCGGGCACGTCGCTCAAGATGGAACTTTCGAAGCAGACGCTGCCGCTCTACGTTTTCGCACAAATCAACAGTTCGTTCATACAGAGCGCCTGGCGGCTCAATGGCGGCGGCCAACTTATTGCTGATGAACTTGTTAACGGCATTCGGCGGTTGGGCGGAACGGTGCTCACCAATGCCGAAGTTGCCGAACTTGTTGAGAGCGACGGGCGGCTGTCGTATGCGGCTTTGGCCAATGGCGAACACATTGAAGCAGAATGGTTTATCTCAGACGCTCACCCTGCCGCCACGCTCGATTTGATAAAAGAGAGCACGCAGGTGCGCAAAATCTACCGCCGCCGCATTGGCAGTCTGCAGAACACCTTCGGAATGTTCACCGTGAACATTGCGCTGAAGAGTGGCGCAGTGCCGTATCTCAATCGTAATCAGTATGTTTACCGCACGGCCGATGTCTGGAATCTGTCCGATTATCAGCCCGAACAGCCGATTGGCGGCATACTGCTCTCTTACCGCGCGGCAGCCGATGGCAAGTCGGCGGCAAACGTTGACATTCTCACGCCGATGTACTGGCCCGAAGTTGAGCGCTGGGCCGACACGCAGGTTGGCCGCCGTAGTGCTGAATATCAGCAGTTTAAAGAGCAAAAAGCGCAAGAGTGCATTGCGTTGGCCGAAGAAGTGATTCCTGGTTTCGGCGCGGCCATTGACAGGCAGTTCAGCAGCACGCCGCTCACCTATATGAACTACACCGCCACGGCTCAAGGCGCGGCCTACGGAATCCGCAAGGACTACAACAACCCGATGCTCACGCTTCTCACGCCCCGCACGCCTGTGCCAAATTTGCTGCTTACGGGGCAAAATTTAAATTTGCACGGAATTTTGGGCGTTTCAATGTCGTCGTTCTTCACCTGCGCCGAGATTTTGGGAATGGAAGCGGCAACAGATGGACTGAATTTTGATGAGTAGAAACTTAAAACTATTGAACTTATAACTTATAACATAAACAATGAAATACGCATTAGTAACAGGCGGAAGCCGAGGAATAGGCCGCGCAGTGTGCGTCAAATTGGCGCAGATGGGCTATCAGGTGATTGTGAACTACGTGTCGAACGACGCCGAGGCGCAGAACACGCTGAAATTGATTGAGGAGGCTGGCAGCAACGGCGAACTGCTGAAATTCGATGTCTCGAACCAAGAGGAAGCCGCCGCCAAACTGACCGAATGGCAGAAGGCGCACGAAGGTGAATATATTGAGGTTCTGGTAAATAACGCAGGAATCCGCAAAGACAACCTGCTCTTCTGGATGGAGCCGCAAGACTGGTACAAGGTTTTGGGCATTGCGCTCAACTCGTTCTACAACGTCATACGTCCGCTCATTCAACCGATGCTGCGCAAGAAATACGGTCGAATCATTAATATGGCGTCGCTCTCGGGCCTGAAGGGACTGCCTGGCCAAACCAACTATTCGGCAGCCAAAGGCGGTGTGATTGCCGCCACCAAGGCGCTTGCGCAAGAGGTTGGCCGTAAGGGAGTTACGGTGAACGCCATTGCCCCTGGATTCATTAAAACAGATATGGTTGAAGGCCTTGACGAGGCCACGCTGAAGGCGCAGATTCCCGTCGGCCGCTTCGGTCAGCCCGAGGAGGTCGCCGAACTTGTCGGATTCCTTGCGTCGCCCAACGCAGCCTACATTACAGGCGAGGTGATTTCGATAAATGGAGGACTTTATAGTTAGGATTTAATAATTAGGAGTTAGGAATTTTGAATTCAGTCCCGATAACTATCGGGATTGGAATAAGTTGTTAACAATTAAATATTTGCAGATATGAGAAAGTTGTTTTGGGCAACGATTGGAGTTGCATTGATTTCGATGGTGTTTGCAAATTGCAAAAAAGAAGACCCCACCTATTCGGTTCAGGTTACAGCCACCGAAGGCGGAACCGTTGAAGGACAAAACGGCGAGTACAAAGAAGGTGAAAAGGTTGTATTTAAAGCAATTCCTGTCGATGGCTATTACTTTAGCCAATGGAGCGATGGAAAAACAGACAACCCATATACAGTAAGTGTTGGCACAAGCGATATTTCCCTTAAAGCCGAATTCAGATTGGATGCTTTAATTGGTGATTTGGGACTTTCAAGCGGCACTATATGGGCAACTCGCAATGTTGGCGCAGCAAATCCTTGGGACTATGGTGATTATTATGCTTGGGGTGAAACTCAGACAAAATCTGATTATAGTTGGAAAACTTATAAATATTGCGATGGCTCGGATACAACGCTTACTAAATATAACAATGCCGCGATATGGGGCGCGATTGACAACAAAAACACACTCGAACTTGCCGACGATGTTGCCACCGCTGTATTAGGCTCAGATTATTCAATGCCAACCAAGGCCGATTGGCAAGAATTGGGCAATGAATGTTATTGGTTTTGGACGTTTGACTATGGTGGTCAAGGTATTTCTGGTTATATTGTATATAAATCAAAAGCGGACGCCGATAAAGGTACAATAGTATATGATGGCAAAAAAACGTCGGCGTCTTACTCTCTATCTGATGACCATATTTTCCTTCCAGCGGCAGACAGTTACATGGGTGCCGATGTTGATGCTGGTACATTTGGCAGTTATTGGTCGGCTTCGCTCGACACTCTTCTCACGTACGATGCTTGGGGATTGAGTTTTGGCCCGAACTATGTCATTACAGACGATTACAACCGCTGCTTGGGGTTCTCTGTTCGCCCCGTCAAGCGGCCATAAATCCTTGTGACTTAAAATTTTAAACTTCAAAAACTTATAACTTGCAACATTCTATGAAGCATTTCCTTACAACAATAATCCTTCTCGCCGCCTTCGGCTTTGCCAATGCGCAGAAGGATGCCGCCATTGATAAGATTCTGAAAACCAACGAGAAATATCAGACCGTCAGTTGCTATTTCACGCAAGTGAAGACAATGGCAATGGTTGACCAGAAGATTGAGTCGGCAGGAACGCTCTACTTCAACCGCGCCGACAAACTCAAAATGGACTACACGAATCCGAAGGGTAACTTGCTGCTAATCAGTGGCGAATCGCTGCTAATGATTCAGAACGGCCGCAAAAACGACTTCAACACCAAGCAGAACGCGCAGATGCGTAATCTGAAAAACACGCTGCTGCTGAGCATTGCGGGCGATGTTGCCGCAGTGGCCAAAGAGAACGGTGCCGAAATAGAATTCACCGAAACGGCTGATTATTACACCTTTGTGCTCACCCGCACCAACAAGAGCGTCAAAAGCCGAATGTCGAAACTCGAGTTGAGTTACAGCAAAACCGACTGTTCGCTTTGCGTGATGAAAATGGAGGAGCCCAACGGCAACAACACGGTTTACAACACGCCTGTCAAGACTTTCAACCCCGAAATTCCCGCAGGAACGTTCGACAAGCCGAAGAAATAGGCTGATTTATCAGGAAAGGTTTCAGACAGCGGAGCAGGAGAGTGCTGCATCATTTATACTTCAGCAACAGTTTCCGCGTCTTTATCTTTTCCTGACTGTAAAAAGTATCGCGGTTCACGTGTCTGATTGACTCAATGGTATAAATGGCCGATGGGTCTTGCTCGTTGACAATCTGCACCACATCATTGGCCTTTTTGCGGGTTGTTATTATATATAGTATACCAACAGGTCCGTTTTTGTCTTCAGCGTTGGTGACAGTAACGCCGAATCCTTTTGCAGACGAATGGTCAACCAGTGTGTTAGAGTTATGTACAGTGATGATTCTGATAAGTTGGTGGCCGAGCGCGAGG
>JAEEGG010007709.1_pt1 | contig 24691 bp, 21 predicted proteins | sample 9134161 | NCBI WGS metagenome assembly JAEEGG01 (sample SAMN16246543, study PRJNA631951) | gut metagenome | biome: gut microbiome; feature: rumen; material: CR-attached | host: Bos | place: Iran: Karaj | collected 2018-10 | reverse complement strand
TCCAACACTTTGCAGCATTGCGTGCAGATTCAAAACAATAGGTCGTACCGTCATATCCTCGTTTCTCAAAAAGATAGGAAGATGTTTCAATGGCCGATTCTACCAACATCTGAAGCATGTCCATCACACTGTCTGGTACCTGCACATAGTAAGTAGTCACCAACTCTGGTGAATACTTGATTTTGCTTTCTGATTCTATTTCATCATTAAAATGATACCACAGGTTTTCTTTTGCCTGTGTCAATGTCAACACATTACCATCATCTGTAAACGTTAGGGCATATTCACTAGAACCCGCCGGGAGAGACATATAGAAGAACGATGGATAACTGCCACTGTCACCAGTCGGATAATGCAATAAGTATTCCTTCACCATTGCCATATAAGCGCCATGGGGGTCATCGCCTCCGGCATCGTCAATTGGCACAGCTGGCACAAGTCTATTCTGACCTACCATTGGAACCCACACTATGGCAAGTAACATGAATAAACCAGCAATTCTGATTCTCATATCTGCTGAGACAAACCATATTTGTTTGAAAAACTCCCTTGTTCTCATTTTCAATTCGATTTTAGTTCATTCTGCAAAGATACATTATTACCCCCATTTTCTCTTAGATTTCGGTGATTTGGATAAATCGTTCTCGCTCAGCAATGCTCATACAAGCATGGCATAGTGCTCACTAAATCACGATTTTATTGTTCATGAGGCGTTGGTACTCGTCTCGACTTTTATAATTTTGGAAAAGTTGCTCAACCGCCTATGCCTTGAAAAGACAGTGTGGGTGCTATCTGCGGGAGGCACGCACAGCACGGACGGGGATGCCGGTGTATCGGCTATCGTACCAGATTTCCTGTTTGCCAAACGAATTAAAGAACAGGATATAGGCTTCACCCTGGTCTGCCGCTTCGATTTTGAGTTTCTTGGCTGAGTAGAGCGTGCGTGACCAATAATAGGCGAATTGGCCATCATTGTAGATATAGGTTGAGCACCCGCCTGCAGTTGGCAAGAAGATGGAGTTGCCGTTGCGGCCGGTTACAAGATAACCATTCACGCCGTTCCGTCGAGTCCAATGCCATTCGCATTTTGCCACAAGCTCTTGCAACTGTTCCATCGTCGGTGTGCGCCAATTAGAGCCCCAGTTCACGTACGCAGCATCGTCTTCGGGATCGAGCTCCATCTTGCCATCTCCCCCATTGACATAACCATTTTCGGTCCATTTCATGTAATAGTACTTATACCACGTCTCATCCAAAACGCGATAATAATGATCACTGATGGTGTCATATTCCCAATGCGCCCACTTGTAGTTGCGCCATTCATAGACATCTTTGGTAGCGGTCTCGCCCCAGGCGAAGTAATCGCCATATTCCTCAGGGCTGTCGGCGCCGATATTACACGTCGCCCACAGCGTGCCGCTGGGCAGCCCCAGGTCAACACATTCGTGAGTATCGGGAGTGACGGGTTCATCTTTATCGTCACCGCAAGAAATAAAAACCAGAGGCAATGCTATCGCCAATAACAAATAAAACTTATTCATGATGATATCCAATTTAAAGTTTGTGACAGTTTGATCTTTCATCTTTATGACATTCAAGTTATCTAACGTGAGTATGATGAAAATAAAGTGCTGATACTTAATCCGTCCCCTATGTAGAGACGCAAAATCTTGCGTCTCCAGGGCAGCATTGATGTAATGCCTAACATGGGAGACGCAAAATTTGGCGTCTCTACAAGCCTCAGCAGGCTAACCAGTTATATTATCAACAAACTCACGTTATTCATCATAATAACGATTATAATCCGGAATTATTATAAAAACTATCTTAACCTGAGTTTGACAAAAATATCTTCTGCAGTTGAATCGCGCTTTGAGAGAGATTCTTTAGCTCGGACAAGCTAAATTAATCAAAATCAACGATATGGTTATAATAAAGAATAATTTTGTTTAATTTTTATACAAATTTTTGTTTAATTTCTCGGCCGCTAGGCCGATTAAAAACTAGAGGCTACTCTATTCTCTCTCGTTTACAGCGACTTGATGTCTCCAGAGCTTTCGGGCATCAGGTAACGGGTACCCGTGTCCTTGCTGATCTGTTCGCGGAACTGCTGGTCATAGCCGGGTGTTGTATATCGTCCCGGAACGACGACACCATTCTCTGAAGGCTTCATGATCTGATCGTTATGCTTTACGGCGATGAGGCGGAAGAGCTTGTCCCAACGCTGCATCATCTGGGCGGTATAGGCAGCACTCTTGCTGGTGAGGTAGCTGACACGCTCACGCTTGGTGAGGGGCTCGACGTCTTTCAATACCTGTGCCTGATCGGCAGCGTAGAAGTCCTCCAACTCCTGCTGTGCCTCACGCAGATCGCCAATCATGGCGCTGTAGCGCGGATAAATCATGTTGGCCACTAGATTGTTCATCCAGAAGGCGCTGTGCTCGCTGAACTCGCTGCTCACGTTGTTCTCACGGCGGAAGGCTTCGGGCACATCATTCACGCAGCAATATACAGGCACGTAGGCAATCATGTTGGCATCGTCGCAGTTGAAGTACATGATGCCTCCAACCTCGTCGGGTAGCCAGCTGCGCAGCTGTGATACCAGCGTGAAGCCCGACTGCGGGGTGCCGATGGCACGCTCGCGGAAATAGTTCTTTCCATCAACTTCCCAGTTCATGGGCAGTGGACGGTAAGGTGAGCTCCAAGGACCTGCACTCATGTCGGCTGTCATGTCTAGCGGCGTGCCCTCGTAATGGTCGCGCATGTCATTCATGATATCACGCACCGACAACTTTCTGTCGGGCTTGATGTAGAGCGGCAGGTGGTCGCAAACGTCATGCTGGCCGTTGATGTAGGGCAGATACTTGTCCATCTCGGCATGGTCGTAGTGATGGCGGAAGAAACTCCACACGCGGGCATCGGCATAGCGCACCGAGGAGAAAGAGATAGGGCAATAGGCATCGCGGAAACTGAAGTCCTCATCCTTGCCACTGAAATAGCCTTTCTCACGTGCAAAGGAAATCACGTCCTTGGAATACAGGCAGTTCTTGGGGTCCTTCAAGGGGAACTGGCGTATGCGGGAGAGGTTGGCATGGGCACAGATGCAGTCGTCAGGAATGCGGACGGCTACCCACACGGCACCTTTCACACCAGGGCCCTTGCCCACGATTTCGAGAATCCAAGCCTCGTTCTTGTCACACACGGTGATTGTCTCGCCCGTGCTGCTGTAACCATACTTCTGCACCAGGTCGGTCATGATGATGATAGCCTCACGAGCCGTGGCTGCACGTTCCAGCCCCAGATGCATCATGGAGAAATAGTCGAGCCATCCTTCAGGGTTCTGCAACTCTAGGCGGCCATCGAAGGTGGTTTCCACGATGCTCACCTGCTTCTCATTGATAAAGCCGATGACGTCATAGGTGTATTCCACTTGAGGAATATAGCCTTTCACGGGACCTCGGCCCCACTCACGGATGGCAATCTTCTCGTCTTTCTCATGCCTGCCGCCAGGAGTGCGCGACAGGGAGCCGGCAAAGCCATAGCCATCACAGTTATATGTGCAAATTACCGAGCCATCTGCCGAGGCTGCTTTTCCAACGATAAGGTTGGTACATGCCCATGACGGCGTGATAGCCAGTGCCAACATCGCCATGAGGAGTGAGAGAAATCGTTTCGTTTTCATATTAAACATCCTATTTTGTCGTTTTTTTCTATAGGGTACAAAGATAGCGATTTTTTCGCTAAATACTTCATTTTCTTTTAGATTTGGAAGATTAGTGTCCGCCCTAAAGTTTAGGACTTCTCAGTAATTCTCTGAAAATAAGACTAATATAGGTTTCTCTCAAATCGGGAGATCAGTTTGGTGGCAGTTGAACACGCACAGCTCGAACGCATAGACCGCCGTAGCGGTAAAAGATGCCCCAAGATCTGTTTCCCGAACCAAAGGATAAGCCCCCTGCGCATTCGGGCATTAAAGGGGACTCGCTCGACCAGTAGTAGCCGCCCGGTCCGGTCTCGTTTTGTGCTACCTCGCTTCGGACGCCTGATTCTGGCAGAATCAATGTCGCTCCATTAGGACCTGTAACCCTGCAACAATCTACACCGTTGATCTCGATCGTTGTCCAGTTACACCGTGTAATCAACTCCTGCATTTGTGCTTCGGTGGGCATGCGCCACGCTGCGCCCCAATTCACAGTGGCGGCATCGTCTTCGGGCAGCAGTAAAGTCCTGTTATCAACTTCTCCATAGTCTTTGTCGGAGCAGTATTTCGTCAACGTGTTTTCACTTCCGTTACACCAGATATAGGTGCTCCAGTCATAGGCATCCTTGGTAGAAGTCTCGCCCCAGGCAAAGTAATAACCACAGTCTTCGGGACTGCTGGCGCCCACGTTCATTGTCGCCCACAGCGTGCCACTAGGCAGCCCTAAGTCTACCCATTCGTGGAGATTATTCACATCGTCATTGATGGCCGGCTGAGCTTCCACACACAATGCCATCATTGCCATCATCATAATCAACATCAAATTCTTCATTTTTCCTGATACTTTTAGTGGGTTAATAATCACATATATATTAACGATCAACAAACACTCATGTTGTATTGACAGCTATTGACTTAAGGATTTTTTACTTTTGATAGTTTCAATCTATGTATGTGCCGCCATTCGTGAAATTTGTCATAATAGTATGCGGATGCCAATGAGTATAATTCGTGTAATTCGTAGTTTTTATTTCCTCAGTGACGTTCGAAAAAAATCAGGTCATGGAAACTTCCACGACCTGGTTATTGTGTTTATTAGCAAAATGGTTTACTGTGCCTCGGCGATGAGTTCGATTTCGACAAGGGCAGCCTTGGGAAGGTCCTTTACTGCGAAGGCGCAGCGAGCGGGGAAGGGTGCCGTGAAGAACTCGGCGTAGACCTCGTTCATGGGACCGAAGTTGGCAATTTCACTGAGGAATACGGTGGTCTTGACAACGTTGTTGAGGTCGAGTCCCTCACTCTGGAGGATGGCGCGTGCGTTGAGCAGGCTCTGACGGGTCTGTTCCTTGATGCCTCCCTCGGGGAATGCTCCGGTCTCAGGGATGATGGGCAGCTGGCCCGAAACGAATACGAGATTGCCGGTGCGGATAGCCTGGCTGTAGGGACCAATGGCAGCAGGTGCCTTATCGGTGTTTAATACTTTCATTGTTTGTTGATAAGATGAATAATGTTGTTGTTAATAATGTGAGTTAATCAGATACTGCAAAGGTAGTGATAATTATTGATTCAACATGCATGAATGAGTAAGAAAAACGACCTGCGGTCATCTGACTGCAGGTCGTGATCATTTAAAAAGATGAAGTTTTGATTACTTCTTGATACCCATCTTCTTGGCGATCTTGGCGGGGATGGCATCCTTGTGAACGAGGATGTTCAAGGTCTTTGCGCGGAAGAAGGCCTCACTGCAATAGAAGTAGCCCTCATAGAGCTGGTTGGTGTCCCAGCTGTTCTGCACCTTGAAGTAGCGGTTGCCTTCCTGGTCAACAGCCTTACCCATGATGACCATACCGTGGTCGTCGGTGGTCTCCTTGTTGTCAAACATCTCCTGGCGCTCCTCAGGAGTTACCCACTGCTCCTTAACAGGGCCCTTGATGTCCCACAACTCGGCCTCGCGGTCTCTGTCGCTCAGCTGAGCCCAGCGTGCCATGTCGGTTCCTGCGGCATCGGGAACCTCTTTCTTGACGGGCAGGATAGCATAACCATTGCGCCACTTGAAGCCTTTCTCGCTCACGTCAGAACCCCAAGCGATGCTGTAGCCGTTGTCGATAGCATAGTTGGCAATCTCCAGCAGCTCGTCGATGGGCACGTTCTGATAGCTTGACCACAACCAGTTGTCGGCCACCTCAAGGACGAAGGGCTGATAATAGGGGTGGTGGGTGAACGATGCAATGGGTACATAGTCGTCCATGTTGATGCCGAGGCTGGCAGCCCAGGTCTGCGGGGTATAGGTCTTGCCCTCATAGACGAAGGTCTCGGGCATCTTGCCCATGTAACCGTCGAGGATGCCTTTCAGACCGTCCATCCACGCGGGAGAGAGCTTACCGCGGCTGTTCTTGTTGATGGTGCCAACATAGCCTTTCAACAAAGCGGTCAGCTCGCTGGTGTCGAACTTCTTGTCACCATAGGTCATGCCGGTATAGACCTCGTTGGGAACCATACCGTACTTGCGCCATACGTAGGGCACGTCCTCGGCAGCGCCACCTTCAGCGAAGTTGATGGTGCCATCCATACGGATGTACTTGATGGCCTTGTCATAGTAGCAGTGGTTAACGACAAAACCCTCGCTCAGGTGAACCTCCTTGCCGGTGAGGCGCAGGATCTCGTTCTCAAAGAATGAGTTGGTGGAGTAGCACCAGCACGTTCCGGACTTGTTCTGGTCCTTAACGGGAGTGTGACGAATGACTTTGGTGTCGGTGAATTTGAAACCAGTGCTGTCTGGAATGACAACCTTGCTGTCGGCCAAAACGTTGATGGATACAGCCGATGCAAGCAGTAAGAATAAAAACTTCTTCATAAAATACAGTTAGTTATTAATGTTAGGTTAATAGAATTTCATTGGTTGTAACTTGCAAATGTACTCATTATTTTTGAATAACGACCGTTTTTGGAAATAAAATGATAAAAATAACCTCGCTATGGCCCAAAGAGCCACAACGAGGCATCGTTTTTTCTCGAATCAGATAGATAAGATTTGATTGATGATGCCGCAAAGATACAAAGTTTTCGTTGATTGAAGAAAAATATGTAATTTTGTACCATGATTTATCCCTCATCTTTTGAGACTAAGATCGGCTTTGATGCCGTCAGGCGTGAACTGGAACGCCATTGCGTGAGTGCATTGGGCGTCGCCAACGTGCCTCGCCTGCATTTCTCAACCCGTCGCGACGAGGTGTTGTGCTGGCTTGAACAGACCAACGAGTTCTTGTCTATCGTGCAGACGGGCAAGGAGTTCCCGTTGAGTTACTACTTTGATTTGCGTGTAGTGTTGAGAGAGGTGTCAACACCAGGCACTTTCTTGTCAGCAGAGCGTCTGTTTGATTTGCAACGCCTGTTGGTGACCGTCTCCCAGGTGGTGCGCTTTTTCTCTCTTGATGGTGACGGCAATACTCCCTATCCGCGTTTGCGGGAATTGACTAGCGGCATGCAGTCTTTTCCCGAGTTGAGTGCCGCTATCGGGCACGTGCTCGACAAGGCGGGTAATATCAAGGACACCGCTTCGCCCCGTCTCCACGAGTTGCGTGTGAACATCGCCCGCGTGACCAGTAGCATTAATGGCACCCTGCGACGCATCATCGCCCAAGGCAAGCAGGACGGTATCCTTGACAATGATGTTCAGCCTTCGCTTCGTGACGGACGCTTGGTGCTGCCTGTTAATGCGATGAACAAGCGAAAGCTTCACGGCATCGTCCACGACGAGAGCGCTACGGGTAAAACTGTGTTCATTGAGCCTGATGCCATCGTCGAAGCCAATAACCGCATCCGCGAGACTGAAGCCGAAATCGCCCGCGAGATCATCCGCATCCTCACCGAGGTAACCGACCAGATACGTCCGCACCTTGACGAACTGGCCAGCGTCCTGGAGACGTTGGGACAGCTGGACTTTATCCGTGCCAAGGCACTGTTTGCCCAGGATGTCGGTGCTCAGATGTGCCATGTGGACCGTAAGCCCGTCATTGAATGGTACAATGCCATTCATCCGGCCTTGATGCTCTCGTTACGCAATCAAGGAAAGGAAGTCGTTCCGCTCAATATCACCCTGAATAAACAAAACCGTATCTTGGTTATTTCGGGACCTAATGCCGGTGGCAAGTCGGTATGTCTCAAGACTGTGGGAGTGGTGCAATACATGGTGCAATGTGGTCTGTTACCCACCTTGCGCGACAATTCTCATGTCGGTATCTTCCGCGATATTTTCATTGATATCGGTGATCAGCAGAGCATTGAGAATGACCTGAGTACCTATAGCAGCCATCTGCAGAACATGAAACTGTTCCTGTCCAAAGGTGGCAAGGAGACGCTCATTCTCATCGACGAGATGGGAAGCGGCACCGAGCCGCAGATTGGTGGAGCTATCGCCCAGTCCATCCTGGAGCAGCTCAACGAGCATCAAGTAATGGGCGTGGTTACCACCCACTATCAGAACCTGAAGCATTTTGCTGATGAGGCCGAAGGGGTGATCAATGGAGCGATGCTCTATGACCGCCAACGCATGCAGCCGCTGTTCCAACTGTCAATAGGTTATCCGGGTAGTTCGTTCGCCATCGAGATTGCACGCAAGACGGGTTTGCCCCAGCAGGTCATTGACAAGGCAAGCGAGATTGTGGGCAGTGACTATATCAACATGGACAAGTACCTGTTGGACATCGTGCGTGACCGCCGCTACTGGGAGAACAAGCGTCAGGATGTGCGGGCCAAGGAGAAGCGCCTAGACCAGCTGATTGGTGACTATGACGAGCGCTTGGACAACATCCGTGCCGAACACCGTCAAATCATCCACGATGCACGTGCCGAAGCGCAGGAAATCCTGCGTGACAGCAATGCACAGATAGAACGCACAATCAAGGAAATACGCCAGCAGCAGGCCGAAAAAGAACGTACCAAGGACTTGCGCCGGCAACTTGACGAATTCAAGAAACGCCTGAATGCCGAGGAGCCTGAGGAACCGACACGACTGAAGGAACTCACGCCCAAAAATAAACCCCGTCCTAAACAGCCCAAGAAAAAGACGATACAGCCCGTCGCTAAAAACCGTCCCTTGCAGGCTGGCGACAATGTGGTGCTGAAGGGCACGACAACCGTAGGAACGCTCATCAGTATAGACGAGAAATATGCGCTCGTGGCATTTGGCAACATAAAGACTCGCATCGAGGCCGATAAGGTAGAGCGCACGATGCGTAAGGAGAAGACAGCTAAGGCTGAGTCGCTCGGACGTGCGACTACCGACGAGATTAGGACGAGGCAGTTGAATTTCAAACCCGATATTGATGTGCGTGGCATGCGTGCCGACGAGGCTCTGCAGGCAATAACCTACTTCATAGACGATGCTATCCAGTTCAACGCCCAGCGTGTGCGCATATTGCACGGAACAGGAACTGGAGCCTTGAAGGTTGCCATTCGTGAGTATCTGCACACGGTAAACGGTGTGAAGGCCTATCGTGATGAACATGTACAGTTCGGCGGTGCCGGCATCACCGTGGTGGATTTGGAGTAGTTGGTTAACGTGGGACTTGATACTAATAACAAAACGTAATGATAGAGAATAATATTTTTTATAGTCCGTTCAGGACTTCGGGTGGAGCGATCCCGTTCGACCGCATAACGACTGCAGACTATGAACCTGCAATCCGCGAGGGCATCAGACAGCATGATGACGAGGTGAAGGCCATTGCAGCCAATGAGGATGAAGCGACCTTTGAGAACACCATTGTCGCGCTTGACCGTGCAGGTATAATGCTCAACCGTGTATTGGGTGTGTTCTATCCCATGCTATCGGCCAATGCAGATGACTTGTTGATGGCCGTGAGCGAACTCATGGCACCCGAGCTGAGTGACCACTTTAACAGTATCACCCTGAATGAACAACTTTGGCAACGTGTGAAATACGTTCATGACCATTTCGACGAACAGAGTCATGAAGTGGAGGACCGCATGCTGATGCAGGAAACCTACGATGGCTTTGTGCGAAGCGGTGCCAATCTGCAAGGCGAGGACCGCAAGCGCTACCGCCAGCTGTCCAAGCGCTTGACCGAACTGACCCTGAAGTTTGAACAGAATACTCTCAAAGAGACCCCGCAATATGAGTTGTGGCTTACCGAGAAAGACCTTGACGGCCTGCCCGAGAGTGCCCTTGATGCCGCTAAACAGGCCGCTAAGGACAAGGGACGTGATAAAGAATGGTTGGTGACACTAAATGCCCCAAGTTACATCCCATTCATGAAATATAGCTCCCGACGTGACTTGCGGGAAAAGTTATACAAGATGTATAATCGCCAGTGCACCAGTGGCGAGTACTGCAATTTGGACGTGTTGCGTGACATTGCCAACACGCGGCTAGAAATCGCACGCCTGATGGGGTACAAGACTTTTGCCGACTACAAGCTGCAGCACACGATGGCACAGACGCCAGCCAATGTTTATGACATGCTGAACCGGCTGCGCGATGCTTATCTGCCCGTAGAACGTGACGAGATGGAACGCCTGTCCCGTTTTGCCAGTGAGCTTGAGGGCAAGCCGATGGATATCATGCCGTGGGACTACAGCTATTACAGCAATAAGGAAAAGGACTCAATGTTTGAGATTAACGATGAGTTACTGCGGCCTTATTTTGAGTTAGGTAGGGTTACACGAGGCGTGTTTGGTTTTGCCAAACGGATGTATGGTCTGCACTTTACCCCCAACCATGATGCTCAGGTGTTCCACCCCGAAGTAGAAGTCTATGATGTAACCGACGAGGATGGTAAAGCTGTTGGAATGCTTTATCTTGACTTCTTCCCCCGTCCAACCAAGCAGAGTGGGGCATGGATGACAAGTTTCCGCGAGCAATACATCGACGATAACGGCAATGACGTGCGTCCCTTGGTGACCTTGACGATGAATTTCACACGTCCCACCGACAACAAGCCCTCGTTACTCACCGTGCGCGAGGTCGAGACCTTCATGCACGAGTTCGGCCATGCATTGCATCAGTTGCTGAGCCGTTGCAAGTACCAGTCAATCTCGGGAACCAATGTCTATCGTGACTTTGTCGAGGTACCGTCACAGTTCAATGAAAACTACGTCTATGAGCGCGAGTTCCTTGACAGCTTTGCCTGCCACTATCAGACGGGTGAACAGGTGCCCCAGGAATTGATCGACCGCCTGATTGCCTCGTCACAATATGGTGCTGCCTACGCCTGTGTGCGCCAGCTGGGCTTCGGTTACATGGATATGGCTTGGCACAGCATCAACGAACCCTACAAGGGCGACGACTTTGATTTTGAGTATAAGGCGGTCAAGGAAGTACAGGCATTTGAACCAGTAGAAGGCTGCATCATGTCGCCTCAGTTCACCCACATCTTCTCGGGTGGCTATGCGGCAGGTTATTATGGCTACAAGTGGGCCGAGATGATTGAGTGTGACGCCTTTGACAGATTCCGTCAGGACGGCATCTTCAACCGCGATACAGCCCGCTCATGGGTCGAGAATGTCTTGTCCCGTGGCGGTACCGAGGCCCCGATGACCCTCTACAAGCGTTTCCGCGGCTCCGAACCCGGCATCGAGGCCATGATGCGCCGCGATGGCATCAAGCCACAGCAATAGACGGTTTTTTCATCAATGAATTGATCAATAAGGGCTCATTTTGGGCCCTTATTGTCGTGTTATTGTCAAATTATTTTACACTTTTCGGTTTTTTTTATAGTTGATGGGCATTTTTTAATTGAAAAGTTTGTCTGCTATTATCAATGCCAATAATTTTGTGACATTAGACAATGTTTGATAGCTCTCTTGCAATATCATATAAGTTGCTTGCCTCTGGCAGACGTTTATGATTGAAAACAGTCTGGAATTTGCAATGATTTGATACATGATTAAACAAGTATTACATTACTAAAATTATAGAGTTATGAAAAGAACAATTTTAAGTTTATTTGTATTGTCGCTGATGTTGACCTCGTTTACTACTGCAGCAGGTGATTTTCAGCGAGGTGATGTGAGTCATGATGGTCAAGTGAATGTGGACGACCTGACTTGCCTGATAGACTATCTGTTAAAAGGCACATGGTTTGATGAACCGGTGGCTCCCCCTGATGGTCATGAGTATGTTGACCTGGGACTGCCCAGCGGTACGCTGTGGGCGACGTGCAACGTCGGTGCCGATGCACCGGAGGAATGTGGCGACTACTTCGCTTGGGGCGAAACAGAACCTAAAGCGGTGTATGAATGGGGTACCTACAAGTGGTGCAACGGCAGCTACAAAACAATGACGAAGTACTGCACATCAGCAAGCTACGGCACTGTTGACAACAAGACCGCATTAGAACCCGAGGACGATGCTGCCAGTGTAAACTGGAGTGCATCCTGGCGGATACCAACGAATGAACAGCAACATGAATTGGTTGATAATTGTACCTGGACGTGGACAATGAGTAACGGTGTGAAAGGTTATCTGGTCACTGGTCCTAATGGGAATACATTGTTCTTGCCCGCTACGGGCGCTCACAGGAATGAGTCACTTTACGATTTTGGATCGTATGGCTACTATTGGTCGCGCACGCTTGCCTCGGGCTATTCCAGTGGGGCTTGCTACATGAGCTTCATGTCTGAGGAAGTGAATTGGAACAAAAACTGCTACCGCTTCTATGGATACACTGTCCGTGCTGTGTATGTGCCGCAGACGCCGTCTTCGCTCACTGCTGCTGACAATGAATATCAGCGCGGTGATGTGGACCAAAATGGCCGAGTAAGCATTGACGATGTGACTTGCCTGATTGATTACCTGTTAAAAGGTACATGGCCTGAAGAGCCAGAGATTCCTGATAATCACGAGTATGTTGACCTGGGCCTTCCCAGCGGAACGCTGTGGGCGACCTGCAATGTCGGTGCCGATAACCCTGAAGGCTATGGCGATTACTACGCTTGGGGCGAGACCGAGTCTAAGGATGTGTACAACTGGGGTACCTACAAGTGGTGCAACGGCAGTAGAAATACACTGACAAAGTACAATACCAACAACAACTTGGGCATAGTAGATAATAAGACCGAACTGGATCCTGAGGACGATGCCGCATACGTGAACTGGGGTCCATCGTGGCGCACACCGACTGACGAACAGTTGCATGAACTGTATGACAGGTGTACATGGATTCGGTCGAATATGAATGGTGTGAAAGGTTATAAGGTAAAAGGTCCCAATGGGAACATGATATTTTTGCCCGCTGCAGGTTTCCGCAACGAGGGTTCAATCGTCGAATCGGAGGTTATGGGTATTTATTGGTCGAGGTCATGCGCTACTAATAACGGCATTGCCACTGGCGCCTACGAAGCTACCGAAGTTGGCTTTGATTGGGGGGAGTGGACCACGTTCTACAACGGTGTATACGGTGCTCGCTACTTCGGCCACAGTGTCCGTGCCGTGCATGTACCGCTTCCTGACACCCGGGATCTCTACGTCCAGCAGGAGAGCCTTAACTTGGGTGATGTGCTCATAGATGAGACCATCACGGGTGAACTGACCATTGTCAATAATACCGCAGGAGATAAAATATTGACCGTCTCGGTTGATGAACCGTTCATGTTAAAAGAGGATGAGGGTGGTGCGTCGAGCATAATTGTAGTGGTACCTGGTAATTCCAGCAGTGAGGTGACAGTGATGTTCTCGGCAACTAGGCCAGGCTTATTCAGCGGCAATGTGTACTTCCAGCACCCAACCCTTGAAGGCGGTCAGACGGTTGTCCCGGTCCAAGCTCGTGCCTATTATGAAGGCGCTCCGCAGTCTGTTGACCTGGGACTGCCCAGTGGCACCCTATGGGCAACTTGCAACATCGGTGCCAATAACCCCGAGGAGTATGGCGACTACTTCGCTTGGGGCGAGACAGAGCCTAAGAATTATTATGATTGGAGCTCCTACAAGTGGTGCAATGGTACCAATAGGACGTTGACAAAGTACTGTGACAATAGTTCTTATGGTACTGTGGACTACAAGACGGTATTGGATCTTGAGGACGATGCTGCCTACGTGAACTGGGGCGAGAGTTGGCGCATGCCGACCGAGGAACAAATGGAAGAGCTGATGGTAAAGTGTACCTGGACATGGACGACAAGAAACGGTGTGAAAGGTAATCTGGTAACTGGTCCCAATGGGAACACAATCTTCTTGCCCGCAGCGGGTCTTCGCTCTAATGGTTCGCTTACCAGCGTAGGTACCTACGGTTACTACTGGACACGCACGCTCATCACGGGTGACCCCTACAGTGGCCCCGATGGCGCTTGTGGTCTGAGCTCCGATTCGGGAAATCCTGCCTGGAGCTATACCTACAGGCTCCGCTACTTTGGACAGAGCATCCGCCCTGTGCGTGCCTCCAAGATTTAGTACCTACTCAATCTAAAATGAACCCCAAAAGTTTTTTATCCAACTTTTGGGGTTCATTTTATGGCCTATTGTACAATTCGGTGCTTTTCTCTATCTTTGCGGCATGAATAGGATGATTAGAAAGGCTTTGATGGACGATGTGCCGGTAATTATGCGACTCATCGACGAGGCGCGCGCCATTATGCGTTCGTGCGGTAACATGAACCAGTGGATTGACGGCTATCCCAGCCGCGATACCATCGAGACTGATATCAATAATGGACATTGCTATGTGTGTGTGGAGCGGGGTGGGGAAGTAATAGCCTCGTTTGCCTTCATCCCTGGCCCAGAGCCTACCTACAAGGAAATCTACGAGGGTCAGTGGCTGGATGACAAGCCCTATTATGTCGTGCATCGCTTGGCAAGCACAGCTGCCAGTCATGGTGTTTTCAATGATGTGATGGACTACTGCATGGGCGTAGCGGGTAACCTGCGTATCGACACCCATCGCGATAATGTCATCATGCATCATGTTATCGACCGTTACGGTTTCACCTATTGTGGCATCATCTACCTGCTCAATGGTGATGAGCGTCTGGCCTACCAGTTAAATCACAGGGATAGATAACTTGATGCCGCCCAGTGGCAGAGTTCCCTGTGCCGTGACTTTGTCGCGGCCAGCAATAGATAAAACAATTAGGGCCGGCCCATGTGGGTCAGCCCTGATTAGTTATAAGGAATTTAATCTTATTTTCAGATTAGTTCTTCTTCAGCTCGTCGGCAACCTTCTGAGCAGCGTCAGCAGCCTTGTCCTTAGCAGCGTCAACGGCGTTGCCAGCGGCGTCCTTAGCAGCGTCAACAGCCTCACCAGCCTTGTCCTTAGCAGCGTCAACAGCGGCACCAGCAGCATCAGCAGCAGCGTCAACAGCCTCGTTGACCTTCTCCTTAGCGGCGTTGGCTACGAACTCAGCGAAACCAGCCTTCAGGTTCTCGGGAACATCGATGTAGTTGGTCATCTTCTCAGCCAGGGTCGGAATCTTAGCCAGGATGGCATCCTTGTTAGCCTCCCAAACGGTCTTGATGATGTTGATGATGTTGAAGTAACCAGCCTGGTCACCACCATCAAGGAGAGCCTGAGCTTTAGCCTTCAGACCATCAAGCAGGGTAACAGCCTGAGCCTCATCGGCGCAGTTCAGCAGGTCAGCAGCAACGCTCTCAACGGTAGGAGCTACCTCTTCGGTCTGCTCTTCTACAACCTCCTCAGCGGGCTTGGTCTCGGTCTTGCAACCTACAAATGCGATAGCAGCAACAGCTGCAAACATCAATAAAAACTTCTTCATAATAAAACAACTTTAATTTAAAAAATTAATAATAAAACGAAAATTCAACGCCGCAAAAGTAACGGCTATTTTTGAATTGACAAATTTTTTGGTCTAAATTTTCATTTTTTAATACTTTTATTTGCCTTTTAGGCTGTTTTGCGGTCAAAAAACTATAACTTTGCGGTGCAGAATCTTGACCGACAGGTTGTGTTGCAACTTCCGTGCCAAGATTATCAGTATTGACAATTTATTTATAGTTTGGCAGTTTTATTTCAGCAAATTACTAACAACTAAATAATTAATGTGATATGGATTTATTAGGATATATCGTATTTGGTGGAATCTTCATTCTGAGTATGATTGTTCAGAATTCTCTCAAGTCGAAGTTTGCCAAGTACAGTAGAATACCCTTGGGTGTTCCCATGGCAGGCCGTGACATTGCCAACGCGATGCTGCAGCAGAATGGCTGCGGAGACGTGCAGGTGACCAGTGTGAGCGGTCAGTTGACAGACCATTTCAACCCAGCCAACAGAACGGTGAACCTGAGTGAACCGGTTTATGGTACCAATAGCATTGCAGCTGCTGCGGTCGCTGCCCATGAGTGTGGCCATGCTATTCAGCACAAGGTGGGCTATAGCATGTTGCAGCTGCGCACCAAGATGGTTCCTATTGTGTCATTCGCCTCTAAGACTGTTCAATGGTTGCTGCTTGCCGGTATCGTTATTTTTACGGTGACGCCGATACCATTTTATATCGCTCTTGCCATGTTTGGGGCAACGGTATTGTTCAGTTTTGTGACTCTGCCTGTCGAGGTCGATGCCAGCCGTCGTGCCATCCAGTGGCTTGAAGGCTCTGGCATTGCCAGTGGTGAGCAACTGGTCTGCGCCAAGGACGCCCTTCGTGGTGCTGCCTATACCTATGTGGTATCAGCCATCGGCTCGCTGGCTACATTACTATATTATGCATCTCTTGTCCTTGGTGGTCGCAGGAGGTAAGCCGATAAATAATTCACATAAAAAAATACAGAAAAACAGATAATGGCACAAAAACCATCCATCCCTAAAGGGACTCGCGACTTCTCGCCTATCGAGATGGCGCGTCGTAACTATATTTTTAATACGATTAAAGACGTTTTCCTGCTCTATGGATTCCAGCAGATTGAGACACCTGCCGTTGAGAACCTTTCAACGTTGATGGGCAAATATGGCGAGGAAGGCGATAAATTGCTTTTCAAGATCCTGAACAGTGGCGATTATTTGAAAGACGCTCCCGATGACTTGCTCACGGCACATGATTCCTTGCACCTGACGACCAAGATCAGCGAGAAGGGACTGCGCTATGACTTGACGGTGCCTTTTGCACGTTACGTCGTGCAGCACCGCAACGACTTGCAGATGCCGTTCAAGCGTTATCAGGTACAGCCTGTGTGGCGTGCCGACCGTCCCCAGAAGGGCCGTTATCGCGAGTTCTATCAGTGCGATGCTGACATCGTGGGAAGTGACTCGCTGTTCAACGAGGTAGAGCTGGTGACGATGATCGATGAGGTGTTCAATCGCTTCAACATCAATGTCGCTATCAAACTGAACAACCGCAAAATCCTGAGTGGCATTGCCGAGGTCATCGGTGCCGCCGACAAGATAGTCGATATCACCGTCGCCATTGATAAACTCGATAAAATCGGCCTTGACAACGTGAATGCCGAGTTGAAGGAGAAAGGGCTGAGTGACGAGGCCATCGCCACGCTTCAACCGCTGCTGGCACTAGACGGTACCAACGAGGAGCGCCTGACTGCACTGGCAGGTATGCTGGCCAGCAGCGAGACGGGCATGAAGGGCATTGAAGAGATGCGCTATGTGCTTGACCATGTTGCGGCATTAGGCACCCGTGCCCAGGTTGAACTTGATGTGTCGTTGGCTCGAGGCCTGAACTACTATACAGGCACCATCCTTGAGGTCAAGGCACTGGATGTTGCGATCGGTAGTATCACCGGTGGCGGACGTTATGATAACCTGACGGGCGTATTCGGTATGCCGGGCTTGTCGGGCGTGGGCATCAGTTTCGGTGCCGACCGCATCTATGATGTGTTGAACGCTCTTGACCTTTATCCTGCCGACACGATGGCGACCGCTCGGGTCATGTTTGTCAACTTCGGTGAACAGGAAGCTACAACGTCACTGAGTCACATCATGGCATTACGCAGGGCGGGTATCAGCGCTGAGCTGTACCCTGACAGTGCCAAGATGAAGAAACAGATGAACTATGCCAACGACCGCCAGATTCCTTTTGTCGCCATTGTGGGCGCTGATGAGGTGCAAAACGGTACCATCGCACTTAAGAACATGGTGACCGGTGAACAGCAGACGTTGACTGTAGATCAGGTGATAACCGCTCTCTCTCGATAACACTACTCGCGGTGGCCATGAACAGCATGTATCAACAGTTGATGCAACTGCCGCTCTTCCAGGGCGTGGGTACCGAGAAGATTACGGCTCTGGTAGAGAAACTGCCGTTCCATTTCCTGAAATATCGCAATGGTGAGCAGATCTTTGCCGCTGGTGATCCGTGTACACACATCAAGTTTATTGTTTCGGGGCAGGTGAGGCTGGAAACTCCGTTTCCCAATCTGCGTATCACCATGCACCAAACGATTCACAATCCTCATGTCCTGGCAGCGGAATGCCTCTTCGGCCGTGAAACGGTTTATCCTTATACCGCTGTCAGTCATGGTGCGTGTGGCATCCTGCAACTGCTCAAGAGCGACTATATCAAGATGGTCACTACCGATAAAGTGTTCCTGTTCAATATCTTGAATTACTTATCATCGGGTAGCCAACGCAGTGTGCAGTTGCCTCTTGCCGTAAAAGATGGATCGGTGGCCGAGCGTCTGGCGATGTTTGTGGATGCTTTGTCGATCTCTGGAGCGACTGACATTGGCTTCCGCTACAAGCAGAAGGATTTGTGCACCCTGCTGGGCACACAGCGAACGACATTGGTGTCCACACTTGACAAGTTGAGCGACCTGGACATCCTGGACTATGACAGCAATGGGTTGACAATTCTTGATCTTCAAGGACTGCTCAATTTGAATGATAGTTAAAATATTGAACTGAAATGAAATACACCTATTATACTCAAGGAACCTGCTCGTCACAGATTGACTTTGAAATTGATGACGAGGGCATTTTGCGCGATGTGATGTTCTATGGCGGTTGTCACGGCAACCTGCAAGGAATCTCTATCCTGGTACGAGGCATGAAGGCTAGTGATGTGGTTAACAAGTTGCAAGGTATCCGTTGCGGATACAAGAACACATCATGCCCCGACCAGCTCGCTAACGCACTGCGCAAGGTCTTGGAACAAGAAAAGAAGGATTGACCAATTAAGATTATTAATTATTAATTAAAGAATAAATGAAGAAGTTTTTTTTGATGATGACAGCCACTCTGGCTTTGTCACTGGTGAGTTGCAATGGCAACAAGGATTACAAGGCTGAAGGTGAACAACTTTCCAAACAGCTTGACGAAGTAGTTGAGAAGAATGATACTACGGCGGCACTCAGCATTGATGATGAGATTCGTGAATTGGAACAAGAAATCATCGCTAGTGGCGATTCGGCTGCGCTGGCCGATTTCCGTGAAGCAATGAAGGATGCCCGTGTTCGTAATGCTACTTTCGTGACCCTGAGCAAAATTCACAATGGAATGGAGCGTGAGGAGGCCATGAAAGAGTTGGTTCAGGATGCCTTGAACGGTGATGTCAACATCCAAGCAGTAAACACCGCTATCAATACCCTCTTGAAAATTGAAGATAAGCAGAAGGGTAAAAAAGAAGAGAAGAAGAAATAATATCATCTTATGAGGCTCATTCCTCAATTCCGTGTTTTGACTCAAGCACGTGCGATCATCTGCATCGTGCTTTGCTTGTTTGTGTCGGCATGTGGAACGGGAATTGAGGTTACTGAGCATGTCACCGATAAGGATGTGCGTCGGGTGATGGATCAGACTGATACACGCCAACCTCCTATCACTCTTGATGCCTACACCGACACGCTTCAGGCATGGAAAATCGGTAAGCGCTTCTGGGTCGCTGATGATAAGGTGACAGAGATGCTTGCCGACACCTATGGCTATGACAAGGATACCTTGCATCTGGCTGGACATGTCCTTACTTATAGGGGGTATTCCAAAAGTGGACTATTCCTCGATGGTGATAACCGCAGGATATATATCGATTTTGATGATGAGCAGACAGGCTTGAGTCTTCATTACCGCATAAGTGGCCGTGAAGCGAATCAAACCATTTACTCTCTGCCTATGCTGGTTGATATGGACATGGTGGACCATGTCTCTCGTCAGTTGGTCGGTAAGGAATTTTATATTCGCACGCCCATCTGGTATGACCGTCAAACCGAGCAGATGAAGGACGGCCGCCGTTTCATCAAGGTTTTGATTGATAGCGTTCTACCCGGTAATGAGGTGCTGCCGTTGCGGGTGTTGTTCACGGCCATTGATTCAGGCGAACGTGCCATGGTGTGGATGAGCGACAATGTCTCGACGATGCACGGGCGTGATTTTGACGCCTTGTTTGTTGCCAATGATCCTCACTTGTCCTATCCGGCCATCGGCGACAAGAACTGGCTCCTCATTACGTGCGGTCAAATTGTTGAAGGCATGACCAAGGAAGAGTGCCTGCTCTCGTTAGGAACCCCAAAGCGCATTGCTGAACGTCCTGACCAGGGCGGTTTGAAGGAATACTGGTATTATGACGGGGGCTCTTATCTGTATTTTGTAGATGGCTTGTTGAGCCAATTCAGGAGATGATATGAAACCTTCTACCCTTGAAATAGAGTTTTTGGGAACTGGTACATCGACAGGTGTGCCCATGTTGCGTTGCCATTGTCCCGTGTGTCTGAGCGCTGACCCTCGTGACAAGCGGTTGCGTACTTCGGCCATCGTGCGTTATCAGGGCGTGCGCCTGCTCATTGACTGTGGTCCGGATTTCCGGACCCAGATGTTGCGCGCCAGTGACGATAACCTTGATGCCGTGTTGTTGACCCACATCCACTTTGACCATGTGGCGGGACTTGACGACTTGCGGGCCTATTGTTTTGAGCGTCACATGCCAATCTATGCCCGTGCCGACGTTCTGAATGACCTGCACCAGCGCATTCCTTATTGCTTTGCTGAAAATCCCTATCCTGGTGTGGCACAGTTTGAGGAACATGAAATTGGAGATGAGCCGTTTCTTGTCGAGGGCGTCAGAGTGGAGCCGATTCCTGTGATGCACTACAGGTTGCCTATTGTGGGTTTCCGCATCGGCCCGTTGGCTTATATTACCGATGCCAAGACGATTGCCCCCGAAGTCGTGGAACGCCTTCAAGGAGTGCCTCTGTTGGTCATCAATTCTTTGCGTGTGTCGGGTGAGCACTTGTCCCACATGTGCCTTGCCGAGACGCTTGACGTGGTGAGACGCATCAAGCCTGGCCACACATGCCTTATCCACATGAGTGACCGTATGGGACTTCACGCTGATTCTCGCGGGCTATTGCCTGACGATGTGGAATTGGCCTACGATGGCATGATTGTGAAAGTATAACCATGGACGAAATCAAGATATCTGAAGTCAAGGGCGAAGAGCAGACGTCTGGTCTGCAGTTCTTTGAAGGTCGCGTGCAGGCAGGATTTCCCAGTCCGGCACAGGGTGAGTATGCCGATACTATTGACCTCAACCGTGCCTTGATTACTAATCCGGCAGCGACATTCTGTGCGCGTGTCATTGGCAATTCAATGGTTGATGCCGGAATCAACGAGGGTGACTTGTTGATTATCGACCGTTCAATCACTCCTCAGGATGGCAATATCGCCGTCTGTTTCATTGACGGAGATTTTACCGTCAAGCGCCTTAGCGTTCGTAATGATGGAATATACATGACCCCTGCCAATGCTGCTTTTCCTGAGATGAAAGTGCAGGAAGATAGTGATTTCCAGGTCTGGGGCGTGGTTTCCCACATCATTAAGAAAGTATAGCTTTTATCATCAAGCGTGAAGCTGGCATCAAGACATATCGGGAGATACGGCATGGCGTTCTTCGTCTTGTCGGTGGCAACGGTGGCTTGGCAATGCTTTGTTGTCGCGCTCGATACTCAGTTGGGTGGGATGGGCCGCATGCTGCATGAGTGGCATGTGGTTGCCATTTCTATAGCCAATGCCTTGTTGTTGCTCTCACCTTACTGGTTACTGAAGCGTCGTTGGCGATGGTTGGTCTGGATTCCATTGACGTTGATGACTGTCTGGTGCCTGATGCAGCTGTGCTACTGTCGGGCTTACGATGACCTGATGCCTTGGCGAAGCTTGTTGATGACCGACAACGTCAATTCCACGCTTGCCGCCAGCACGGTTTCGTTACTGCGATGGCAGGATCTGCTGATTGTGCTGCCGTTTTTGGCATTGATAGCTATTTGCCTGCTGAGCAAGCGAGTGAATGGTGATGCAGGCCATTACAGGATGTTTCTATACACGTTGCTGTCTGTAGTGCTCACAGGGGCCTTCGGCTATCTCAATGGCACCGACAACTATGAGAAGCGCTTCTTTCACAAGTTCAGCAATCGAGACTATTATGCCTATAATGGCTTTTTGCCTTATTGTACCTTCACGTTATACCAATCCGTGATACAAGGTCACGGTGTGAGTGATGAGGATCGTGCCAGGGTGAAGCGTTTCATAGCTGAGGAATGTCCTCATTATGACGATAATGCCTATTGTTCAGTTCCTGACCGTAACCTGGTGCTCATCATCGTCGAGTCCTTGCACACGTGGCCCATTGGCATGGAAGTGGACGGTCGTGAGGTGACGCCAGTCCTCAACCGCCTAGTAGCGGGTGACAGTGTCATCTATGCGCCCCATGTCTTGTTCCAGACGAGCCATGGCCATTCCAGTGATGCCCACTTCATCTACAATACGGGCTTGGCTCCCTTGCTCGATGGTGTCGTGGCTGTGGACTGGGGTGATGGCAAGTATCCCACGTTGGCCGCCGCGCTCGATGGATATGACTGCCGTGAGATCATCTGCACGCCAGGCGTGAACTGGAACCAGAACGTGACAGCCCGCACCTATGGCTTTGATACCCTCTACACGCGTGATGACTTGACTGCTGCTGGCGCCTTTAAGCGTCACAACGGTATTGATGACGCTGCATTGACCGATTTTGCTGGCCAGTTGTTGCCAACCCTTCGCCAGCCGTTCTTCTTGGAAATGGTCACCATGACGATGCATGTGCCATTCACCAATGGCAAGGTACGTCCCTCATGGATTACTGCTAGTGACACGCTCACGGCCGAAGCGCGAGACTATCTCAATTGTGTCAATATCACCGACAGTTGCATCGGTGCCTTCATCGATGAGCTGCAGCGCCTGGGCTTGCGTCAGCATACTGTGGTGGCCATCGTTAGCGACCACACTCAGATCTACCTGAATCGCGTTAAGGGGTTGACCGACTATGAGTGGACCGACGATGACTGGGGTATTCCCTTGATCATCAGTGGCTGTGACACGACATTGCGCTACGACCCTGTTATCGGGCAGATAGATGTCTTCCCGACCTTGCTTGACGTCATGGGCGCCAATACATATCCGTGGAAAGGATTAGGATACAGTTTCTTGCGTTATCCAGTCTCGGGTGCCATCCAGCCGCGTAACATGTCTATTATTGGCGACAGCACGTCAATGACACCGCATCAGCGGCAGATATGGGATATCAGCCGTCTCATCATCGTTGATGGGAAAGGCTTGCCGATAATTGATGATTAATAATAACTACCAAATATACTAAAATGAAAGATAACAAATCTCGTCTGTTTTCTAGCGAAAGTCGCTTGAGTGACCTCATTACTGCCCATCCCGCATTGCTCTCGATGATGACCCGCCTGGGCATCTCGTTGGGCTTTGGCGACCGTTCGATTGCCGATGTGTGTGAGGAGAGTGGGGTAGATACCGATTTCTTCCTGCTCATCTGCAATGTCTATACGTTCAACAACTATGTGCCCTCGACAGCAGCGATTCTCGGCACCGACATGACTGGCCTTGTGCCTTACTTGGAGAAGTCCCACAACTATTATGTTGATAAGCGCTTGCCGCACATCGAACGTCACCTTGATGCCATCGCCCAGAAACTGGGCGGCCGCATCGGTATGGTATTCATCAGTTTCTTCAAGGAGTACAAGCAGGAAGTGGTAGAACACTTCAGGCACGAGGAGAATAAGGTGTTCCCGCACATCCGCGCTCTGATGGCTGGTGAGCAGGACACGACTTACAGGATGGCCGACTTCCTCCATAGCCATAGTGACATCGAGGGTAAGTTGGGGGATCTGTTGAATATTGTCTTTAAATATGTGCCGCCCCAAGTTGATGACGATAACGTGCTGGATGTGGTGTACGATATCCTGCGATTGAGCGAGGACCTCAAGAAGCACACCTTCATTGAGGAGAAAATCATGGTTCCGCTGGTCAAACATCTTGAAAACGCCATCCTGAAGAAATGAAACAGCGATTATTGATTGTTGAACCTTCCGAAGTCATCATTGAGGGACTGAAGGCAATTCTGGAAGGACAGATACGGTTTAAGGTGCTGGAGCCAGAGCTGGATGTTAAGCGACTTGAAGAGCGTATCGTGGCCTCGCGTCCTGATATCCTGCTCATTAACCCTACGTTGGTCAATGACGTTGCAAGCTTGCGTGGGGAGCATCCCATGGCAGTAGTGGCATTGGTCTATCAGTATGTGGAGCGTGATGTGTTGAAAGCTTATGATGCAGTGGCCGAGATCCGTGACAGCCGTGCTGTTATCATCGAGACGTTGGCTCAGGTGTCACCAGGTGAGACAGAGTCGAGCAAGGGCAATTATGAACTGACCAAACGTGAGACTGCCGTCCTCGTACAGCTGGCACAGGGCAAAACCAACAAGGAGATTGCCGATGCGCTCAGCGTCAGCGTTCACACGATTATCAGCCATCGCAAGAACATCACTCACAAGACAGGTATCAAGAGCGTTGCGGGTCTCACCGTCTATGCCATGCTCAACAACCTCATCGACGAATCCTCCCTGCTGTAAGTGCAAATCACCTCAAAGCAGCGAGTGCCAGTCTATTGCGAGGAGCAAGATATATTCTATGGCTACTCTTCTATGTTGCAATCCAATCAAATGAATCACTTTAACTTTTATTTAACTTAATTGTAGTTCAGCTGTTTACAAATTATAGTTGTTTCTGCACAGGTAACAAGCATCTGTTCC
>JAEEGG010007708.1_pt1 | contig 24691 bp, 18 predicted proteins | sample 9134161 | NCBI WGS metagenome assembly JAEEGG01 (sample SAMN16246543, study PRJNA631951) | gut metagenome | biome: gut microbiome; feature: rumen; material: CR-attached | host: Bos | place: Iran: Karaj | collected 2018-10 | reverse complement strand
ATAATTGTCATACCGTCCTGCACTTTCTCGACGGCTTGTTCCAATGTGATTTGTTTGTTCATAATGTTTATGTTTTGGAATTTATTGGTTTATGTCTATAATGGCTGCAAATATATGAAAAAATCCCCATTTTCAGGCCATTCTTTACAATAATTTATTAACTTTTTATCTATTATATAGATAACTGTAGTTATGACAGCACTTTGGAGCTATAATCCAGTTCCCGCCATAAGTTACAGCTCACGGCATAGGTTTCTATGCCGAAAACAATAGTATTAACGCATCGGCATTAAAAAAGTCGCCATTGTTTGTTTTTTACATGAATAAATCATAGTAACTTTGCAGTAGGGATATAAATATTTGCAGGATTCTTTTTAATTAATGCATAAATCAGTAAAAATCAGTAAAGTATATATTTTTGTTTGTTTAACTACTAATTATCACATTTCAATGATGAAACAGCTTATCTTTACACTTGCAATCTTGATGACAAGCTTGTGCGTGAATGCCCAGACGCCCTCGGTCGACTATAACATCGACGAGGTGGGCACCGATTTTATCACCATGACGTTCATGCCCAATGCTGATGCGGCCGGCTACGCCTTCTGCCTGTTTGAGGCGGGCACCGCCGAGCAGCAGTTTGCCATGTTCGGCCCGTGGATGGGCTTCCAGACCATGGGCGACATGATCAAGGCCTGGGGCATCACTCAGACCGAGACCTACCAGTACACTTGGACCAATCAGTCTCCAGGCACGGACTATGAGATCTACGTGCAATGCTGGGATGCCGACGGAGTGGACGCCGACATGATTATCATCCCCGTGACAACCGCCAGCATGGGTGGCGATGGCGAGGCCGTGATGACCATCGAAATCGGCGCATTTGGCGGTGATCCGGAGTATGGCTACTACCAGTGGGTGACCTATATCCCCAACGAGGAAGTGGCAAAGCACCGCGACATGATCATCCTGAAGTCGGCCTTTGAGTCAGCCGAGTGGGGACTGGAGAATGTGCTCAACTACCTCAAGCAAGACAACCCCTACGACCCCTACTGGGATCAGTACGGCATTGACGAGGCACAATGGAATGCCGAGCCAGGCACAAGTTACATCGCTTTCTCGATTGGCATGAATGCCAACGGCGAATGGGGTCCCTTAGCTTCTGTCGAGTTCACGACTCCTGGCACTACCAGCATCGATGAGGCAGCTGCAGACAAGCAGGTGGCTGGCGTTCGTTACTTCAACATGGCTGGCCAAGAAATGACCGAGGCTAACGGACTGACTATCATCGTGACCACTTACACCGACGGCACCACCAGCGCTGTAAAGGTGATGAAGTAACCTTTTCAATTAGGCGGCTCTCATGATCATAGGGAACCGCAACAAGACAAAGTTATCGCCGACTAAAATCAGAAAATAGTCGGCGATAACTTGTTTTTTGCATTCTTAAGAGAATGCTATTTAGACCTTTTGACATCCTCCTTAAATCGAAGTCCAATTAAGGATGAGCCCAGCCCCCTTTTTCTAAATAGGCATAATAATTATTATCTTCATCAATTCCAAGACCAAAACAGTAAGAACAGTAAGAGATGAGTTCATTATCATCAACCTTTAATATGAAGTTATTTCTACATGGCTTTACAGGGTTCCTGTATGTCTTACCAACTACAGGTTCGGTTATATAACGATCAGGGCCATAATCCACTCCGTTAATCCTGTAATGGAACTGACAAGCGTATAAAAAGATAGGATAAATGACATCAATAGCCGCACAATATCTGCCATCGTAACTCGGATTTAATGGAATGTATTCGGGGCCATCGATTGTATTTATCACGACCCAGTAACCTTCGTCATATGGGCCTTTTGGCCATTCATTTGACAGCAGGTAATCAACAAGACAAGTCACATCATCAATGCCTACTGTACCACTTTGGTCCACATCGCCACGTTCAAAATCATCAGCAGCCGCCCATAATGGGGTAGCCAACATCACTAACAATACTAAAAAATGAAACTTTTTCATAATACTAATCCTTTTTGCCCTATAACTCCCAAAATTCAAGCATGTTAACACAAAAAAACGAAACGACGTGGGGAGTTCTCTTGTTACTCGTCTCACGGTTCGAGGCTCTGGCATAGCCCTAATTGTCAGAACGAGCAACGCCGAAGCCCACGCCGATATGTATCTGTTCGCCAAACTTGGCGGACAATACACATCCAATGGGCGTCAACCGCTACCTTGTCTTTGACAATTAGTTGTGGAACTGCCAGATTCCGAACCGTCAAAACAAAGCGTCAAGTAACGCCGTAAAAAAATGTCTGCTCCATGCTTCCATCACCACAAAAGATGACATTCACAGGAACAGGGCAAAGATAATGCTTTTCCTTGATTTGCCAGCAAAAAAGCGGAGAAAAAGTACCCAACGGCACTTTTTTCCCCGCTTTAAAAGCTTTTTAATAAGAATATATTATTTCAGGTAGTCGTCGAAGTAGCGGGTGATGCGCTCGTGGAGGTGGACGCTCTGATGGCCCATCATGTTGTGACCCTGGCCAGGATAGACGTAAAAGTCAGGCTGGGTGCCAGCGGCGATGCAGGCCTTGAAGAAGCTGTAAGCATGCTGGGGAAGGACGGTCGGATCGTTAAGGCCGATGATGATTTGGAGGCGGCCCTTGAGGTCCTTAGCCTTATTGATGAGGCTGGACTCGGCATATCCCTCGGGGTTGGTCTGCGGGGTGTCCATGTAACGCTCGCCATACATCACCTCATACCACTTCCAGTCTATCACGGGACCACCGGCAACACCCACCTTGAACACGTCGGGATAGTTGGTCATCAGGCTGATGGTCATGAAACCGCCAAAGCTCCAGCCGTGCACGCCCAAGCGCGCTGTATCGACATAGTTGAGCGTGCGCAAGAAGTCCACACCGCGCATCTGGTCCTGCATCTCGACCTGACCCAAGTGGCGGAAAGTGGCTTGCTCGAAGTCGCGGCCGCGGTTCTCACTGCCACGATTGTCAAGGATGAAAAGCAGATAGCCGCGCTGAGCCATGTAGGTCTCCCAACTGCGGCTGCCCCAGTGCCAGCGCGCGTCCACGTTGTGGGCATGAGGACCACCATAGACATAGACCACTGTGGGATACTTCTTAGCGGGGTCAAAGCCCACGGGCATCACCATGCGGTAATACAGGTCGGTGCTGTTGTCGGCCGCCTTAATGGTGCCGCAACGATACTCGGGCACGGTATAGCCTTCCCAAGGATCGGGAGCAGTGAAATAGCGCATTTGCTTGTTAGCGCGGGTGTCCACGATAGCGATATTACGGGGCACATCGGGCTCCTGGTAGTAGTCAACGAGCCAACGGCCGCTATCGCTCAGGCGGCCGCTATGCCAACCCTTGCCACCCTCGTCGATGCGGGTCATCTTGCCCGTGGCAACGTCAACGCGGTAGAGGTTCTGCTGAATGGGATTATCGGCATTGGCCGAAATAATAACAGACTGTTTGTCAACATCAAATCCCAGCAAGTCCATCACCACCCACTGGCCGCTGGTGAGTTGCTTCACCTGCTTGCCAGCGGTGTCATAGAGGTAGAGGTGGTTGTAACCGTCCTTCTCGCTCCACAGGAGGAATTTCTCCTTGTCCCAGGGCAGGAATGTGATGGGGTGCTGCGGCTCGACATACTTGGGATGCGCCTCGTGGTAAAGCGTCTTGATGCGTTTACCTGTTACAGCATCATAGGCCACCAGGTCCACCACGTTCTGGTCGCGGTTGCCCTCCATCATGTAAACGATGTTTCCATCGGGGTTCCACGAGATATTGGAGAAATAGCGATCGGTGGGATCTCCGGCCTTGAGATAAACCGTGTCGCCCGTAGCCATATCCAGCACACCGACCCACACCAGATGGGAGGTCTGACCCGCCATGGGGTATTTCTCGGGAGCGGGAGTAGCAATCACATGGGCGCTGTCGTCTAGCTCGGGAACGGTAATCAAGGGATAGTCGGTCACCATGCTCTGATCCATGCGGTAGAACGCCAGGCGGGTGCCCTGAGGATTCCAGAACAGGCCGCCGTCAATGCCGAACTCGTTGCGGTGCACGCTCTGACCGTAGACCAAATCGCGCGAGCCGTCACTTGTCACCTGACGCTTGTTTCCAGCGCCATCGATGACGTACAGGTTATCGTTATCAACATAAGCGTTGGCACGGCTCTGCTTGTTCCACTCGCTGCCCTGATAGCCGTTCAAGGGTTGGCGCCACACCACCTTGCCCGTCTTGAAGTTGATGAGCAAACGCTCATTCTGGGAATTGTAGGCCATCGCCAGCGGCTGATCGGGATATGGGAACGAGGTCACTGTCGTTATGCGCTCCAAATCGGTCAAGCCGGCCCGTTTGTTAAGCCGTTCAAGGGTAAACAACAGTTTCTCCTTGCCCGTTGCGGGGTTAACGGTCCAGCAAGTATCGGCCCTGTTTGAGAAATGGATCAACTGATCGCCCCACCAGACGAGCGAGCGGTTCTTGGGAATCATGTTTCGGTAATTTGTTCCGCCAAAGTTCAAGTCCTCGAGCGTAAACTGCTGCTGTGCCATTGCGGGCAACATCATCAACGTGATGAGCAGCATCATGCCAAGTCGTTTAGTCATTTTCATAATTGTTGGTCTATGTGATGGTTATTTTGTCGCAAAGATATACTTTTTCACCGACAAAAACCACAGACTGGCCTAAAAACATCGGATAATCACCACCAATGGCCACTCTCGTCTAGCAAAGATTTAGTATTTTTGCAACCATGAAAAAGTCTACAATCATCATTCTGCTCCTCGGAGCTTTCTTGACAGCCATGCTGCCCGGTTGCAGCAACGGTAACAGTGAGATGGATTACAGCGTGACTATCACGCTTGACAACCAGATGAAGCACGACAGCGCCACCCTGCTGGTGCTGGAAGAGGGTTACAACAAACTCAGGTCATGCGGTACCGTGGGTAAAACAGGCGACAGCTTTGTTTTCACGGGCCAAACCGACGCACCGCGAGTCGCGGTCGTCCATTGGGATAACGACTCGACCAAGCCGTTCTATTTCGTGCTCGAGAGCGGGGTAACTCACATTTCTGTCACTCCAGACTCATGGTCGGTCACTGGCAGCGAGCAGAGCGCTGAATACCTGCGTTATGTCAACCAGCGCAATGCCATCATGAACTTGCGTGTGGCCACATGGCAGGAATACCTGAATATGGCCGCCGACTCGTCGCTCAAGCACGATGACGAGTTGCGCATGGTGCGCCAGGACAGTCTACTCAACGACTCACTGCAGCGAATCACGGTTGAGCGAATCAACCGCGGCGACGTCGTGGGTCGCATCGTCCGCGAGCGCTACGGCCAGCAGCTCGACCAGGAGCACAAGAGGATGCTCAAATAACTTATCTACCATACAAAAAAATCAACCCCGCTGACGCAATGTCAACGGGGCGATTTTTTTAATTAACCGTTTGTTCGATCAATCGCTTGAATTACTTCTTAACGATGAGTTCGCAGATCGAAACGCGGTTCCAGCTGAGCTCCTGGAACATGTCGCTGATACCACAGCCCTCAGCCTTGATGCGGTTAGCATCAATCTTGTACTTGTTGATCAGCATGTTCTTAACAGCCTCGGCACGGCCATTGGCCAAACGAATGTTGTTGTCCTTGGGACCCTCGGGAGAAGCATAACCCTTGATCTCTACAGTTGCAGTGGGGTTGTTCTTGAGGTACATGGCAACGCGCTCAACATTGGGCTGCTGATCAGCAGTGATGTTGGTCTTGTTAACCTTGAAGTGAACGAGAACATTCATGTACTGAGCGCTCTTGTCGATAACCTCGGTGGTGGGCTTCATGTTAGCGGCAGCCTTGCGAGCAGCATCCAGGTCGCGCTGGAGCTGAGCGTTGCGAGCGTTAGCGGCGTCGAGGTCACCCTGCAGACCATTGAGCTGGTTGCGGAGGCCATTGATCTGACCGTTAAGAGCGTCGATGTCATCCTGGCTGTACTTGTAGGGGCAGAAGGTGATGTAGCGCTCGCCGTTGCTACCCTTGAAGTGATAAGTCAGACCAGCCTCGAGCTCAACAGCAGCGTGGTTAGCGTTCATCTGGCTCTTGCCGTTACGGGGCTCACCCTCCCAAGTAGCGCGAGCGGGCAGGTTGTAACGATAAGGAATCATGATGTCACCGTTCATGTCCCAAAGCACAGCGGGCTTCAGGCTGAAGGTCCAAGCGCGGCTCTCACCAAAGTTGAAGTTCAGGTTAGCACCTGCCTTGGTGTACCAGCTGTTGTAGTCGTTACCATACATGTTAGCACTCTCGGTGCGGTGGAAAGCGTGCAGCCAGCCAGCACCAATAACACCCTCGAGCTCGAATACGCGGGGCTTGCCAGCGTAACCAGCGAAGAGGTTGCTCAGGTTAACGGTACCAAACAGACCAGCCATGGTGTGGTCGATGATGTTCGGGCTCTTGGGTCCCCAGTAGTTGGGTTCCTTCTCCCAGCTGGTGGTGTTGATGGTAGCCTCACCCTCAACGCCCAAACCGAAGACGGGAGTCAGCTGCTTCTTGATCTCCATACCGAAGATACCACGAGCGCTGGGCCAGAATGCATAACCCTGGAAGGGCATGATAGCACCACCCTTCAAGGTTACTGACATGTTGTCAAAGAACTTGTTCTGCTCCAGAGACTGAGCCTGTGCAGCAAATACGCCCATAAGAAGGGCTAAAGTCAAGATAATCTTTTTCATTTTAATAAATTTTTATTAAACACTATTATAATATATGAATGTTCAAATTTTTGGCAAAAGTAATACAAATTTCTAATACAGCCAAAATTTAACACTTATTAAGGAATTGCAGATGGCAAAAACTGCCTATTTTGGGCACTTTTCCTTAAAAATGCAGCCTAAAACAGCGTCCATTTTGGCATATATAGACATTTAATCAAGCAAAATTAAAACAAAAAAACGAATCATGCAAACTTTCAAGGATAAATATTGGTTTTTTGCACTGTTTTAGCCCGAAAACGCCATTATTTGTGCCATTCGGGACATACAAAAGTAACAATTTCAAAGTATGTTGCAGCCAAAAGGCCTATTGAATGCCTCTTTGGGGCAACTATAACCAGTCCAGACAACCCTAGACAATCAGGTCAATCACACTATTGATATCGCCAACTGTCACCTCGCCGTCACCATTGACATCGGCTCGCCCACGCAATGCCTCGGTCACATGGTCTCCCAGGATCACTTGGATAATGGCATTGATGTCGGCGACACTGATTTCTCCATCCAGATTCACGTCACCCTTGAGGAATGACGTGATAACAATCTCCCTGACCGCACCACAGTTATTCACATTGGCTTTCCATGAGGCGAAACGCAAAGCCGCAGTGGTCATGCCCCGCGGCACGGTAATGGAAAGGTTCAAGTAGTTTGTGCGACTCGGTTTGGTGGGAACCACAGTGACCGAATCCACCGCCACGCCGCTAGGATCGAGTAAGGCCGCCGTCAAAGCCACCTTGTTCACGTCAAACCCGCTGTCCTGCCACTGGTCGGTAATCCATGTGACATTCATGTTGATGACCTCACCGCCGAAACATGAGAAAAGCGGTGAGGTAAGGGTTAGTTGCAACCCTGTACTGGTGGTATAAAGCACGATGCGGTTACTCAGAATATTATCCTCGTTGAGCGCAATGACGGTGTTAGTATAATTCCAGCCCGCAAAACTCTGGGATGAGAATTGAGGCAACTGGGCGCCAACGGCAGTCATTGCAACGGACAAAGCGGCAAACAATGGTAATAAACGTTTCATAATTACGGTCCAAAAAGGTTAAACAACAAGGGCAAAAGTAATATGAAAAGCCCATTCCCACAAGAAAAAGCACAAAAAAGCATGGAACCGACGATTGATGTCGGTTCCATGCCTCTAATATCACAATAATCAGCCATCAAGCTACTTGAGCAGACCGATGGAGCGCTTGAGGAAGCGATCGAGGCCCTCACCCTTAAGCATATTATTGCTCAGCAGGGCGATGTCAATGAGCTGGTGGACACGGCTCTCGCCAGCGCCATAGGCGGTGATGATACCTTCCTTCTTTTGGCGCAGGTCCTCGAGTTCTTTCCTCTTATCCTCGAGCTCTTTTTTCTTGTCCTCGGGCATTTCCTTGCCGTCCTTATCGAGGTCTCGCAGGGCGTTGATCACGTTATGGGTAGCACTGATTTCCTCGTTCACAGGCTTGAGTTCGGCCTCAAGTGATTTCTCGGCCAGGTCGACAATCTTTTGGATGAGCGGATGCTTAGTGTTGAGTACCATGCCATACATGTCGGGCATCTCGCCATAGAAGCTCATACCGGGCTGGAAGCGGGCCATATCCTTCATGCGGCGCATGTATTCGGCCTGGGTGATAACCAGGGGCTTGTCATCGGGTGACATGGCAGCCAAGCTGACCATGAATTCGGCCTTCTCGACAGGCGGTATCTGGGACTTGAACAATGACTGAACGAGCTCAGCCTGTTCGGGGGTGAACTGGGGCTTGTTGTCCTCCTGCTTGCGGATGAGGTTGTCGAGCACATCGCTGTCCACGCGCACGAAGCGCATCTTCTCGTTCTTCTGCTCAAGCATCCCCACGAAGGGCACATCCAATTCGCCGTTCATCAACAACACGTCATAACCCTTATCAGTAGCTGCCTTGACATAGGCATACTGTGCCTCCTTGTCGGTGGCATACAAGCAAATCAAGTTACCATCCTTGTCGGTCTGCTCGCCCTCAATGAGCTTGCGGTAATCTTCAATCTTGAAGTACTTGCCGTCGGTGCTCTCGAGCAAAGCGAATTTGAGGCCCGACTCGCAGAATTTCTCATCACTGAGCATGCCATACTCGATGAAGATCTTGATGTCGTTCCACTTCTTCTCAAACTCCTCGGGCTGGTTCTTGGCGATCTCCTCGAGACGGGCGGCGACTTTCTTGGTGATATAGGTCGAAATCTTCTTCACGGCGCGGTCGCTCTGCAGGTAGCTGCGCGACACGTTCAGCGGGATGTCAGGACTGTCGATGACGCCCTGCAGGAGCATCAGCCAGTCAGGGACGACGCCCTCGACACTGTCGGTCACATACACCTGGTTGCAATAGAGCTGGATGCGGTCCTTGCGTATGTCGAGGTTGTTCTTGATTTTGGGGAAGTAGAGGATACCCGTCAAGGTGAAAGGATAGTCCACGTTGAGGTGAATCCAGAACAGGGGATCGTCCTGTCCAGGCTCGATGGCGTGGTAGAACTTCAGGTAGTCCTCGTCCTTGAGGTCTGCGGGCATGCGGGCCCACAGCGGCTCGATGTCGTTGATGACCTTGTCCTTGTCGGTATCGACATACTTGCCGTCTTTCCACTCCTGCTCCTTGCCGAAGATGATGGGCACGGGCAGGAAGCGGCAATATTTCCTCAGCAGGCCCTCGATGCGGGCAGGCTCCAGGAATTCCTTCTCCTCCTCGTCGAGCGTGAGGATAATGTCGGTACCGCGCTCGGCCTTGCAACAGTCTCCCATCTCAAACTCGGGCGAGCCGTCACAGGTCCAGCTCACGGCCTTGGCGCCTTCCTGCCAGCTCAGGGTGCGGATTTCCACCTTCTTGGCGACCATAAAGGCCGAGTAGAAGCCTAAACCGAAGTGGCCGATGATGGCATTAGCCGTATCCTTGTATTTCTCGAGGAATTCCTCGGCGCCCGAGAAAGCGATTTGATTGATATACTTGTCGATTTCCTCGGCAGTCATGCCGATGCCGCTGTCGCTCACGGTGAGCGTTCCGGCTTCCTTGTCAACGCTAATGTTGACCTTCAGGTCCTCAGTCGAGCCTTTGAATTCGCCGGCGCCCGCAAGAGTTTTCAGCTTTTGTGTCGCGTCAACAGCATTGCTCACCAGCTCACGCAGGAAAATCTCGTGGTCACTGTACAGAAATTTCTTGATAACGGGGAAAATGTTGTTAGTCGTTACCCCAATAGTTCCTTTTGGCATAATATTTTTTAGTTTAGTTTTATATTGTCAGTATAATGTGGTGTGGAGCGAGGTCTCTGTCCCACTCCACCTCAAATAATATGCCATTGTTATTCAATCAACGTTAAAGTGACAAATCGTCACCCCACCTGCCAACCCTTCACCTCCGTCACTCGGCAAGTATGTTGTGGTACCCTCGCAGCAACACCCCATTACCCAGTCGAGGGATTGCAAGCGTCCAACTTGCACAGAGCCGTCACGCCTCAATTTCCATTCCGCAAGCCGCCCACCAGGTCGTCGTTCTCAACGGTCTTGTCAGTCTTCTTGACGCTCGTGTTGCTGGAGCCGAAGGCATAACTCAACGACAACTGCACATTGCGCTGGCTGAAGTGGCCCACGGCGTGGTTCACATAGTCGCCCTGGGTGATGTAGCCCTTAGACACCTCGTACTTGTGCATGATGGAATAAGCGCTCAGGCGCACCGTCAATCGGTTGTCCTTGAGGAAGGAGCGTGACAACCCCAGCATGATGGTCGGATGGGGTATGGTGCTATAGCCGTACACGTGGCGCTGGTCATGGCCAATGCCATACCACATGCAGGTCGCTGTCGCGCGCAACCGCCACGGCAACTGCTGCGTGAGTTGGGCATACAGGTTGCCGCCCCACCCGCTGTTGGTCAAATCCTGTGAGGGGTTGCGGTAGCGCTTGTAACAAAATTCCCCATTCATGTAGAAAGTGGTCTTGGTGGTCATCATCCACTGCACAAAGCCCCCCACGCCCGCCATCAGGTAATGGCAGTCATTGCTGTTGGTCAAGTGGACAATGCCGTCCTGGACTGTGCGATAGGTGCCAATGAGGTTGTTAGTGATGGTCACCGTCGGCTTGACATTGAAGGTCAAGCGGTTGCCCGTGTGCTGGAAGTTGATGCTCACCATGTTGTTGCGGGCACTCGACAGGTGCGGGTTGCCATATTCTATCGTCGTCGTATAGCGCCTCACGGCAGGATTGAGGTATTGTATGCCCGGGCGGCTAAGGCTCGTCGCCCACGACAGGCGCAGGCTGTTGAACGGCGACAGTTGCCAGTGCACGCTCGCCGAGGGCACCACGTCGTGCAGGTCGCGCCCGAAGGGCTCGTCGTCGCCATTGGGGTAACTGGCGCGGTAGTGGCTGTACTCGTAGCGCAGCCCGGCACGCAGGGTAAATTCGCCCACCTGGTAGCGCCATGAGGCATAGGCGGCACCCACGTGCATGTCGTGCCTGAAGCGGGTGTCGGTGTCCAGTTCAGCATCGCTGTTATACTGCATGCGGTTGTGGCTCTTGTTCAGGCGCAGGATGTACTTGCCACCCACCTCCAGCAGGTGATGCGTCCATAGCGGCAACTGGTAGTCGAGTTGCCATGTGTGCTCGATGAAGCGTTCCTTGCCCCACTTGCTGTAGGCCGTGTAGTCAAACGGCGGATTGACCAGGTTGATGAGCGAGTCGTATTGCTCCTCGTGCTGGCCCGTTGTCGAGAACATGTAGGAGGCGGTCAGGACTTCGTCTTTGCGGCTGGTGCGGTGCTCCCAATCAGCACGGCCGTTCCACGACATGAAGCCATACTGCGGCACGTTGAAAGGGTTGTCATAGGACGTGATCAACTGCCCTGCCGCATCATGACACTCAATGTGGCTGTCGCCGTAGATATTCAGACCGTAGCGGTAACCGCCGAAGGACGCCGTAATCAGGTTCAGCGAATCAATTTCAAGGCTGGCATTCAGACTAATGTTATAAACCCAAGCGGGTTGCTCGTTACGGTAGCGATTATACATCGTGGTGCCCGTGTCCTTATAGGTCGTCCAAGTCTCGTCCACACCGGAAAACTGGCGATGCATCTGTTTCTGGTAAAATGCTGTTGTTCCGAGGGTGAATTTACCCGCCCGGGCGGCGACATAGGCACTGGCGTTGGGCGATCCGAAGGTGTTGATTGACGCTGACGCGGTGCCGTTCACGCCCTCGATGTGGACGCCCTCGACAGTGACGATATTTAAAATTGCCGTCGCGCCTTCGGCATCGTAGCGGGCTCCAGGCTCGGTAATGACCTCGATGCGCTTGATCACACTCGCCGGCATGGCCCGCAGCACTTCCTTAGGGTTGGATGATAAAGCAGGGTCAGGGTGGCCGTTCTTGTATATTTTAAAACTTCCGCTGCCATTGACCCGCACGTTGTCCTGGCCGTCAACGCTCACCAGCGGCACACGGCGCAGCATGTCGAGCACGGTGCTCGTGCGCGCCTCGGGGTCGGCCTGGACGTTGTAACTCACGCGGTCGTCCTGCGTCTTGACCAGTTGGCGCATGGTCACCACCTCCACGTCCTGCAACTGCAATGTGTCGCCACACTCCGTGGCCACGCTGTCTTGTGCAACGGTATCTTGGGCCATGCCACTTGCTGTAGCCATCACGGCTACCATCACCATTACGATTTTCACCATTGTATCCATAAATCATTAGTTGTTACATTTCGGCCGCAAAATTATCAGTTATCAACATCACACTTGCCACACGCCGACTTACCAAGACTTAACCGAAAACTTATTTAGTCTTAACGGAGTTGATGACTAATGGGTAATTTGTGTATTTTTGCGGGTGATGAACGTGAAACTGAAATATATCGCGGTACTGGTGATCGTGGCGCTCTTGGGAGTCGCTGCTTATCAGGCCTATTGGCTGGAGCAATTGCACTTTACCATAGGCGAGCAGATGGACAACGACATCAAGGAGGCTATGCGTGTTGCCGACCTCAAGGAGGTTTTTCTGCGTCTCAAGAGCATCGAGGACAACGGGCCTCACGGTGTGATGGACGTGAGCGCCGGAGTGGGAGAAGACGGCAGCCTGACGGCTAAAGCCACAACCACGACCCATGTCACCATGGATGGCACCAAGTATCAGCAATCCACAGGTGTCATCCTGCGTTCCAGCCCTCAGGCCGAAGGTGATCGCACAGCAAATGATGAAGATGCCTTCATGCACATGCTTGAAGACCAGATTTCGGTCGAGGAACTGGCAACGATGATTCAGCAGGGCCTACATCTGGGCGTTGACCGTTTTGAGGGGACACGATATGAGAAATATGACACCCTGCTAACGGCAGGACTGCAGCAACTGGGACTGAGCGGAGACCACCAGTTGTTGTGCATCAAGACCGACACGGTCTTTAACTATGCGACAGCAGGATATGTCCCCAGTAAAAACGCGCGGCATTATGTCTATAACTGGACCGATTATGGCCGTTATGAACTCACCATCGAGCCTACCACTGGGCTGGTCCTGCGCGAGATGGCGGGCATCTTGACGGCATCAGCGCTCATTGTGCTACTGCTGGGACTGGCATTCTATTTTCTGATAAAGACCATCCTGAAGCAACGCACCCTCGACGAGATGAAGAGCGACTTCACCAACAACATCACCCACGAACTGAAAACGCCCATCGCTGTGGCCTATGCAGCCAACGATGCCCTGCTCAACTTCGGTGAGCAGGCCGATGAGCAGAAGCGCCACCATTACCTGAACCTGTGCCGGCAGCAGTTGGAACGCTTGAGCGGCATGGTCGAGCAAATCCTGTCGATGAGTATGGAGAGGCGGCGCCAGTTCAAACTCAACATTGAGGCCGTAGATATCTCCAGCCTCCTGCAGCCCATCATCGAACAACAGCAACTCAAGGCCGATAAGCCCGTCATCATCACGACGCACATCGAGCCGGAGGGCTTGACCTTTCAAGCAGACCGTTCACACTTGAGCAACATCCTGAACAACCTCATCGACAACGCTATCAAATACTCTCCCGATGAGGCCCGTGTCGATATCACCGCATCGCCTGGCAGCATCAGTATCAGTGACCACGGCACAGGCATTGCCCCCGACAAACTGCCGCACATCTACGACAAGTTCTATCGGGTGCCCACTGGAGATGTGCACAATGTCAAAGGTTACGGCTTGGGACTGTTCTACGTCAAGACGATGGTCGAGAAGCATGGTTGGAGCATCAACGTTACCAGCACTAAGGGTAAAGGAACGACATTCACGATTGATATGGCATGAACGAGACTATCAAGATATTGCTGGCCGAGGACGAGCGCACCCTGGCGATGATCATCAAGGACACCCTGGAAGGTCAAGGATTCAGCGTCAACGTGGCAAGCGACGGAGAGGAGGCATTGAGCATGTTGGAAGCCTACAAACCCGATGTGCTCGTTGCCGACGTGATGATGCCGCGCCTCGACGGTTATGAACTCGTGCGCCGCATCCGCAAGACAGACCAGCAGACACCCGTCATCTTCCTGACGGCTCGCTCGGCAGTCAATGACGTCGTACACGGATTTGAAATGGGGGCCAACGATTACCTGAAGAAGCCTTTCGGGATGCAGGAACTCATCGTGCGCATCAAGGCTCTACTGGGACGGGCATGCACCGTTGCTCCGCAGGCCGAAGCGACCACCGCAGACACCCGCTTCAACATCGGGCAATACCTCTTTGATGCTGTCATCCAGCGGCTGACCCATGTACCGACGGGCACACGAATTGAACTGTCCTACCGCGAGAGCGAAATCCTACACCGCCTGTGCCAACACCCCAGCGAAGTGGTCACGTCCAAATCGCTGCTGTTGGAACTGTGGGGGGATGACAGTTTCTTCAATAACAAGAGTCTGCATGTGTTTATCACCAAACTGCGCCACCGCCTGGCCCAAGACCCGTCGCTACGCATCGTCAACGTGCGCGGCATCGGCTACAAACTCATCACCAGCGATTAGTCAATCAGCAGGCGCACGTAGCCATAAAAGCCTGCCTCGCGGTTAATCAGGCTGTAATGCTCAGGCTCGTCAACCACCTCACAACTGCCGGGGTCGATGGCATGCTCAAGGCTATCTTTCAGTTCGGCAAACTTGTCCATTGCCGACTGCTCGTCCTTGCAGTTATAGACATCGCTCATCGCACCGTCCTCGGTCTGATATTCAAAAACCACCCGGTACCTCATATCGTCCTGTTACCACATCTATCGGTTGCCGTACATTTCCTCGTAGTAGCGCTGGTAGTCGCCGCTAGTGACGCTGTTCACCCAGGGCTGATGGTCGAGGTTCCAGCGAATGGTTTTTTCAATTCCTTCGGTGAAGGGTGTCTCAGGGTACCAACCGAGTTCGCGAGCGATTTTGCTGGGGTCGATGGCATAGCGCATGTCGTGGCCAGGACGGTCGGTGACAAACTCAATGAGGTCATTGTTGATATCCTCAACGTTGCACTTGAGCAGCTGCTGATACTCTGGCTCCTCGCGCATGATGCGGGCGATGATGGCGATGACCTGCTTGACGATGTTGATGTTGCTCTCCTCGTTAAAGCCGCCGATGTTATACACCTCACCCACGGTGCCATGACGCAACACCAGGTCGATGCCCTTGCAGTGGTCCTCGACATAGAGCCAGTCGCGCACATTCTCGCCCTTGCCATAGACGGGCAGTTTCTTGCCCTCGAGGATGTTCTTGATGATGAGCGGGATGAGTTTCTCGGGGAAGTGATAGGGGCCGTAGTTGTTACTGCAGCGGGTGATGTTGACGGGCAAGCCGTAGGTCTCGTGATAGGCCATGGTAATGAGGTCGGCGCTAGTCTTGCTGGCCGAATAGGGCGAGCGGGGCGCCAGCGGAGTCTCCTCGGTGAAGAAATGGCGGCCGTAGGTCTTGAGGTCGGTGCGACCCTCGATCACCTCGCGCACGTCGTCGCCCAGTTCCAGCGGCTGGGGCTCGTCAAAGTCCTTAGCGAGCGAGCCATAGACTTCATCGGTCGAGATCTGGAGGTATTTCTTGCCTGGGGCGTAGGTGTTGTGTCCCTGTGCATCCTTACCGGTAAACCAAGCGTCGCGGGCGCAGTCGAGCATGTTTTGTGTGCCCAGGATATTGGTCTCCAGGAACAGGCGCGGATTGGTGATGCTGCGGTCCACATGGCTCTCGGCCGCAAAGTTGACGATATAATCCACGTCGTTGTCACGCATGATGCCCTGCACCAGTTCGCGGTCACCCACATCACCACGGATGAAGGTCACATTGGGTAACTCCAGCTCATTCTTGATGGAGGCGAGGTTGCCTGCATAGGTCAGCGCGTCGAGGATGATAACCTCGATGTTATCGCCATACTTGTCAAGGATATATTTCACAAAATTTGAGCCGATAAACCCGGCAGCTCCAGTCACGAGATAAGTCTTCATAATTGCAATAGAGGTTTGATTTAGTTTACAAAGGTAACTATTAATAGCGGAAAAACACTTAATTTTGCAAAAAAAATCAGAACTTTTTATGAAACGACTTATCACGTCTCTTATACTCTTGCTGGCCATTGTCAGTCTTGTTGCCCAGCCAATGGCTACCGAGCGTAAAAAGGTCGCAGTCGTGCTGTGTGGTGGCGGTGCCATGGGTACCATTCACATTGGCGCCCTCAAGGTGCTGGAAGAGGCCGGCATCCCCATCGACATGGTCACCGGCACGTCGATGGGTAGCATCATTGGCGGCATGTATGCCGTGGGCTATGATGCCACAGACATCGAATCCATCATCAACAGCATGGACTGGGGCGACATCCTGCGTGACCGCTTGTCGATGAGAAACCAGACGCTCGACGAACGTGAAAAACAGAATATCTACCTCTTTGACTACCGCCTGTTTTTGGACAAAAGCCAGGACACATTGGCAGGAGGTTTCATCCGTGGCATCAACGTCGAAAAGACCTTGCGACACTTCTTGCGCCAGCCCGAGGACATCGACTTCAAGTCACTGCCCCGCCCCTTCGGCTGCATCGCCACCGACTTGGTCAGCGACAGCGAGGTGGTGCTCGACCACGGCTCACTGGCCAGATCCATCCGCGCGAGTATGGCAGTGCCTGGCGTATTCGCTCCCGTGAGAATGGATCCTTATATCCTCGTTGACGGCGGCACCAAGAACAACTTCCCCGCTGACCTGGCGCGCAAGATGGGCGCCGACATCGTCATTGGCGTCAAGATCGACCTGGGCCTGAATGATAAATACTACTCCACGTCAGATATTCTGGAACGTTCGATGGGAGCCGACATCCACAACCGCAGCGATGAGAATGACAAGTATTGCGACCTCATCATCCGTGTGCCCGTGAGGGGCTATTCGGCTGCCCACTTCTACAACTCGGCTATCAAGGAACTCATCAAGCGTGGAGAAGAGGCGACAAGAGCCCAAATGGACTCCATCATGATACTGAAGGAAAAGGTGGGCGTTCCTGCTGACTACAGGCCCAACTACAGCATCATCCAGCTGAGCGACATCGACAACACCCAGGCGGGCAAACTTGTCAACGAGGAGAATGCCAAAAACTCCATCAAGGCGAGCGTCGGCTTGCGATATGACAACGAGGAACTGGTTGCCGCACAAATCGGTGCGACCTATTACTTCGGTAACAAGCTGGACAAGACTCTAGACCTCACGCTCCGTTTGGGTAAGCGCACCATGGGCCGCCTGGCTTGGAACATGATTCCCAAACCACACCGCACAATCGGGCTTTCCTACGAAATCTGGCACGAGAATATCGACTTGTATCAGGGCAAACACCGCTCAGATAACCTGAAGTTCATCTATCAGAAGGCTAATGCGACACTATGCTCATTTGATGCGCTCAACCTGAACGTTGACCTGGGCATTGCATGGGAGCATTACCACCACTATGATGTCCTGAACAGCGCCTACAGCGTCAGCGATTTCCAGAAAAACGAGTACTACTTCAATTACCACGCCAGCGCACAGTACAACACCGAGGACCACTGGTACTTCACCCGCAAGGGTATGCGAGCCGAGGCGCGCTATGCCTATTACACCGACAATTTCGCTCAATGGAAAGGTCACGTCGGGCTCAGCGAGGTGGCTGCCAGTTGGCGCATGACCATGCCGCTCACCAGCACGACTCATCTTCAGCCCATGGCCTATGGCCGGCTGTTGTTCGGCAAGGACATGACCGCTACCATCATGAACATGATGGGTGGCAACCGCAGTGGCATCTATTATGCCCAACAGCTGCCCTTCTCAGGCTTTGGCCACTGCCACGTCATGGACACTAAACTGCTGGTTGCGGGCTTCAAAGTGCAACAGCGCCTATACAAGGAGCACTACCTCATGGTCAAGGGACATGTAGCAGAGCAGAACGACAAACTTGAGGACATCTTTGACGGCAAACCCATCTGGGGCACCCAGTTGGCCTACTATTACAATAGCCTTTTCGGCCCCTTGGGTGGTTCATTGAGTTGGAGCAACTTCACCAAGCAAGTCTCCATTTACATCAACCTCGGCTTTGAATTCTAGGACTTGACCGGGGAGCGCCTAGCCGTTTTCACGAGCCATAGGCTCGCAATACCTCGGCACATCTTGAACCAGATATAAAAAATAAATGCAGGGAGCCCTCTAAGGTTCCCTGCATGAATAAAGTGTCGGTCTGAATTGCTTCTAGAAGTCGCTGAAGAAATTGGGTCGGATCAACAAGCCGATGCGCAGGCGGCAGTGGTACTTGTTGTAGTCGAGCAGGTTCTCGCCGTAGCAGTCATAGAAGTGCAGCATCAGGTACTGATTGTCCCTCTTGCTGAAGCGGAATCCCACATTCAGGATTGTGTTGAAATTGAGGTTCCATCCCTGGCGTTTCACAAAGGTGACATCGGCCACCCAACGCCTGTCGGCCGAGATAAACTGTGTACCCGTCTGGAAGATACCGCAGTACTTGAGGATGTCCTTGTTCTGCTGCCCGTCGATGATGGGAATCCAAGTCTTAAAATACACATCCAGTCGAGGGTCGATAACGGCAGCATATAAGACCGAAACCTTGTTCCAACTGCGCGAGGCCTCGCCGTCGCGCCCGTTGGACTCATGTTCGAGCATGATCGTGCCATTACCCACAAGTTTACCGTTATACACAACCAGATTCTGAATACCGATGCCGGGATTGAAGTTCAGGTCGTGGAAGGGCAACGACTCCTCAAACACGTTCCATATCGCCTTTTGTGAGTATTGCAAGAACAGGTGGCTTGTGCCTGCTTGTAGGTGTTCAACGAGCTCTCGAGCATGTAATTGCTCACGATCTTTTTCTCATACAGGTTCTTGTTGCTCTCATACTCCAGCTTGGCGCTGTTGGCTTGAGAGATGGCCGCCTGCAGGTTGGCGTTAGCCGCCTGCAGGTTGGCTTTTGCCGACTCCAGCTCATGTTGCGCGTTGCGTGAATCAATGACGAAGAGCGTCTGCCCTTTACGCACCTGCTGGCCTTCGGTCACGCAGATTTTCATCAACTGGCCGCTCACTTGGGGCATGATGGTCACATCTGCCTGGCCTTTCATCTTGGCACTGTACTTTATGGGGACCTCAATATCAGACTTTTTGCACGGTCATCGTTTCAAACGACGACGGCTTCTCTTTAGGGATGTCCACCCCACAGGCGTTCATCATCGCCATTGCCAGAATAGTGCACATCCATGTACAGATCTTGTTACTGTTCATCATCTTGTTTTTTTTATTATTATGAAGTTTTTTTAAATGTATAATTCTCAAGATGGCGCAAAGATACAATAAGTTGCATAAGCAACAACTCAAATGGGGAAAGAATTTTTTTATTGCCGTCCGGGGAAAAATCGCCAATATCGGCTCACCTAATAACAGGTGGGGGCTGTCATGACTCACCACCTTTTTATTGTGTGTGCCACAACAATGAGAGGGTACGCCACGGTCGTGGAGGCGCACCCTCATTCATTCATTAGAAAGATTTAGCAATAATCAAAAAAACGTATGTATCAGTTGCCTGCAAGTATCTTATCAATCAGCGAAGTCACATCCGAGATGTTCAACAAGCCATCGGCATTCACATCGCCACAGATCTCGCACCCGCCGACACCGCTCAGCAGACGGTCAATCAGCGCGGTAACATCACTGATGTTGACCATGCCGTCGTGATTGACGTCTCCCCGCTGGAAAGCATGGGCGTTCTCGAACAATGTCACGGACTGTGACTTGCTCCATTTGCTCTCGGTGCCGTCAATGTACAGGCTCTTCACCCTGTAGTAATAGGAGCCTCCGGCGGTCAGGTTCTCGACAAGGCAGTTGTAGCCCTTGATGCCGCCGATGAGTCGATAATCGCTCTCGCCGGTAACATCGCCGCCCTGGTCAAACACATTGGCGTCGCCGGCATAGACCTTAATCTTGCTCATGTCGGGCGAATAACTGCTCTCGGTCGTCGTGATGGTGATTTTATCACCAGTGCTGGCAACTACAGTCCAGGTGTAGGTTTCGCCGGAAGCGAACCGGTGACCGTTGCTGGCCGTCTGGGTGGAGCCCACGGTGATGTTGCCCTTGCCGTAGGATGTATTGGTTGTCGTTATCTGCATGGAGAACACTTCATTGTCATAGCCTTCGGGTATCGTATAAGTAATGTAGCCGCTGCCCGAGTAATAACCGTTGGAAATATAAATCGCATTATAGCCCGCGTTGACGCTGTAGCCAGCCCAAGGGGCGGTGAATATCATGGTTTCATAACTGTCGGGGTAGTTGCTGCCGTCGAGCGAGTCGAGCAATTCCACAGCGGGACGGGGCGAAACCTCCAGCGTGTAACTGTCCACAAATTTTTCGGCAGTCTGGTCGGTCCAGTCGGCACGGAACTGCGTCAAGTTGATGAAGGCACTGTCGGCAGGCAGCATCACGGGAACAAAAGTCTGCAACGCTGCGGTTCCATTGATGATGACTGTCATGTCCTCGGCTCCTGGACTGCTCAGCGTGATGGTGGCACTGTGGGAGCCTGGAGCCTTGGGCGAATAGGTCACGGTGACAGCCTTGCCGTCTGCCTGCTCGCTGACGGGAACGCTGCTTGCATCCATCGAGAAGCATCCGCTCTCATCGCTGAGCGTCATCGTGATGTCGGTGTTGAGCTCCTGACCCTTGACGGTAAAGGAGGCAGAAGTGCTCTGGTCAACAAACCCGTTGATGTCGAGCTTGGAGGGAGTGGCTTTGATTGACGGTCCCACGGCAGGCGGCTGGATTCCCAGTATCATCTGCTGCTCAACATTGAAGGTGTAGCCGCTGCTGGAGAAGGCATTAAGGGCGAAATCGCCATTGCCGTCACCGCTCCATCCCCAGTTGACGTGGTAGGTGTTGGTGCTGGGCGTGTAGCCATCGACGTTAAAGGCATGGCCGCTCCAGCCACTCCATGACGAGTAGTCATAGGCGCAATATACCACGGGACGACCCTCATACATCTCATTCTGTAGTATGCTGGCCCATTCGGCATCGCTATAGTAAACCTCGATATCGTTGCCATCGTCGTCGGCTACCGACTTGAACAACAGCTGGGCATCCTCGTCGTAGCCAAAGAACTTCACGGCACGCAGGATGTCTTCACCAAATGCGCCGCTGCCGCTGGGGGAGTAGTCCATGTGCTCTTCCTGGCCGATGTAGCGCATCAACCATGCTACGGCATTGGCCTGGGTGGACGTGTAGGAGCCGTAGGGGTAGGTGTCAAGCATGTTCTCCCAGTCAAAGGTGATGGAAGGCAAGGCAGGAATCTCAAATCCGTAACTATTGTTGGTGTAGCCATCGACAGCGGGTGTCGGGTCGGTGGGATACTTCCAGTAGTAGAACACCATCGACAGCGATGTGGCGGGACATCCTGTCAAGCAGCGGGAGCCGTTGTAACTGGGACACTGGTTATAGTAGGGCATACTCTGGTCCCACTCGGCAGTGAGCAGTGGACCGACGGCCGAGGCTTTCAGCGAACGGTCGGTGCCGGGCCGTTCCACAGCAAGGCCTGGGTTGGATTGTAGATAGGCAATCTGTGTCTTGTAGGTCTGGAGCCAGAATTTCATGTTGTCAGGCATGCGCTTCAGGTCTAGAGGACGGTCGCCATAGGCCAGCACTTGTTGGGCGCGGTCATCACCGGCAATGACGATGAAGCTATCGTCTGTATTAAAGATGTAATAAGCGGCAGAACCAGGCTTGTCGTTGTTCATCTCCTGCATCACCAACTTCATGCTGACTAATGAGGGGGCCATGAACTTGCCATTGGCTGACATCTTGTTGGCAACAAATTGCTGTGCGGTGGTTCTTGCTGTTGCCAGGTCTACATCGGCACTCATCGCGTGCATGGCGGCGATGGCAAGGGCAATTAATAATACAATTCTTTTCATAAAATAAATTGTTTAATGATAAATAATGTGTAGTTATAATATATAATAGTAGATCAGTTTTTTCTGGCCGATGCTTTACTTCTTGTCTGGCTCATTTCATGCGATGGAGGGCACGAGATGGCATAGTGCGGTCAAGAAGGCATCACAAAATTAGATTAAACTACTGTTTATGACAAGAAAATGGCTTGTCTCTCTGTTCTGTTTCATTGAAACAGAACCAAATAAGCTGTAGTAACAGACATCTTTCAGTGAAACAAAACCGATGGGACTATACTATTTTTCTATTAGTGTCCGCTGAAACTTTTTTTTGCGGCTGAAAAATCAGGCTGAATCCCGTTGCAGAGGTTCAGCCTTTTTCGTTACCTTTGTTTTCACCACAAAAACTCAGTAACTTGAACAAAGATGAACAAAGGTACACATTTTATCGGACAGCCGGTGTATGGTAAGCTGATTATTTTGCTTGACAGGGAGAAAATCATCAAAACCAGCCGTGAGAACGGGGGTGAGAGATACGTGAAGGGGTTTGACATATGGCAGCACCTGGCGATTATGCTGTATGCCGTGATCAAGCGTTACGACTCCTTGCGTGAGATCACGGGAGGGATGCTGCCCGAGGCGCGCAAACTGGCGCATTTGGGAATCAGCTTGATGCCCCGTCGCAGCACCCTGTCAGACGCGAATGCCCGCAGGCCCGAGCGCATTTTCGAGGCCATCTACCGCGACCTGTACGGGAGATACCGCAAGGAACTTTCCTCGGACAGCCGCGGCCGCCGCACGGCTAAATGGATGCATCGCCTCCAGATTCTTGATTCAACGACCATCACGTTGTTCTCCAACCTGATTTTCAAGGGAGCCGGCCGCCATCCCAAGCGCGGGAAGAAGAAAGGCGGCATCAAGGTCCATGCGGTCATCAACGCCAATGAGGGGGTTCCCTGCGACGTGAGGTTCACCTCGGCGGCCACCAACGACAGCTTCATGCTGGCGCCGTCTCACTACAGCCGCGGCAGCATCGTGGCCATGGACAGGGCTTACATCAACTACAGCAAGTTCGAGGAACTCACCAGGTTGGGCGTGACCTATGTCACCAAGATGAAGAAGGACCTCACCTATCAGACCGTCAGCGACGTGATGCACATGGATGGGGACGGCCTGATGGAGTACCGCATCCAGCACGTGGTCTTCACCAAGCATGTGAGCGACGGCGAGGACATTGAGCACCACGCCCGCATCATCACCTACGTTGACCTCAAGGGGCCTAAGCCAAAGCTGGTCTCACTGCTGACCAACGACATGGAGCTGCAAGTCGAGGACATCGTCGAAATCTACCGCCAGCGGTGGAGTATCGAACTGCTGTTCAAACAGCTGAAGCAGAACTTCCCGCTGCGCTACTTCTATGGCGAGAGCGCCAACGCCATCAAGATACAGATCTGGGTCACGCTCATCGCCAACCTGATGCTGATGGTGCTGCAGCGGCGCATCAAGCGCCCGTGGAGCTTCTCCGGCCTTGCCACGATGGTCAAGAACATGCTCATGTACTACGTCAACGTCTACACTTTCTTCGAGGAGCCCGAAAAGGACTGGCTGAAGCTACAGGAAAACCAGGTCTTTGAGCCGCCAGAGCCTTCCCTTTTCCCTGAGTTTTTCAATTAGGGGGGCTTACTTTTTCAAAAAAACATCCGCAACACCTGTTTATCGGCATTGAGGACGGGTTCTTTATCGCTTTTTGACTTTTAGCGGACACTAATAGAATTTTTTACATTCCGATGGCTTTGACCTGTGCCTCAAAGGTGTCACGGTCGCCCAGAGCGCCATTTTTGATCTTCGCCCGGTAGTTATAGATGGTGTTGACCGAGTAGTGCAGGAATTCGGCGATGCGGCTGCTGTCCTCGATGCCCAGGCGAATGAGGGCGAAGATGCGCACGTCGGTGTTCAGCGTGCCGGGCTCGGGCAGCGTGACGCGGGCTTCGGGCCTGAGCAGGGCATTGAAGTCGTCAACAAAGTTGGGGAAGAGGTGCAGGAAGGTGCTGTCGAACATGTCGTACAACTCGGCGAGATTCTTGTCACGCAGCTCGCTGTCGCTGGTGAAACGGTGCAGCGCGTTCAGGTCCTTGCCCTTGACCATCTTGTTGACCTGCTTGCGCAGCTCGTCCAGGCGGTCGATGTAGAAGGAACACAGGTGGATGAAGCGGCCCACGTACTCGTCCTTGACGCGGTTCGACTCGTTGAGCTTGACGTTGGCCTCGTGCATCTGGCTGTTGAGATCCGACAGCTGGGTGTTGAGCTGTGCCAGCTGGGTGTTGCTCGCACTGAGCTCATTACGCGCACGGGCGAGTTTTTTACGCTGGCTGTTGCTGTAGAACAGAATGCCCAGGAACAGGGCAGCCAGCAGACTCGACACGGCAGCCAGCACCGCCAACAGACGGTTGGCGCGCTTGAGCGAGGCCTCGTAGTTGTCGCTGATGGCGGTGAGCACGGGCGAGATCTGGTTATTGCGTTTTACGTTGTTGAAGCGGT
>JAEEGG010007707.1_pt1 | contig 24691 bp, 17 predicted proteins | sample 9134161 | NCBI WGS metagenome assembly JAEEGG01 (sample SAMN16246543, study PRJNA631951) | gut metagenome | biome: gut microbiome; feature: rumen; material: CR-attached | host: Bos | place: Iran: Karaj | collected 2018-10 | reverse complement strand
AGGCCTTCTTCCCGACGGAACAGTTCATATTTTTTCTCAATATATTCGCGCAACGCCGCCACATCGCCGCCATTCGCAAGGCGTTCGCCTTCAGGCGAAAGGAACGCGCTGACGACGCGGAAGCAGATGTTTTTGCTTACTGGAATCCGATGGACACGCGCCACGAGGCGGACATCCCCCCTGCCCTGCTCCGCAAAATGGAACTTTACGTCTTCCGTGATGTCCATTTCCACGTCGTCGAACGCGGCGGCATCCGCCGCCGGACGGTAGAACAACGCCTTCACCCAAAACGGCAGACGCATCGACGGCAACGGACACGGCGACTCCTGATAGCTCGCCTGCTGCGTCGAAAAGAATTCGTCGCAAACGAACTGCCATGTCCTGCTATGTTGTTTTTCCGTTTCGTTCATCGGCTCTTTTTTCCTGCTGTCCTCTCTCCGCCCTATTACCTATATGAATCAACAATATCTTCTTTCTAAAATAAAACATTTTGAGAAAATCTCAACTCATGTCTATATTAGTATTATAGAAAAACTTCATCGCCTTTCAAAAAGGAGGATAAAACATGTTCAAACTCGTCTTCAACATCGTCAAATATCTTGTGTTCGCTGTTCTTTTCTGCGTGACGGCATGGTATTGGCTGACGCCTGAACCGCTTCCGCTCGCCACTTCTCGAAAAGAGGCGGCGGATGCCGCCGTCAAAATGATGTTGGAGGACATCCGCGCCAACCGCGGTGCCGCCAAAAGCGCTGTCCTCCTGCATTTTGACAACGATCCGACCAATTATGTTTCCAACGCTCTCCGTAAAGAAATCCTCTCCACAGGAATTCTTGATCTGGAGGAAATTCCATTGATTGATCGTATCCGCGCGAAGCTCCATTTGAGAATTCCAACCTACGCCACGCTGGAAGAAGCCACAAACGCCACAGCTAAGGCCGAAACGGATCTTGTCATCTGGGGCCAGTTGACGGCTTTCGAAACCACCGACAGCGATTCCGCCGTCATCAACGGCCAATATCATCTCATCGATGCGCAGACCATGCAGCCGATCTTCACAGGAACAATTTCCACGACGAAACAAGAAGCCGCAACGGAAACTGTTCCAGATGCGCAAGCCGTTGCAGTCGTGGAACAAGCAGCTGAACCGACGGTTTCAGCGTATGAAGCGACCATTCCCCTGTATGCGCGGATTCTCGCGTTCGTCTTCATCGCCATTCTCCTTCCCATGATCACCTTCCCGTTCTTCCGCAGCACGGCCGCAAGACGCTCCAATCAAGCCAACGCCGTCGTGCTCGTACTGTACGCCGCCATTGGCGGCATTCTGGCCTTTCTCATGATTGGCGGCTCCTTCGCGACTCCCGCCCTGACTGCCCTCTTCTTCATCGCCTTCATCGCCAACGCCATATACGATCTAGCCATGCTCAGCTTCGCCACGCGTCTCGAAGAGTAACAACGCTTAACTTTTTTGCACGACCATGCTTCTCCTAAAAAAAGTCACAAGCAATTCCGATATCGAATCTCTGCACATTCCGTTCGCGGAGCAGAATATCTATCTGCTCGCGCAGGACGCGTCAGGCAGGCAGATTTTCGGTCATCAAACCATCCGCGGCACGAAAAACTGGCCCAATTCGTTTTTCATCACGCCGTCGGAATTCAACGCCACGCTGTTGCCGGACATCCAACGTCATGGCCAGCCGCAAACTGCGACTGCCGAACTGACGTTGAAATTCAACATGCTCGGCAACGCTCCCGGCATGCATGACTGGATTCTCCAAAACAGCCTCACGTCATTGGAAGACAAGGATTTATCGCAGAAGCTACAGCATTATGCGCATAATCTCGGCGGAGCAATCGAACGCCATCTCACGAAAAAAGACGACTGTTATCTGACATGTGACGAACTCGCCGATGTCTTCCCCTGCTGGCTGCAAGTCATTCAAATCCGTTCGCTGCAAATCGGCCCGCGTCTCGCAAAACCGATCACGATGGCCGTTCCATCGGCAAAAAACGCCCCGCAGCCTCCGCCACCGCCCGTAGTGGAAAAAACGAAGGCGGCTACGCCGCCACCTCCACGAGCATCCCATCAACCGCCTTGCAACAAAACCGCCAATCCGCCGAATCTCTTTCAGAAGAATCAACCGCAGAAACCGCCCAAACGGAAGACGCCACGCGGTTGCTGCTGCAGCCATTTCTTCCTGTTGCTTCTGCTAATTTTTTGCATCATCTTCGGTGGCCTCGTCCATCTTGTCAAAGCAGTGAAAAACGCCATCGTCAGAGCCGCGACGCCTGTCGTCGAATGGATAACACAACCTGCCACGCCTACTAATGTCATCAAAATCAACGGCGAAAAAACGTCTTTTACACTTCCTTCCAACATCCCGTTGGAGCTACTGAAAGTCAAAGCTGGCAGCTATCAGCCGACATCGCTAAACGGCAGCGTCCAGCCGCCGTCCTACCAAATCACGATTCCCAAAGACTACTGGCTGACCGAACAGGAAATCACGGAAGCTCAATGGCGGGCGATGATGTCCACATCATTGAACACGATGGGCGTCGGTCTCGACGAAGCAAACGATTTCTGCCGCCGTCTGACCAATCATTTCGGAGGGCAGCTTCCGCAAGGCTATCATTTCGCCTTGCCGACGGACGCCGAATGGAATCTCGCCGTCATGCAACACAAAGGCCGTCTGGCGGGCCTCGCCCGCCGCGGCGATGTCTTTTCGACGCGTCTCTACGGTTTCCATTTGGCATTGGTACCAGATGGAAAGTAAAATTGCTAGCATTCTAGAATTCTAGAATTCTAGCTTCCTAGCCTTCTAGAAAAAACAGCGCCCCGCCGAAATTCATCGGCGGGGCGCTACGCTTATCTACCCAAAAATCTTATTTTTCCTTAAACCAGATATTGCGGAACCACAATGTGTTACCATGATCCTGCAGCATCAGCGGGCCTTTCGGAACGGCCGTGCCGCCAAGACCGCCAGGCGTCGGGCGGAGACGGAGCTTGTCATGGATGACAACGCCGTTGTGTTTGACCGTCATGACGGCATCTTCAATCACCTTGCCTTCGGCGTCGAATTTCGCCGCCGTGTAGTCGATGTCGTACGTCTGCCACGTTTCAGGCGGCAGGCACATGTTCACGATTGGACGGCTCTGCTGATAGATACCGCCGCATTCGTTGTCGCGGCCTTCCAACGCATAGCTGTCGAGAATCTGCATTTCGATGCGACCCTGCGTATAGACACCACTGTTGCAACGGCCCTGTCCGCGAGCTTCGGGCATGTAGGACGTCTTGAATTCGACATGCATGATGCAGGAGCCGTATTCGGGACCACTAACGATGCTGCCGCCACCGCGACGCACTTCCAGCGTACCGCCATCTTCGCTGACGCCCCAACGTTCACCGCCCATGCGGCGGTCTTCCACACGCTTCCATTCAACGGCTTCGCCTTTTTCAGGAGCGAAAGCCTCGTTCATGGCCGCAAAACCGTCTTTGCCCTGCACGGTGAACGGTCCGGCGATGTTCCACGCCATGATCGCGCCCTTCTTATCCATGGCAAGTCCTTGCGGATGAAGCTTATAGGAGATTCCCGGAACAGCATTGTCGTCCGCGCCGCAGATGCGGGCATGGGCCTGCCAGTCACCGCCGCCCTGCGAAACCTTCAGCAGCAACGTGTTTTCACCTTGCTTCAGATTAAGCTGAATCGTGTCATCATCAGTGGCAAGACTGCGCGGGACGTTCTTCTCATAAACCTTCTGGCCGTTCAAGAAGACGACCAAACCGTCGTCCGAACCGGAACGCATGGTCACAGTTTGATCTTTGTCGCTGATGATGGTATTGCTCAGATAGCCGACGCAGTTGACGGCGCGGGCCAGCCGTCTGTTCAAATCGACGATGCCAGCGGCACGCGTTGCATTGCGCCACTGCGACATGCGTTTGCCTGGGCCGACGAGCACGACAGCGCCTTCCGGCGGTTGCAAACCAAGCGTCGGCGAAACCAGTTTGAACGACTTCAAATCAATGGCGCCCAACGGGATGTTGCCTTTGAACACGCCATTGGCGGCGGTCGCGCCGCCATCGTTGAAGACGACTTTGTCGCCATCCACCTTGCCGTCCAACTTCAGCAGGACTTTCGGTTTCGGAGCTTCATAGATCGTCTCCGTGAACACCGCCTGATAACCGCCTTTGCCGGTCGCCCAGACCTGTGCGCAAAGGGCGCTTTCCTTTCCTTCCGCATCCTTCAACGTACCTTTGTAGTCGCCCATGAAGGTATCCTGCGCCATCGCGCAGAATGACATGAGCACAGCCATCGCCATGATCTTTCTAAACATTTTTACTCCTTTCATTGACAATTTTCTTATAAAAAACACAAGAAAACAACCTATACCATAGAATAACGTCGTTTTGCCAAAAAGCAATTGAATGAAAAATCGCTATAAGGCATTAAATTAACATATTTTGTTTTATTGATTCGTTTTTCACAAAAACAAAAAACACAAGGCATCATCATGAGCAATGTTCCCGAATCCTTCCTGCGTCTCGCCTCCTACAACATCCGCACTCCTTGCGACAAGGCTCCCAATGACTGGGCGTCCCGTCAGCCGCGCCTTCTCGCCCTGCTCAACCGCCATGACATCGCTATCGCCGGCCTCCAAGAGGCCATGAAGATGCAGATTGACGGCATCCTTTCGGAAGGCTCGTGGGACTACACGGGCGTCGCCCGCGAAGACGGCGTCGAAAAAGGCGAATACTCCTGCATCATCTACCGTAAAGACCGTTTCATCTGCCACGGTTCCAAGACGTTCTGGCTTTCGGAGACGCCGGATGTCGCAGGCTCCCGCTCATGGGAAACCGCTTGCACACGCATCTGCACATGGGCGACGTTTACCGACAAGAAGACCGGTATCGAATTCACCCATTTCAACACACATTTGGACCATCGCTCCAAGCTCGCCCAAATAAACGGCGTCAAGCTTATCTTCCAGAAGATGCAGGAAATCTCCCCGAAAGGACCCGTCGTCCTCACAGGCGACTTCAACGTCCTGCCGGAAGACGAAGTCATCGCCCACGCTGAAAAATTCATGCGTAACTCGACGAAAATCACGGAAACGCCGCTCGTTGGCCCGACCTACACGTTCACAGGCTACCGCATCATGAAAGATGGCGTCGAACCGCCTCATAAAGGCCCGATCGACTACATCTTCGTCAACAACGAATTCCACGTCCGCAACCTCTTCGTCTTCGACGATATGGAGAACGACCTCTATCCGTCCGACCACTTCCCGCTCGTCGCGGACCTCTACTGATACGTTTTTATAGGTAATATCATGAGCAACAGCAAACGCGAACATGCCGTCAACTCCGTCGCGGAACTGCGTGCGCGGCCACCGATGCCCGCAGCCGTCGCGTCGCTTGACCATTATGCGGAAGACGTCTTCGGCGAAGCCGCCATCCGGCGGTTCCTTTCCGACAATACCGCCCGCAAACTTCTTGCGACCATCGCAGGCGAAGCCCCCTTCGATCCGGAAATCGCCAACGAAGTCGCACAGGCCATGATGCAATGGGCCCTCTCCAGAGGAGCGACTCATTTCACGCATTGGTTCCAGCCGCTCAATGGCGGCACGGCGGAAAAGCATGACGCGTTCCTTGAGCTGGAAAACAAAGGCCAAGTGCTCATGAAATTCTCTGGAAAGAAACTCATCGTCGGCGAACCAGACGCCTCAAGCTTCCCGTCCGGTGGATTGAGAAGTACTTTCGAGGCAAGGGGTTACACGGCTTGGGATCCGACGAGCCCCGCCTTCATCAAACGCCACGCCAACGGAGCAACGCTCTGCATTCCATCCATTTTCTGTTCCTACACAGGCGAAGTACTCGACAAGAAGACGCCCGTCCTCCGTTCGCAGCAAGCTCTCGCGCAAGCCGTTCAACGGCTGATGCGCTGCTTCGGCCTGCCAGACGAACATCTCCACATCACGCTCGGCATCGAGCAGGAGTACTTCCTGATCGACAAAAAATTCTATCTGCACAGACCAGATCTTGTCCAGACAGGACGCACGCTCTTCGGCGCGCCGCCGGCCAAGCATCAGCAGTTGGAAGACCACTACTTCGGCTCCATCAAGCCGCGCGTCATCGCCTTTATGGAGGAAGTCGAAAACGAATTGTGGAAACTCGGCATTCCCGCCAAGACACGCCACAACGAAACGGCTCCCGCACAGTTCGAATTGGCTCCCGTTTTCGAAGATCAGAATCTCGCCATCGACCACAACATGCTCGTCATGGAAGTCCTGCGGCAAGTTTCCGACCGAAACGGCTTCGTCTGCCTCCTCCATGAAAAGCCCTTCGCTGGCATCAATGGTTCCGGCAAACACAACAACTGGGGCCTTTCATACGGTTCGCGAAACCTTCTCGATCCAGGCGAAACTCCGCAGGAAAACGCCATCTTCTTGACGTTGCTCACGGCCATCATCCGCGCCGTCGATATCCACAGCGACCTGCTCCGCGCGGCGACCGTTTCGGCGGACAACGACCACCGCCTCGGCTCCCACGAAGCGCCGCCCGCCATCATCTCTATCTTCCTCGGCGAACAGCTCACGGAAGTGTTGGATCGCATTGGATCGGGTGTCGCCGTCGGCAGCAAGAAGCCTGCGAAAATGCGGCTCGGCGTCGATTCCATTCCCGCCCTTCCGCGTGACACGACGGATCGCAACCGCACAAGTCCTTTTGCGTTCACAGGCAACAAGTTCGAATTCCGTGCACCAGGCGCCAGCCAATCCTGCGCGGAGGTCAATCTCGTCCTCAACACAATTGTTGCGGAATCATTGGACTATTTCGCGGAGAAGCTCGAACCGCTCGTCGGCGACAAAGATTTCAACAAGAAATTGCAGGAAGTTTGCCACGACAATCTGGCCAAACACCGCCGTGTCATCTTCAACGGTGACAACTACGGAAAAGAATGGCTGGAGGAAGCGGCGCGGCGCGGCCTGCCGAATCTCGCCAGCACCCTCCCCGCCATCCAAAGCTTCCGCACCGCCGCGACGCAAAATCTCTTCGAGAAATACGGCGTCCTCTCCAAGGCGGAACTGGATTCACGCTACGAAGTCTTCTATGAAGTTTATCACCGTAAGATTCGCATCGAAGGCGAAATCGGCCTCGAAATCGCCCGTTGTCTCATTGGCCCCGCTGCCGAACAGCAGTACGGACGGCTCGCTGCCGCTCTCGCCAACGCGAAAGCCACAGGCCTCAAGTCTGGAACCACTGGAATCAAAGCCAAAGTGACGAAAATCGGCGATGGTCTAGACAGACTCGCCAAAACCGACGACGCCCTTTCCGCCGCCCTCCACGACAAGCCAGAAGCCATCATCGCGGCCCTTCGTGACATGCGCGCCGTCATCGACGAACTCGAACTCATCATCGACGACGATCTCTGGCCGCTGCCCAAATACCGCGAAATGCTGTTTGTTTACTAAACACACACAAAAAAAAGCCGAAAGCCAGAAGATTCACACGAGTCTTCTGGCTTTCTTTTTTTCTAGGCTTCTAGAATTCTAGCTATTTTCTCGTCTTTTCCAGCCGGACGCCTGTCGGCATTTTGCTTTTCGAATCCAATGAATATTTCATGGGAACGACTTCCAAAATCGGAAATTCTGGATAAGAATCCGTCACGAACGACGTGCCCTCCGGATAGAATACCTCCACATAGAGGCCCATCTTGGAAGGATCGTCTTCGTTGCGCTTCTCCCACATGACTTGTATGGCGCCGTTTGGCGTGGGAATCATGCCGCCTGCACGGCGCTGACGGCCCGGATACGGTTTCACTTCAAACTTCTTGAAACCAGGCTCCAACGGACGAACGCCCAGTATAATGCAATTGATGTAATATGCGGGAATCGCGCTCCATCCATGGCAGCAAGAGCCCGCCCAGTAGAAATCGTCTGGACCAGTCGGCGTTTCCGGCAGGGAGGTGAAGCCATTGACTGTCCATTTGCTGAATTCATCATAGATTCGATCATAGATATGCATTCGCGCTTTCGGCGTCTTGTCCGCCATGCCGCGAACCAAATACGGCAGTGAACTGTAGGTGCAACCCACCAACTTGCCGCCGATGATGGATTTTACGACGGCATCGATCTTATTTTCTGGCACGAGATTGTTGAACAGCATCAACGCCTGAACATGCTCATAATCCTCTTGATTCGCGTTTTCAGACGGCAGCAGATAGCCGTAGCACTGCTTCTTTTCATCCCAGAAGGATTTTTCGATGACTGTCGCAAGTTCCTTCGCCGCAGTCGCATAACGTTCGGATGTCTCGCCATCGCCGTCCGCCGCCGCCAGTTTCGAAGCCGCGCCCAACGCCTCATACATATATATATTGTATAAGGAATCAGGGAACGCGGGGCAGCGGTCCAGACGGCCTATCCATTCATAGAAGTTCCAAATACGCTTTTCGTTGCCAGGCTCGTAAAGTCCTTCTACGCGGGACTTTCGCGCCAATGCGGACTCCAAAATCTTCTTCACGGTCTCTTTCTGCCGTTTGTATTCGTCAAGGCTGCCGGAATGCATGTAGAGCTCCAACAGCGACGGAATCCAGACCATCGTAAACGACGGAATCGTGATGGACGATTCTGCAGGAGCGCAGATTTCCAGATAGCCGTTGCCAAGATAGGAACGGCCAAGCAGTTCCAACGACGCCTTCGCGAAATCGTAGTTGCCCCACACATAGTAGCCGTACAACATCTGGTTGCGGGAATCGTAGGCGTACAGCGATTGTTCGCGCCACGGGCAGTCTTCATAATGGTCGTGCATGCAGCACAATAGCGTGTTGATGGCGACGTCACGCATTTTGTACAACATGCGATCCGCCGTGTCCAGATAGGTCGGCTGCGGCAACGGATAATACACGCCTTGGATGCCCGCGTAATAGACAGCAGGCATCGTCTCGCCGTATTCAGAGAAGATCAACTGCATGTAGCGACCGCCAATGCGGCGGAGCGGATATGTGAACTGATTCCGCCCTTCATGGCAGATATAGCGGTCGATGAAATTGCGCGGACCGATGACGGAACGCGGATGACCATCGTCAAGATGTTCGCCATGATGGATTTCCACCACCGTTCCAGCCGCCGCTTCCACGTCGAATGTGATGAAACCAGTCGATTCTTTTCCAAAATCCACCGTACAGGCCAATTCCATATCCGCCTGCGGCGGCTTTTTGAAGCGCCACGCAGGGCCATCGGGCCGCAACGTGGGCTTCAACCGATTGACGCCCGCCCGTTCTGCTTCGGGAACATCGAACGCTTCCTGTACGAATCGCGATCCAAAGAACGGAACACCGCCCACCTTCATCCGCCAGCCTTGCCAGACAAGCTTCACGGGTTCGGGCGGAAGTTGTTGCAATTGAAGGATCGGGCGTTCCTCCATGGACGCCCAATGGCCGTTCGCCGTCGGCCGCTTGTGGACAGTCGCCACTTCCCAGCCACTGTCGTCGAAAGAAGGCTCCATCCAGTCGGCCTCTTTCCGTGCATCGTATTCAAATGTAAAGCCAAGCTGTGGGCTGACGATGACTTTTCGGTTCTGCGTATAGCCTGGATCCATGCTGCATTTCCATGTAGCATCCGTCACGGCGACGGGCATTCCCGCCTGCGAAATGATGGCCATCAGGCCTGGATCACATTTATAATGCGTGAAGAAGCTCTGGCCCATGTGATGAACCAACACAGCGATTGTATTGTCGCCCGCCTTCACAAAATCCGTCACATCGACAGTCGCAAATGTCTTGCGGTCCGGAAAATCAGGAAACTGCAGAACGCGAACGCGTTTGCCATTGACATAGACCGTGTAATCCGAATCCGCGGCGATGCGTAGCATGGTTCCTTTTGTCTCTTTCAACTGGAAGCTTTTGCGGAAACGGTAGTACGAATCCACAGGGGCGACTTGTTCGCCTAGCCAAATCAACGACGCCATCAATAACATGTCCATTCTTTTCCTCCTTTTATATATTAATTGGGTTAGCCTTCTTTAGCTCCGTAACGTTTCAAAATGGCGACGACACGCGCCGTCAAATCCTTCAAATCATCGCGGTTCCATGTCTCCACGTTCAAACGCAGTTTCGGCTCGTTTCCAGACGGACGCAAACAGAACCACCAGCCCTGCGAGCCGTTGTCCTCTACAAGTTTCAGATCGGGAGCCATCAGTTTCGATGCATCATATCCACCGGCTCCGAGCATGCAACGGTTCAAATCCAACGCTTCATCCTTGCGTATCTCATAGCGCGTCATTGTCTTACCGAATTCATTCGCGACCTCCATAATGACCGCCTGAATGTCTTCACGCGACTTCAGATCATAATTCAGTTCGCCGCTCCAATGATAATTTTGACGCCATTCCACCAGTTTATCCGCCAACGTCTCGCCGACGGCTTTCCACTGCCACACTTGCGCAATCAGATGAAGGGCCGTCAGCATGCCTGAATCCGCGCAGAAGAAGTCCGGATGGAAATAATGGCCGGAATGCTCACCCGCGAAAATGACACGATCTTGGAAAGCCTCATGGCGCATCAGCCGTTTGAACTGCCCATGCCCCACAGGCAAATCGATCAATTCGACTTCGCCGCCTGCGGGGAACAGATGCTTCAGCAGTTGTGATCCACAGATATTCCTCAATACCACTGGTTTAGAAATCTTGCAGGACGCAAGTTTCCGTTGCGAAACCAATGCCAGAATATGCGACGCCTCAACGGGCCTACCTGTATGATCGACAAATCCTGCACGATCCGCATCACCGTCGAAACCGATGCCCAAATCCGCCTTGTTAGCCATCACGGCCTCCGCCAGCCGTTTGTTATAATCAGGCAACAACGGATTCGGAACACCGCGCGGGAAACTCCCGTCCGGCGTGTCTTCCACAAATATTGTCTCCAAGCCATACGCTTCCAGCCGTTTGGCGATCGGACGGAAGGCAACGGCGCCGACGCCGTTGCCCGCCATCACAACGATCTTCAGGCCGCAACCTAATGGCTTCCATTTATCAAAACCTGCCAATCCAAGCATGAATTCTGCAAATTCTTCACCGACAGGAAGTTCTGGAACAGGATTCAGCAATTCCAACACACGGCGGCGGATGAACGCCAAATCATCCGCTGAAAACGGAACAGCTCCTGAACGCATCATCTTGAGGCCGTTGTAATCCCGTGGATTGTGGGACGCCGTAACCATTGCGCCGCCAGCGAAACGATCCGCATAACGACCACATGTGTAGTAAACCTGCTCCGTAGAGGCCAATCCAATGGATGTGCAGCGCCCTCCTGCCGCTTCAACGCCGCGTGCAAACGCCGTCAGCAAATCAAAGGAGCCTAGTCGCGCATCATGGCCGAGAACGATTTCAGGCTTCCCATCTGCTTTATCTGCAAGCAGTTCCGCCATGGCGTGGCCTGTCAACCGCGCCACTTCTGCATTCAGTTCATTCGGCCAGATGCCGCGCATGTCGTCCCGTTTGAAACAAGCCTCCACGCTTGCACGGCTGTTTTCAGTTGGTGTATGATTGTCCATTTTTCGCTCCTGTCAACAAAAATCCGCCCTGTTCGCCATGAAAAATCGCTTTCGCGACTGGCAAACTCTCAGACTATTATTATCATAATATATACATAACAAATATTCCATGTTTTCCATTGAAAAAAACGGTTCTACATGGATTTTTATTGTCCTTTCCACCCTTTTATCCTTTCGACCATTATCAATATCGCTTTTTCCATCCGTGCAACCACTTGATTACACATCATTGGCAGAGCAGGCAGGCTTCGTAAAAATCGCCTGCCTGAAACCGCCACGTCTCGCAGATGGCTATCTTTCCAGCCATCTTGACGACTGGTTGCGAAGCAACGCAGGTGCCTTGAGCTATATTGATTCCAAACGGGACACTCTCGTCGCACCATTTACACAACGTCCTTGGGCGAAGTCACTTATCATCGCCAGCTTCCTTCCTGAACAAGACGATTCACCATTGCTTCAACTGCCCCCCACCCATGAAGGCCGTCCCTTCGCGGAAATCGCTCCCTACGCATTGAACAAAGACTACCATGTGACGGGGCGAGAAAAGCTCAAACGGCTTGAAGAATTGTTGTTCCAGCAATTCGGCCCCGCCCAAACAGAATTGGGAGTCGATAGCGAACCTGTTCTGGAGAAACCACTTGCGCAAATCGCGGGGCTTGGATCCCGCGCTCTAAATTCCCTCATCTATGACGATTGCCATGCTTGCGGCATCAATCTCGCCATTTTGTTCACCGCGCATGATCTTCCGCCGCGTCTTCTGGACGCCCCGCCGGAATGTCCGCATTGCGGCAAATGCCTTCAAGCATGTCCCACGAAAGCCTTCGGCTCTGCCGACGGCTTTCAAGTCCGCCGTTGCCGCGCATGGCTCTCCAGCGAGTATCGAAAGCCGCTCTCATGGGAGGAACAAATCCTTCTAGGGCCAACGCTCTACGGTTGTGGGAAATGCACAAGTTCCTGCCCTAAAACAAATTATGTCAAACCATTGGCCGTTGATGCGGAAGACTTTTTGCGCATGCCGTCCGCCACTGTCACGCGGCTCATCAAAGGAACCGCACTCGATCATACGGGAACGAGCATCCTGAAACGCAATGCGGCGGCGGCCATCGGCCAGCAACTTCCGCCTGACATCCGCCAAGCCCGCAAGCAGGAACTACTTGCACTCTGCGCCTCCCCGACAGTCATTCAGACCATCGATATCTGGCCATGAAATCATTCCAACAACAACACGGCACCAATATGCAGACATCCATGGAAGGAGACAATCTGCCGCGTGAGCGTTTTCAGAACCAAGGGCCCGATTCGCTGACAGACAGCGAACTACTTGCCGTTTTGCTGCGCACGGGCACTCACGGGAAAAACGTGCTTGAACTTGCGAATGAACTACTTAGTTCATTTGACAATAATCTGTTGGACTTGAGTTCGGCGACCGTTCAGCAGCTCCGTGAAATCGGCGGCATCGGCGAAGCGAAAGCCGTCGGGCTTTGCGCCGCATTCACGTTGGCCAAACGGCTGGTCAAACTCCGTCTCGCCATGCGGCCGCTTTTCAACAATCCGGATTTCATCGCTGACTATATGCGCGATATCATCCAATCACGTGAAAAAGAGGAAACCCATGTCTTCCTGCTGGATTCCCAATCCCGCCTTATTCGAGACGAACTGATTTCCATCGGCATTCTCGACAGGGCGCTCCTCCATCCGCGAGAAATCTTCCGCCCCGCCGTCCGCGAAGCATGCCGCTCCTTCATCCTTTGCCATACCCATCCGTCAGACGATCCTACGCCGTCCGCAGAAGATATCCAATTAACCTACACGTTGCTCATGGCGGCAGAAATCATGGACATCCAAATGACGGACCATCTCGTCGTCGCATTGCGTCCAGCTCCAAACAAGCCGAGCTATTTTTCGTTCAGTTTGAACAACTTGCTTGATTTGGACGGATTAAAGAAGCAATTGGATTCATCTTTCTGAATGGTGTTTTTTAGAAACACCTTGGACATCCACGGTGAAAGCCTTCGTCGAAAATCCGTCATAACGGATCGCGACATCGCCATTGGCAAGCATACGCCGCTTTGAGGACAACGTCATAGTCACTGGCTGCCAGTCATCGCGCACCACGTGCATTACTTCGCCGACACGCAGCGTGTATTCCATGCCGTCATGCGATTCGATACGGTCGGAGAACACCGCGCCATGCTTATCGCCAAACGTCATTATGGCACGCAAATGATTCGTCACATCAGAAGTACAAAGGAATAAATACTCAAAACGCAACGGCATGTACAACGCCGTCAACTTATCTGGCGTGGCGTTGATGCCTATCCAAAGGATACCAGGAGAAAGCATCGCAATCGGAGATTGCCGCCGTGTTGATAAATCCAACAACTCAAGCTGTTTATCATTAAGCGATGCCGGAGCCAACGCCGCCAAATGCTGCAACGACCACAAATGGTTCGGGCAAATTTCCAGACAACGGCGGTAGGCGGCGATCGCCTCATCTTTCATTCCTCTGCCTTCATAGACAAGCCCTGCGTAATATGAAGCTAAATGACGCTGCAACCACTGCGGCCGCGCCATTTCAAGCTCTTTCTCCAATGTCTCGAAATCCTTCGCAAGACTATCGCCCAATGTGCCGCGTTTTACACGCAACGCCAGTTCAAGGAAGCGGATACGCAAAGCGACCGACTCCTTCCATGAGCTGTTAGAACCGCCAAGCAGCTTCTCCGCTTCATCGATGATCTCCCGTTCAACGGGGCCATTGATATACGCCAGACGCAACAGCGTCTGGACAGTTTCCTCATATTTGCCGAGGAAAGACTGCAACTGCGCTTCAAGCAAAATCTCACGTGGGTAAAGAACGATACCGCCGCGTTTCTTCAAAAGAAGATTAAGGGCATCGCGCGGGTCGCCGTCAGAGAATCTAGCATTTGCTTCATCCAATGGGAGCTGCGATTCCTGCAATTCAACCAATTCACGCCAAGCAGCTGCACGATCTTCATGACGTCCGGACATTTCCAGAATCGTGCATTTCGTCTGGAGCAACGCCAATTGCTCTTTTCCTTCAAGTTCCATTTTCCGGAGACGCTCCGTCAACTGGAGGGCATCATCGAAAAGACGGCGCCGCAACAACAGACGCACCATGGCCTTCTGCGCATCCAGATTGTCCGGAATCACTTCCGCCAACTGTTGCACGCCACCGAGTAATTCAACCAAAACAGAGAATGTCGTGTCATACGACTTGCTGCCATATTTCAATGCGGCAAGCAGATTGTCATGGGCCTTTTGCTTCATAGACGCGGCCAACGGATCTTCAAAACTCTCCGCAAGCACGTATGCACGATAAGCCGCCATGCCCGCACGACGGCGCGTCTCCGCCAATGTCGGCTGGCACTGCACCGCCCAATCATACAATTTCACAATCAGCCGCCGTGTCCGCGTGATCTGGGAGCAATCCTTAGCGGCCTCCCAATAAATCGCACACTGCAAAGCGGCGTCGCCATCACCAGGAGCCGTCATCACAGAACGAGCACTTTCCACACAAGCATCTTTCCATAATTCTTCATTGTATTCGTCCGCGGCCTCCGCCTTCACGGCCGAGCTTCTCCAAAGAGCGTAATGGTCATCAGGCCAGTAACGCATGATGCCTTGCAACATCTTCATACGGCGCTCGCAGTCGAATTTCACAGGCTTTCCTTCAACGACCGGCTGCCGCAAATCTTTGAGGAAATCCGAATACCCCCAACCAGCACGGATATTCTTCCAACAGATAGGAAACCCGACAACCAAAATCGCCAGCGACAACGGAACAAGAACAAGACGCCAACGCCATCTGTCATGACGATTCTGGCGGCGTTTTTCACGGTTACTCGCTGATTCCTTCGCCTTCTCCTCCTCCGTCTTCACCCGTTTCAAATGACGGTGACGACTGCTTCCACACACTGCGACAACCGACAGCAACGCAGTGAAAACCAATGCGTTGGACCAGGCAAGGAGGTTGAATTCAACGCATTCATGAAGCGTGACACCTATCAGCGCCACGCCTGCGCCTAATCCAGCCCATTTATAGGTTCTTTCTTGATGATGCAGGATCCTGTACATGGAACGGAACCACATCACAAGCGCCACCAGCAACATCAACAAGGCTACCGGAACACCGACCTCTGATGTCAATTCCAGAAAATCGTTGTGGGCATGGCCAATGCGCTCCGTCGTGAAACGACCTGCTTCATATGGCTGAATGGACGTTTCGAAGCCGCCAAGTCCTGCCCCGAAGCGCCAATAGTCACCGATCATGTGGCACGTGTCCTTCCATACTTCATAACGGGCGTCCATCGTCAGATCCTCCGCTGTCAACGCCTCGTAACGTTCGGACAACCGCTCCAATACAAACGGCATACCAATTAGAAATGCCACAGCCACAACCGCCAATAACGCAAACGTCTTCTGACGCATGTGTATCGACTGTCCGCGAATACTGAAAGCCCAGAACACACCGAAAACCAACAGCGAAACAACAGTCGCCATAAACGCGCCTCGAGAAAGGCTCATGACCATCGCTGTCAACAGCACGAACAGGATGATGCCCAACGGCACTTGCAGTTTCGTCCACCATGTCTCAAGTTTGCTGCCATGCCGCTTCGATCCTGTCAGAACGCCCATCAAGCCGACCGTGGACATGACGCCCATCATCATCATGAAAGCGAAGTGGTTACGGTTACCGAAGACGCCGTTGAATGCTTCCTTCTGCGTCACGCCAGCCGCCGCAGTTCCAAACGATTCGATAAATGCGAATATCGCATTACCAAGCGCCGTCACGACGATGGCCAGTAGTACGAGCCGTATCTGGTAGGTATGATGCAACTTGCTCGTCAGCAAAATGAACAGGAACAGGCAAATACCGAAAAGACTGCACATCTGGACTGTGTCATCAGGAGAAACGCTGATCCGCGTATGCATCTTTCCACGTTGCAAATCAAGCTTTTCCGCTTCCTTCAAAGTCTCCGCGACCGCCGTTGCGTCTTCCGATTCCTCCGGTTCAAGCTCAGGCGTCTCCATATCCTTCGCCAATTCAGCCATGGCCTCCCATTGGCTGAAGGCCTTCGGCGACAACAACTTCGTCAATCCTTTGATAGGCGCCACTTGCAACACGCCGACCAGTAGCGGAATAAGAAACAGAAGCCCCCAGACGGATAGTTTCACATGCGCATAATCCTTTCCGCACCACCAGACAGAAAGCCCCCACATCGTGTACGCCAAGACCAGTCCAAGCCAAACCGTCGGCAACCACCAGCGTTCGCCGCCGAAATAAGCCAACGGCATGAGAATGATCAGTCCGAGCGCAAAAGCGAATGGAAGCTTCGCCATCGCATGGAACACCTTGCTCGCCTTCTCCTGAACGATATCCCACGTTCTCGAATGATGATGCCGTTGCTCCGATGTGGACGATGACGACGATGTGGAGGAACGATGATGGTGATGATGATGGTGGTGATGGTGACCGCCGGACTCGGACGGCACATGCAGGCGCGGGTAATCGTATTCTTCAGGCATGGATTCTTCTCTGACTCTGCAATGGACAATTCCCTCTTTACTATATAAAATAAAGGTTTTTTACAAAAATACCATTCTTTACAAACAGTTCATGGGGGTGAAAAAACTGTAAATGGCCATTTTTCCATAATCTCCTCAATCATCGCATAAACGCGCAACCACTTATATGAGCGCACATTTTTCACCTTTTTTTTACTCTTTTCTATGAAAAAGTAAAAATGAAGCCATATTATGTTATGTAGGAATAGAACGACAATACATTCAATGAGCCCCAAAACAACATGAGCAAAGATGGCATAAGAACCTTGGCAATCTGCCTGCTTCTGCCAGCGATGGCTTTATTGCTATCGCTGACGTTGACGCATGCCATCATACCGATTCTCAAAATATTCGGCATGGTAGACAAGCCAGGCGACCGCCATATCCACAAGACGGATTGCCCACGCGGCGGCGGTATCGCCATCATGGCGTCTTTTCTCATCGTGGTCATCGCCTACGCCTTCCTAGGGGGCAATGTGGCCACATGCCAGCCCAGCTGGCAGCCCATCAAACTTTTCCTCCCACTCGCCATTATCATCCCACTGGGCATCATCGACGACAAGTTCCGCCTGCCAGCCAAAGTAAAATTCCTTTTCCAAATCATCGCAGCCGCCTTTGCATGGTATCTAGGAGTCCATATTGATCTGCCTGGCCAATGGCACATTATCACACCTGTCAACGCTTTCCTGACGATCTTTTGGATCACCGCTATGATCAACGCGTTCAACATGATAGATGGTGTGGACGGGCTGGCCGGCGGCATCGGTGGCATTTCCGCCATCGCGCTCGCGTTCATCATATGGTTCACGGGATGCCGATTCAACGCATTGATTCTTCTCATCTTCGCCGGTTCACTGATGGGATTTCTTTACTACAACTGGCATCCTGCTAAAATCTTCATGGGCGACACGGGCAGCATGTGCATCGGCTATATACTCGGCGTCGCGGGACTCAACGCCACAACGCAATTTGCCACCATCTCCGCCATCGTCATTCCGCTTCTGGTCTGCTGTGTTCCCGCATTGGACATCTTCCTCGCTGTCTGGCGACGCATCATCGCCCCAGTGGAAGACGATCCCAATCATCATCTCTCTTTCTTTGAACGCGTCTTGCGACATCTCGCCGCCTTGGCCAAGGCGGACGGGAACCATCTCCACCACCGCCTGCTCACCTACTACCACAAAAACCAGCCGAAGACCGTCTCCAGCATCTATTTGCTGGCAATTATCATGGCGTTCGTCGGCATCATCATCTATTTCATTCCCCAAAGGCTATGGTGGCTGTCCCTCATCATCGTTTTCGCAAGTCTCGCTATCTGCATCATCCGCTATGCGACCATCGAACTATGGCTTTCGACAGAAATTTTCTTTAAAAACTATCAAAAGCCGCATTTTGGACTTTTGCTCAACCTCCTTAATCCCGTATGGGATGTCTGCATCTGTACCGCCGCCTTCATCATCGCCAGAAACCACTTCGACACCATTGAAACAGCAGAATTCATCATCCCCGTCGTCTTAGTATTCATTGTCTCGCGCACATACTCCGTCCTCTGGAACTATCCCTCCATAGAAGGATATTTCCATCTGCACATCCTCGTCATCGGCGCATTCGTCATATCCGCCATTTTCAACGCCATCTTCCAATTCTATCCCTTCACCCTTCGCGATTTCGCTGCGGCCGTCGGCATGGCCGATGCCGCCATCATCTGCGAACGGATGCTGTTCCATGCCTTACGGATGGCGCTCATCAAACAGCATGTCACCGCCCATTACGCAGACAAGGCACCCATTATCACGACACTTCTCTATGGGATCTGTCAAGAAGGACGCATGTACGTCAAGGCCGCCACTATCGATATCGACCGTGCCTGCCGAGAAAAAATCATCGGTTTCATTGACCGAAACCCGCGTTACAGCCACAGCTTCTGCTACGGCCTTCGCGTGCTCGGCACTCTGCAAGAACTAGCAAAAATCCATGAAAAACACCAAGTTGGAAAAATCGTCGTCTGCACGGACAATCTCCTGCCGCAGGAACGAGATGAACTGGTGAAATTCTGCCACGACAACAATATCCGCCTCTCTCATTATCGGTGCAGGGAGCAGGACTATTGCTGAACACTACGCGTCTTCATCCTATATATATTCCTTATAATTATATAAACAACAAAGGAGGAAACATGAAAAAAGTCATCGTGACAGGCGGTGCGGGTTTCATCGGTTCCGCGCTCATTCGGCATTTAGTCGGCAACCGCCTCGCGGAAGTCGTCAATCTTGACAAATTGACATACGCCGGCAATCTGGAAAGCCTCCAATCCGTTGAAAAATCGCCATTTTACCATTTCGAGCAAGCCGACATCTGCGATCCGGCAGCCGTCAAACGCCTCTTCGACGATTTCCAGCCGGACACCATCATGCATCTGGCCGCCGAAAGCCATGTGGACCGTTCCATCGACGATCCGCTCTGCTTTGTCAAAACCAACGTGCTCGGAACCGCCAACCTTCTTCAATGCGCCCTTGAATACTGGCGACCGCTGTCAGATGAACGGAAAACGGCCTTCCGTTTCCAGCATATTTCCACGGATGAAGTCTATGGCAGCCTCGGCGCGACAGGCTTCTTCAAGGAGACCACCCCCTACGATCCGAAATCCCCCTACTCCGCCTCCAAAGCTTCCAGCGACCATCTCGTCCGCGCGTGGGGCCACACGTTCAACCTCCCCGTTCTCATCAGCAACTGCTCCAACAATTACGGTCCCTTCCATTTTCCGGAAAAACTGATTCCGCTCGTCATTCTCAACGCGCTGGACGGCAAGCAGTTGCCAATTTACGGCAAGGGTGAGAACGTTCGAGACTGGCTCTATGTCGAAGACCACGCCAAAGCTCTTTGGCTCATCAACGAAAAAGGCATCCCCGGAGAGACCTACAATATCGGCGGCCATAATGAGCGAACGAATCTGGAAGTCGTCAACACCATCTGCGATATTCTCGACGACCTCCGCCCGAAAGCCCAAGGGAAATATTCGGATCAGATCGTCTTCGTCACGGATCGCCCTGGCCATGATCTCCGCTACGCCATTGATTCGGATAAACTCCAGAAAGATCTCGGATGGCGGCCGGAGGAGAACTTCGACACAGGCATTCGCAAGACCGTCCAGTGGTATCTGGACAATGCATGGTGGTGGAAGCCAATCCGTGAAAAGAAATACGCCGGCCAACGGCTCGGAGGAAAGGCTTGACCACATTGACGACGGCGTCAAACGTCCGTCTCCTTTTACCATTAATTAATATAAAGTCATAATAAAGGACACATTTTCCATGAAAGGCATAGTCCTCGCAGGCGGCGCAGGAACACGGTTGCATCCCATCACCATGGGAGTATCCAAACAGCTCCTGCCCGTCTATGACAAACCGATGATCTACTATCCCATCAGCGTCCTCATGCTGGCGGGCATACGGGACATTCTCATCATTACCACGCCCGAAGACCAACCGGCCTTCATCCGCCTGCTGGGCGATGGATCACGCTTTGGCATCAACCTCTCCTACGCCGTCCAGCCAAGCCCCGACGGTCTCGCTCAAGCCTTTATCATCGGTGAAAAGTTCATCAGAAAGGACAATGTCTGCCTTATCCTCGGCGACAACATCTTCTACGGCGCCAATCTGGGCGATCTCGTCCAAGATGCCGCCGCCAAGACTTCCGGAGCCACCGTCTTCGGTTACTACGTCTGCGATCCGCAACGTTTCGGTGTCGTCGAATTCGACCAAGACTTCAAAGCCCTCTCCATTGAGGAGAAGCCACAGAAGCCAAAATCCAATTACGCCGTCACGGGGCTTTACTTCTACGACAATGACGTCGTCGCCATCGCCAAATCTCTAAAGCCTTCCGCCAGAGGCGAATTGGAAATCACAGACGTCAACAACGCCTATCTCCGACGCGGCGATCTCCGCGTCGTCCGCCTCGGCAGAGGATACGCGTGGCTTGACACGGGAACCCATGATTCCCTTTTGGACGCCGCCAATTTCATCCGAACCATCGAAACCCGCCAAAGCCTCCAGATTGCCTGTCTTCAGGAAATTGCCCTAATGAACAAATGGATGACAAAGACGCAAATCCTTGATTCCATTGGCAATTTGCTGAAAACGGAATACGGTCAATATCTGAAAAGACTTATTAATACATAAAAATGATTCCTTTTGAATAATCCCTAGTTTGCATTCACCTTTGAAATATTCAAAAAAAACAAAAAAAATAAAAAAAAAAGATTTGCCTATTGCAAAGACAAAACTATATTAATGTAAAATCAATCATTTTTAATGTCATTTAGTATAAAACCGTTCCCCAACCCACAACAAAAAAGAGGTAGAGTCATGAAGAAGTCAATTGCAATCCTGCTCGTCGCAGTCCTTGCTCTCGGTTCCGTTAGCGCGTTCGCTATGGAAGTTACCGACAGCGCCACCGCCATCAAGAAAGCCGCCACCGCCGCCATCAAGGCCGGTGACATGGCCGAGGTCGCCGATCTGCTCAACAAAATCGGTGATGCCAGTGCCAAACAGCAAGCCGTCATCCTCAACGCCATCAAGACGGCTCTCAACACCGCCACGCTGAAGAAGGATGCGCCGGCCGCCGTTGAAGCCCTCAACGCAGCTTGCAGCAATATCAGCATCACCAAGGCTGCTGGTGGCAAATGGAACATCGCCATCATCGAAACCGACACCACGACGGGTTCCGTCATCAAGGAAGATATTCCTAAGGCCGCCGTCGAAAAACCCACGCTGAGTACCGATCCTGCGGCTAACGCTCGCTAATCATTTTGCACTAATTATTTAGGCTGGCTTCCGGCCTCTTATTCCGGAATCCAGCCTTTTTTTTCATTTATTTTTTCCTTTGTGGGGCGACAACATGGACATGAGGAGCATTTCCCGTTCTTTCAAAGTCGTAGCAGCTGTCTTGTTTTCAGGCATCTGCATGTCTCAACTCCAAGCCCAGTCACTTCTGAGCGAATATTTTGAGACGGCCGCGGCCGCCATCCCGAACCGATTAACTCTCTCTGCGTTCGAGGAAGTCCGCTACAACGACAACATCCATGATAGTGCGACCAACAAGGTCGGCTCCTTCATTAATGAAGCCGGCCTCTCTCTTGACTGGTATAAAAACTACGAAAACGGCAAGTACGGTATCGTAGGAGATATCTCCTACGAATACTACGACAAAGATTCTCATGATGAAAATGAATTCAAATGGAATCTTTCCCCGTTCATCTTGGGCGGCATAGACCTGCTCGGCAATGACCGACTTATGCTCACCCTTTCTTCACGCAGTATCAATGAAAAATACGATACGTCGGACACGAACCACACGACACACATAGACAACACGATCGGCCTGACGTACGATATGCTGAAATACGCCCGCTGGGGCGTCGCCCTTTCGGCAAAATATTTTAACAAGTACTATACGGATTCCGACTACAAAGACAAATCCTATCAGGAATACAGATTCGGAGTCGCTCCATACTACAATCTGACCGACAAAATCAAGCTCGGTATCCATAATTCCTATAAAGAACGGATGTACAGAAACAACAAGACGCATGACGACTCCAAGACCTACGAAATCGCGCCGTTCATCGATTACCGCCAAAGCAGCAAATTCTCTGTCCATCTGGGTGCCGGTCTGTCCCGTACTGAATACAAGGGCCGTTCCGAAGGCACCAATGGCGACGGCGACTGGGAACCACTCGCCAGCCTGACCTTCCGCTATTACCCTGTCTCCAATTTCTTCCTTACCTACCTTTCCACCATTGAATGGGAGGACACGGGCTCAGGACGCGGCGGACGCATGTCCTACTACAACTCCCTCCGTGCCACATGGCAGCTTACCCATCGAATCTCCTTCTCTCCTGGCGTGAGCATGGAAGTCCAAGACGAACGGAATTCCACCTATGACTCTACGGAATACGCCGCCTTCGCCAACCTAGACTACAGAATCTCCAAACATTTCTCTACCTATCTGGGCTACGAGTACGAACATACAAAATACAAGTACCGCTCCAACAGAGACTACGAAGTCAATGAAATCTGGCTCGGAGTAAAATTCACTTACTGAAAACTTCTGTCTTCATTATAAAAACGACATCAAAAATACACAACAACCATCATGCGTAACCTGACACTTGTCCTGATTCTTATCTCCTGTTTCGTCCTGGCCCAGAACGCCGATGACTGGCAAGCCTCCACCCTACAACCGGGGGATGTACTTTCCATCCAAGTCTTCCGTGTTGCGGAATTCAGCAAGGTCATCCGCATCGAGGAAGACGGGACATTCCGCTATCCATTCTGTGGCACCATTAAGGCCAGCGGCCTCACGGCTCGCACAATTGCCGAAAAACTGGAAAAAGAACTCGCGAACGCCAAACAAGTCCAAGATCCGCATGTTGATGTCTTTGTTCAAGACTGGGGCCCCCGCCGCATCTACATCCTCGGCGAAGTCAAATCCTCGCAATCCATGGAATTGCCCACCTACGGACGCATGACCGCCTTACAGGCTCTTAGTGCAGCCGGCGGTTTCACAGAAAGCGCGGATCTCAACAATGTCGCCGTTCTCAGACGCTCCGAAGGAAAACTTGTCCGCCACAAGATCGACGTCAGCGCTCTCGTCTCCCGCCAGTCCGGCGGCGATGACTTCAAGCTCCTTCCTGAAGACACGCTCATCGTCCCGAAAGCCCCGCCAGTCTTCATCGCTGGCGAAGTTAACAGCCCCACCACCATTTTCATCGACACGCAGCGTCCTCCGCTCCTTTCCGAACTCATCATTCGCGCAGGTAGCATGAAAACAGGCGCGGATGCCGGCAATATCTGCATCATCCGCACGGATGCCAAAGGCGAACGTGATATGATTCCTGCATCCCTCAAGTCGCAAGTGCTTGGCAATTATGAGAATGACGTCCGTATCGCCCCCGGTGACTATGTACTCGTCGGCACCGCCGAACAGATTTACGTTCTCGGCGAAGTCAGAAAGCCCGGCCCACTTACTCTTCCACCGGACAAGACTATCACCGCCTCCCAGGCCATCGCACTCGCCGGCGGCTTCACGCAAGTCGCCAAACAGAACGACATTACGCTTATCCGCAACAAGGAAATCAGGAAGCTCAACCTGAAGAAACTCTATAATTCCATCGAAAACATGGAACGTGACGAAACGCTCCGCAACGGCGACATCCTCTTCGTCCAAGAGTCCATCTGGTAGTCTTCCGTTATCTTCCGTTTTACTGGTTTTAACGATTCACCATACCGCACGAACAGCAAAGAGCCATCGATGTCAGAACAGCAACCACAGCAAATTCAACAGCAAATGCCCTCCATCGAGAATGAGGACAACATTCTCCAGACGTTGTTTGGATATTTCGCGACATTTGTCCGGCCATATCTGTGGCTATATCCGACCGCTGTGATTCTATTCCTTGCTGGCGGTATACTGTTCCTTAGAACGGCGACACCTATTTACAGCTCCACCGCTGAAATGATGATCGCCAGTAATGAAATGCGCGCATTGGATGTCAAAGGCATCG
>JAEEGG010007706.1_pt1 | contig 24692 bp, 20 predicted proteins | sample 9134161 | NCBI WGS metagenome assembly JAEEGG01 (sample SAMN16246543, study PRJNA631951) | gut metagenome | biome: gut microbiome; feature: rumen; material: CR-attached | host: Bos | place: Iran: Karaj | collected 2018-10 | reverse complement strand
ACGGGGCGAAGTATTATAATGGTGGCACGCTGACCAAGTTTGAAGGTCTGAAACCCGACACCACCTCCACGAAAGGTCGCAAGATGGTGGGCATCATCAATCGTGAACCGGGAGTGACACCGAAAATCATGCGCATCTTCTATGTCAACGCCATCGAACAGGCGAAGGACTCCATCCATATCATCAATCCTTATTTTACGCTGATCCCTTCCGTCACCCGTGCTCTTACCCGTGCCATCCGACGTGGTGTCAAGGTGGAAATCATGTTGTCTGCCAAGAGCGACATTCCGCTGACACCCGATGCAGCACTCTATCAGGCACACAAGTTGATGAAGCGAGGAGCTACCATCTGGCTCTACAAGCCCGGTTTCCACCACTCGAAGATTATGATGGTCGATGGCCGTTATTGTACGGTGGGTAGCACGAATCTGGATGCCCGTAGTCTCAAGTGCGACTTCGAGGAGAATGCCGTCATCGTTGATAGGGCAACAACCCGCGAGTTAGACGATATGTTTTGGCGCGACAAGCAGAAGAGTTTCCTGCTGACCCCTGAGACGTGGAACCAGTTCCGCACCAGAGGACAGAAGTTTGTGGGATGGTTTGCACACCTCTTACAAATGTTTATGTAAGCACCAGCGCCTCCATGATGTTGATGTCGATATCCGTCAGTCCTCTCTTCCTTAACCAGTCGGCTTCAAAGAGAAAGAGTGGGGCATCGCCGGTTTCGGCCTTTTCGACATATTTTCTGAAACTGTCTGCCGCCTCGTCTATGTGTCCCTGCAACCATAGGCAACAGCCTTGGTTGTGGTAGTCCTCTGCTGTAGGATGTTCCTGCTGGGTAAGAGCCTGATAGTATTTTGACGCTTGCTCCAGCTTTCCCTGACAAGTCAGCGCCCATGCCAAGGCTCTGTTGACGCTGTCATTGTCGGGCTGTTCGTAGTTCAGCTGGAAGAGCAGTTTCAGCGCTTCTTCGTAATGTTCCAAATTGACCAGGCAGACTGCTTTATTTAATAGGTAGCGCTCGCGTTCCGGTTTGAGTTGCAGCAAACGGTCGTAGTCAGCAAGGGCTTGCTGGTATTGTCCGTCAGCAAAACACTGGCGGGCATGACCAGCCAGGGCGCGCTCGTTGTCGGGTTCCAGTGCCAAAGCCTGCTGGTAGTCCTTCATCCAGAGATAGTATTCGGCATCCTGCATCGGCTCAGGGAAGGTGGAAAGAACACGCTCTGCCATCTTCTGGTAATGCTGCTTATAAAGCATCCTGACGATTTCCCGTTTGTGTTCGTCCAACGGACTATTCTTGAAAATGCGAAGGGCAAAGAACTCGCAGGCTGCCGTCTCCGACTGTTCCGTATTGAAGGGATTGACCATCTCTGAGCGATGAGGGAAGAGACGGAAGAAACGGTAGAGGTCCATGAGGTAGGAGCGGCGTAGGAATGCTGGCGTTTGGGTCTCGTCGGCTTGGTCTTCGAATTCGTCCATCGACATCTCCCCGCGCTTGAGCATCTCTCGCATACTCTCCGGTAACATGTTCACCACCTGGTTGAAAGCTATGACAAAGGAATATTTGTCGTTGTTGCAGAACATGTTGTTAGCCATGATGTGTTGCAAGAAACGGTTTCCCTCCATGCGGCTGACATATTGTTGTATGTCGGGGTGCTGGATGTAGAAAGGTACCAGCCAGTTGCTGATGTCATAGAAGAAGGGGAAACGCTTCATCTGCGAGAAACCGCCGAAGTAGATGTCGGCACCTTGCTTCTGCATGTCCATCATGCGGCGGTAGGTAGCCTCTAACTTCTCCATGCGTTCTTCCGAAGCACCGGGGTGCAGGATGTCCTCCATGGGGTCATCCTCGTTTTCTTCCAGTCCCAGCTGGTTGAATCTGAGGTTGTTGCCCTTGATGAGGTCTGGCATGATTTCGTGTTGTATTGTGTTGGTGTCCTTTTCAGCATTCAGACAATAGACGAGTTGCATTTGTAGTTCTGTCAGTTCCAGGCAAACCTCTTTCGTCTGTAGCAGTTGTCGCACCAGCGTTTCCTGCTCCGGATAGACCAGAGATACTTCTTCATCGATACCCAATACCCATCCTATCAGCGCTCGTTGTCTGACCGCCTCGTCCTGCGTTGTTCGATAGACTTCTGTCAGCATGCGGAACTTCCCCATGTCAAACTTATTGAGGAGCGACAACGTTACAGCACTGATCATAAGTTGCTGGTCTGTGCTGTCAATCGTCGGAGCGGTCATCATTTCGATGAATTGCTGGCTGACATGGTCTGTCCATTGCCGCGACGTCACAATGTATTCGAACAACTTGTTCATTTGCTGCTGGTGTTCGCGGTAAATAGCGTCGCTGCGTTGCTGTCGGGTATGTTCAGGTTCTAACTGTAGCATGGCAACGTTGCTGACATGTTCCTCCATTTCCTTGCGAATGTTGGACAGGCTCCAGTCGTTCTGCCCTTGACGGACACGCGTAAAGAGACTTTGCTGATAGGGCGATGCCTTCATGCGGAGATAGTGGTGAATGTTGGCGTAGAGCACGTAGATGCGCTGCAACAGGCGTTGATAGACCTCTTGGCGTTGCGGGTCTTCAACCCCTTTCTTCCAGTAGCTGACTAGCATGTCGTAGTCGGCTTTCAGACTGTTCAGTTTCTCTTGTGTCTGCTGCTCAGGCCAGGCTGTCAGATAGACTTCCATCTCTCGGATAGCCCTGCCGCAGTTGCCGCTGTAGATGGCACGGGCCATCCGCTCCAAAGATGCGTCAAATGCATTCATAGTCATTTCTTCTCTTTTAGGGTCTCCAGCCATGTCTCGACGACCTTGATGTCTTCCTCGCATGGCCCTTGTGCGTGTAGGAACTTCAGGCCGGCAGGTAGCGAGTCGGCTACATTGGCAGTTATCTGGCAACGCTCCATGATGAGGTCTCTATAGTGTTGCAGTCCGTGCTCGTTGATAAGGTCACAGGCCTTGTTGTAGGCATCGACAAGTAAAACCAGTTGCTTGGCTCTCTCCGGTCGGCGCATCTCCTTTTCACGGAATGCCAGGATGCCAGGCTGTAGGTTGTCCTCACGAGAGTCGTAAATGACGGGATTCTTATACAGTCGTGCCATTGTAGCCTGAGGCTCCGTCAGCCAGAGGGCATCAATCTCGTTATTCTGCAACATGAGCATGCGAACCTTGATGTCGTTCAACTGTACCTTGAACAAGTGCTCCCTCGGTATTTTTACCGAGTCGGCAACGCGGTCGCATAGCATATCCGTCAGGGAGTAGCGCGTCATACCGACAATCTTGTCATCCAGTTGCTTGATTTGTTTCACGCGCGACAGGCGGTTGCCAATGAGTTGCCAATAGGCGTTGGTTACGGCAACATACCTGATCTTCGTTCCTGAGTTGTTGATACGCACAGCCCTGACCAAATCAGTCACCATACCTTCCACACGTTTGCGTTCCAAGGCTGTGTCGCAGTCCATCTGGGCTTGATACATCTTCAGCCTGACACCGCCGTTCAGCGTGTCTAACAGGTGTTCCTGCTCAGCAACGAATAGTGGCAGACAGTCCAGCGTCGGCAGGACAGCTATCTTCAGTGCCGCAGAGTCAAGTCTCATGGCCTCGCGACGCTGTTCCCTGCTGATGCGTTTGGTCTCTTCGTAGCTCTGTCCGCAGGCTACAAAAAGCAGCAAGGCTGCTATGATGATTGTCGTATGTTTCATAATTCGGCGACAAAATTACGAAAAAACGAGTAGAAAGCCAAATTTATTTTGTACTTTTGCAGTCTCTATAATAATGTACGTATGAAGATATTTGCAGTAGGAATGAATTATATCCAGCACAATAAAGAGCTGGATGGAACGTTATATAAACCGGAGCAGCCCGTTATTTTCACCAAAGCGGACTCGGCGTTACTGAAGGATCACAAGCCTTTTTTCATACCCGACTGGTCTGAACAGGTGGATTACGAGACGGAGCTGGTAGTGCGAATCTGCCGGTTAGGCAAGAGCATTCCCGAACGCTTTGCTCATCGTTACTACGATGCAGTGACGGTGGGCATCGACTTCACGGCACGCGACCTTCAGCGTGAAGCACGAAAGAAAGGACTGCCGTGGGAGTTGTGTAAGGGTTTTGATGGCTCTGCCGCTATAGGCGAGTGGGTGCCGCTGGAACAATTCCGCGATGTACAGGCATTGCACTTCCATCTGGACATCAACGGGCGGACGGTGCAGGAAGGTTGCTCCAGCGATATGCTCTACAAGGTGGACGAACTGGTGAGCTACATCTCCAAGTTCTTCACGCTGAAGACGGGCGACTTGCTCTATACGGGAACACCGGTAGGAGTGGGGCCGGTTCATATCGATGACCATCTGGAAGGGTGGATAGAAGAAAGAAAAGTATTGGAATTTAACTGCAAGTGAGAAGACTGTTTATCATAGGAATGCTATTGCTGACAGGTATGACTATTCATGCCCAGCAATTCTTCAACCTGACCGCTCAGGAGGTCAAGGTGGATTCTGTGCTGCCTGTTTTCAACTATGCTCATGAGTTAGGCTATCACTATGCCGACTCTTCCTATACGGTTACGATAGACTATCCTGAGTTTATCCCCATGAGTCAGGAGGATATTGAGCGTTATCAGCAAATATCAGGGGCTCCATTAGGAGAATTTCCAGAAATCACCCAGCAGATCAGCGTCTCCCGCAAGCAAGGCAAGCTAAATGTGTCCTTCGTGCCGCTGGTTTGTCGCAAGGGAGTTTATCAGAAGCTGGTCAGTTTCCAACTGAAAATAAAAGGTAAGTCTGCGAGACGTGCCGCCCGTGTGGCTGCGGACCGCTATGCGTCTAACTCCGTACTGGCCAGTGGCCGATGGGTTAAGATCAGTATTCCTACCACAGGAGTATGGCAATTAAATGAAGACTTGATTCGCCGTGCTGGATTCTCCAGTTTGGCGAAGGTGAAGATTTATGGCTATGGCGGTGCCATGCAGCCCGAGAAGCTGACGGCAGACTATATTGCCAATACCGACGACTTGAAAGAACTGCCCACCTGTGATGTGGGGGGACGACGCCTTTTCTATGGCGTAGGCCCCGTCTCCTGGGACAGCAACCATCGTCGCATCCGCAATCCGTATTCCAGTTACGGCGCTTATTTCCTAACAGAAAATGACGAACCGGCAACATTGCTCTCTTGGGATGAATTCAAAGCCAAATACCAAGAGCAGGAGGATGACTACTGCTCGCTGTACGAGGTAGAGAACTTTGCATGGTTCCATGGTGGCCGTAACCTGTATGACAGTAAGGTGCTGATCAATGGTGTTGACAACAGCTATACCCTATTAGCGACAGGAACCAGTGAAAGCGGTTCCGTTACTGTTGCCTTGACGTCAGCGACCAGCGATAAGAGCGCACCTGTTCAGGTGAGTGTGAGTGTCAATGGCGTCTCGGTGGGCGTCATCAATCTCTCACGTATAGGAACCTATGATACCATGATTCCTGTCTCCAAGACCTTTACAGTCAATAATCTGCAGGCTTCTAACGAAATTACGCTGACGCCTACTGCGAATAGTGGGGTTGTGCGACTGGACTATATCAGCACGTGGACTAATAAGCCTCGCAGTTTCCCCACGTCAGACCAGACTTTCGGTGTGCCTGACATCCTTTATAACATTACCAATCAGAATCATCATGCCGACGGTTTTGCAGATATGGTCATTATTATTCCCACGACACAGAAGCTGCGTGCCCAGGCAGAGCGGTTGAAGACCTTGCATGCCAATGTGGACGGATTCCGTGTCAATATAGTTCCTGCCGACGAGTTGTTCAACGAGTTCTCGAGTGGTACACCCGATGCCAACGCTTATCGTCGCTACATGAAGATGCTCTACGACCGTGCCACGTCAACTGCCGACATGCCCCGCTACTTACTCCTGTTTGGCGATTGTGCATGGGACAACCGAATGTTGATTTCAGAATGGAAGAACGCTTCTCCTGACGACTATCTGCTGTGCTACGAGAGCGAGAATTCCTATAGCAAAACAAAGTGCTACGTGTCCGATGACTACTTTACGCTTTTAGACGATAACGAGGGAGGGGCTATCCTGACCCGTGATGAACTCGACGCCGGCGTAGGACGCATACCTGTTACTACGGCAGCAGCTGCCACCATTGTAGTCGATAAGATAGAGAACTATATTACCAATCAGGAGGCTGGCTCTTGGCAGAATCAGTTGTGCTTTATGGGTGACGACGGTAATCAGAATGCCCACATGAACGATGCCAATACGGTAGCCTCCATGGTAGAGAAAAACTATCCGCACTTGGTGGTGAAGCGCGTTATGTGGGATGCCTATAACCGTGTCAGTACCTCTACTGGCAACCGCTACCCCGACGTCACGCGTATCATCAAGCAGCAGATGCAACAAGGTGCGCTGATGATGAACTATTCGGGACATGGTAGTCCGACGGCTATCTCTCACGAATACGTACTTCAGTTGCCCGACTTTGAGGCGGCTACTTCCATGCGCTTGCCGTTGTGGTTGACAGCCTCTTGTGATATCATGCCTTTTGACGGTGTAGAGGCCAACATTGGCGAGGCTGCATTCCTCAATCCCAAGGGCGGCGCCATTGCCTTCTACGGGACAGCACGCACCGTTTATCAGCCGCAGAACCGTCTGATGAATCTCGCTTTTACCAATCACGTGTTGTCAAAAGGTAGCGACGGAAAGCCTGTCACCATCGGTGAGGCTGTGCGCCTGACCAAGAACGAGCTGATTACAACGGGCGTCCTCGTCGGATATGACAGTAGCGGTAAAGAGATACGCTCTACCAATCGTGACGAGAACCGCATGCAGTATTCCCTTTTGGGAGACCCGTCTCTGCGCCTGGCTATTCCTACCCGTGATGTCGAGGTGACAACTATCAATGACATTCCCCTGACTGCTGAGACAACGCTGACGCTGAAGGCAGGTACGACGGCAAAGGTGACCGGATGCGTTCTGAAAGATGCTACTGCCAAGGACGATACCTTCAACGGTACCGTGACAGCTCTTGTCCGCGACATTACCGAACAGATTACCTGTCGCCGTAACGATACTGGCGAGGCTGACGAGCCCTTCGTCTATCCTGACCGCCCCAATACCCTCTATAATGGTAGCAATGTGGTGACGGGAGGCGACTTTACCTTTACCTTTGCAGTTCCCAAGGACATCAAGTATTCCGACCTTACCGCCCTTATCAATATTTATGCTGTCAACAAGGAGAATACGATTACTGCCAACGGCATCTGTAACAGTCTGATACTTAACGGTACCGCAGAATCTTCCAGTGGTGAGGCAGGACCTTCCATCTATTGCTATCTCAATAGCGAAAGCTTCAGCAATGGCGATAATGTCAATACGACGCCCTATTTCATTGCCACGTTGAACGATGAGGACGGCATCAACGCCACAGGTAGCGGAATTGGTCACGGACTGCAGCTCATTATCGATGGCAATGTGGCCACCACCTATACGCTGAACGACTATTTCCAGTACGACTTCGGCAGTTATACCCGTGGTACGGTGGGCTTCAGCATCCCCAAGTTGTCCACTGGTCCTCACAAGTTGCTGTTTAGGGCATGGGACGTGCTGAACAACTCTTCTACTTCAGAACTGTCGTTCAACGTTGTCAAGGGTCTGGAGCCGCTCTTCATCGATGTCGATTGTGCCCCCAATCCTGCCAGAGACCATACCCAGTTCCGTGTTATCCACGACCGTATAGAGACGCAGATGGATGTCAAGCTCGAATTGTTCGATACCTCGGGACGTCATCTGTGGACACGTACCGAGACCGGTGTGCCGGCCAGCAAGGTATATACCATGAACTGGGATCTGCGAATCGACGGAGGTCGCCAGTTAGGCACGGGCCTCTATCTGTATCGTGTCAGCATTAGCGCTGATGGCAGTACCCATGTGTCGAAGTCTAAGAAACTGATAGTACTTACCAATAGATAAAGAATATGAAGACAAACATGAAGATAACATTATTGGCGGTATGTCTGCTGTTGGCCGTGAACTTGCGTGCCCAGGACACCAAGAGCCAGTTCAACCCTGTTGAGCATGCCGTCATCTCGCAGACCATCGCCCCAGATGCACGTGCCGGTGCCATGGGTGATGTGGGTGTGGCTACCGACCCTGATGTCAACTCTCAGGCATGGAATGTCGCTAAGTATCCTTTCTGCATCAGTCGTGCAGGAATCGCCTTGAACTACACCCCCTGGCTGCGCCAGTTGGTCAACGACATTGACCTGGCTTACGTGGCAGGTTACTACCGCATTGGCGACTATGCCTCTGTCAGTGGTTCGTTGCGTTATTTCTCATTAGGTGAGGTGATGACGTCGCTCGACGAGAACGCCATGACCGTGAAGCCTTACGAGATGTCGGTAGATATCGGTGCTGCCCTGATGCTGAGTGAGAAGTTCTCGTTAGGTGTTGCCCTGCGCTGGCTGTACAGCGACCTGCGTTTCGACTATACCGAAGATGCCAAGCCTGCCTCTGCCTTTGCTGCCGACTTGGGTGTCTATTACAACAACTACATCAATATTGGTCAGCGCGAATGTCAGTTAGGACTTGGCTGGACCGTACAGAACGTTGGTTCAAAGATTAAGTTCTATGGCGATGACCGTTCACAGTTCCTTCCCGCCACCATGCGCTTAGGAGCAGCGTTGATGGTTCCCGTTGACGAGTATAACCGTTTCACTATTACCGCTGATGCCAGCAAGCTGTTGGTACCCACCGTTCCTAAGCAGAACGATGGCGAATCGACTTCCGACTACGAGAAGCGCGTCATTAACGAGTATAGTGACGTCAGCTCTATTTCGGGTATCTTTAAGAGCTTCAGCGATGCTCCCGGAGGTTTCAAGGAGGAGATGCAGGAAATCATGTGGGGTGTTGGTGCGGAGTACATCTATCACGACCAGTTCACCCTGCGTGCCGGTTATCACCACGAGGCTGAGAACAAGGGTAACCGTAAGTATTTCACCGTTGGTGGTGGCTTCCGCATGAGTGTCTTCTCACTCGACGTGGGTTACGTCATCTCTACTGCCAAGTCGAATCCTCTTGACCAGACGCTTCGCTTCTCGCTGGCCTTCGATATGGATGGCATCCGCGACTTGTTTAGGAAGTAGTTTACGGTTTACGGTTTACAGTTTACGGTTTACAGTTTACGGTTTACAGTTTACGGTTTACGGTTTACAGTTTACGGTTTACAGTTTACGGTTTACAGTTTACAGTTTACGGTTTACGGTTTACAGGTAATCATAATTTCTAATTTCTAATTCCTAATTTCTAATTTAGAGCTGAAAGATGAATATACAATGGGCCGTCGTTGCCATACTGCTGATTGTTGCCTCCGTTTATGCCATTAGACGCGTTGTGCAGCTGATAAAAGGAGAAAAAGACCCCTGTTCTGGCTGTGAAATGAAAAAAAACTGCCAAAAATTTGGTGGTTAGCAAAAAAGTGTGTACCTTTGCATCCGCTTAAAAGAAGAGCTGATGAGCGCATCGCTCTTTAATAATCTACTGGTGCCTTGGATGAGTGGCTTAGTCAACGGTCTGCAAAACCGTCTACGGCGGTTCGAATCCGCCAGGCACCTCGAAAGATTTTCGAAAAAAGTGGAGAAAATATTTGGTGGTTAGCAAAAAAGTGCGTACCTTTGCACTCGCTTAGAAAAAAAGGGACGGCTCCCTAGCTCAACTGAATAGAGCATCTGACTACGGATCAGAAGGTTGTGGGTTTGAATCCCGCGGGAGTCACAAAGAAGAAGTCATCACGACTTCTTTTTTTGTTTCCCCCTGCCCCCTACCCCAACACCCACCACCTAACACCCAACACCCAACACCCAACACCCAACACCCAACACCTAACACACAAACGACTAAAAACAAAAATAAACCAAAATTTATTTGGTTATTTGCGCAGTAATTTGTACCTTTGCAGCCGATTTGGTCTGTTTTGGCTCAAACAAGCTGTTGCACGAAGCGACACGCCAGGCAGAAAAACCCGTTAAACAATTAAAAAACAACAATGTACGCAATTGTAGAAATCAACGGTCAGCAGTTCAAGGTTGAGGAGGGCAAGAAGCTCTTCGTGAACCACATGAAAGATGTGGAAGCCGGTAAAACTGTTGAATTCGACAAGGTACTGCTTGTCGACAAAGAAGGCTCAGTACAGGTAGGTGCGCCCACCGTAAGTGGTGCAAAGGTAGTATGCGAAGTGGTTAATCCGCTCGTAAAGGGTGAGAAGGTCATCGTGTTCAAGATGAAGCGTCGTAAGGACTCTCGCAAGCGCAACGGTCACCGTCAGCAGTACACCCAGGTAGAAGTTAAATCAGTAATCGCTTAAATCAGGGAGGAACGCATTATGGCACATAAAAAAGGTGTAGGTAGTTCTAAGAACGGACGCGAGTCAGCCGCTCAGCGACTTGGCGTTAAGATTTTCGGCGGTCAGAAGGTTGTTGCAGGCAACATCATCGTTCGTCAGCGTGGCTCTAAGCACAACGCCGGCAACAATGTTGCTATGGGTAAGGACGATACTCTTTACGCTCTTTGCGACGGAACAGTCCAGTTCCACAAGGGCAAGCGCGACAAGAGTGTTGTGTCAGTCATTCCTGAAGCATAACTGCCGCAGAGTACAAACAACAATAATTTATTCCAAACAAACAATAAAAGGGAGCCCAAACGGGTTCCCTTTTTCCCTTTTCCATTCTGAGGGACGCTTCCCTCTAACAATTTCAAACAATCAGCCATTCATGCTAAACGGCTATTATCGGAGGAAGGAAAAAAAATTGATTGTCTCACGACAACCAATCTTTTAAATTAACCTTAATAATCTAATACCATGAAAAACACACATGCAAAGATAGTAATTATTTCCTTCCATGCAATGCTTTGATATGCATTTTAGCGCAAATTTAATTGTTATTAACAAAAACTCCCGTCCATTTAAGGATTGTTGACGTTTCAGACAATACTTTCTGTTCTTCGTTGGCAGGGACATCAAGTTTGTGGACACGGGTGACGGTGAGAGTCTGTTCCTGATCGGAGAGCTTGGCGACGAACATCTCGGCGGGCAGCTGCACGTAACGTTCGGTGGGCAACGGATTCCACTTCAGCGAGTAGAAAGCCACCTTGCTCTCGCGTACATCGCTGCCAAGGGTGCTGACAAGACAGACTATCCGGCTGACACTATCGACAGGTTCCTTGACATCCAGCAGGCGCATCTCTATCGAGGCGGCAGCATTCAGATGAAGTGAGAGGAAGTCGTCGGTCAACTTCTGCATCTCGCTCTTGCCTCCGAAGGCATTGGTGACCTCAGCCTTCATATTGGAATCGATGAAGTCGATGAAGTCAAGGCGGTTGTTCTCCGTCAGATAGGGCACGATGCTGTCTGGCATCTGCTTGAAGACGTCACGCATCGTGGTCTGCGACATCACAGTCAGCGTTAGGCAGAGGAACAGACCTGCCATCAACCCCTTGGGCGAAATAGCTCTTAAACTCCCGACCATATTTACTATTTAATCTTTAATATTTAATCTTTTATTTTATTCTTTCGCCAGTTGCATCATCATGACGGCCGCGAGTCCTGCTGTCTCCGTACGCAGGCGGCTCTTCCCTAAGTGGACGGACTGGAAACCGTGGGCCACGGCTTGGCGCACTTCGTCGATGGAGAAGTCGCCCTCAGGACCTATCAGCACCAAGGCATCGTCGCTGTCGGCAGGTTTGCGCAACTCATTATATAAATAGGTACGCGCGACTTCCTCATAGCAATGGGCGATGTACTTACGGCCCTCGAAGGGCTGCGCTATGAATTCGGCAAACGTCATCACTTCGTTCAGCTGTGGCGCCCAGGCCTTATGGCTCTGCTTGACAGCAGAGATCATGATCTTCTCTGCTCGCTGCATCTTGATAATCCTGCGCTCCGAGAACTGGCAGTTCAGGAAGGAGATCTCGTCCACGCCCACCTCCACGGCTTTCTCTATCAGCCACTCCATACGCTCCATCATCTTGGTGGGAGCAATGGCGAGATGAACGTGTCCAGCCCACTGGCGCTCCTGCGGCAAGGTCTCTCGAATCTCATACAGGCAATGCTTGGTATGTGCCAGCGTTACCTCGGCACGGTAGTAGTTTCCCTGACCGTCCATCAGCATCATCTCGTCACCGCTCTGCAGACGGAGCACACGCAAGGCATGCATCGCTTCGTCGGCAGGCAGCTCGGTCTGGTTTGCCGCATCGGGAACAAAGAAGAAACGTACCTCTTTCATTAATTCTTAATGCTCAATTTTACCAATGGGTTTCTTCTCGGGCTGGAAGACAATGGCGAAGGCGATGCCGACCACCAAAGCAAAGGCTGCGAAGGTGAACCAGCATGTCTGCCAGTTGCCGACAAGATATCCGCCCTCCCAATGGCAATAGGCATTCACTATCTCGCCTGCTGCCAGGGTTCCGATGGTTGCACCCAAGCCGTTTGTCATCATCATGAACAGTCCCTGAGCCGAAGCCTTGATGCTGGGCTCGCACTCCTGGTCGACGAAGATACCGCCGGAGACGTTGAAGAAGTCGAAGGCCACGCCATAGACGATGCACGACAGGATGAAGAAGATGACGCCTGGCATGGCGGGATCGCCGATGCCGAAGAAGCCGAAGCGGAACACCCAAGCAAAGAGCGACATGAGCATGACTATCTTGATGCCGAAACGCCTCAGAAAGAACGGTATCATCAGGATGCACAGCGCCTCACTAATCTGTGAGACAGAGGTCAGCATGGTGGCGTTGTTGGCAGCAAAGGAGTCGGCAAACTCCGGCGTACCCTTGAAACTGGTAAGGAAGGGGCCTGCAAAACCGTTGGTTACCTGCAAGCACATTCCCAACAATGCCGAGAAGATGAAGAACAAAGCCATCTGGCGGCGCTTGAATAGTTTGAAAGCATTCAAACCCAGCGTTTCGACCAGCGAAACCTTGCCTTCCTTCTTACTCAGCTTGCACTCTGGCAGCGTGAAGCAATAGAGGAAGAGCACGATGCTCAGGACACCCGATACCAGGAACTGCAAGTAAGTATATTGGAACTTATGAGCGTTCTCGCCCAGCGTGAAGCCGAAGCCGCTGTCATCGAAATAGGCACAATTGACAAACCACATGGTAGCAATGAAGCCGACGGTTCCCAGCACTCGGATGGGCGGGAAGTCCTTGACGGTATCCATGCCGTTATTCTTCAATATGGTAAATGCTGCGGTGTTGGTCAGCGCAATGGTCGGCATATAGAAAGCGACACTCAGTGTGTACAGGGCAATGAATAGCGACTTGTCGGCCAGTTCGTTGCCAAAGCCTGCCTGCTCGCCCATCCACCAGCAACTAATCATGAATGCTCCCGCCGCCAGATGGCACAGGCCCAAAAGTCGCTGCGGCTGGATGTACTTGTCGGCCACAATACCCATCAGCGTCGGCATGAAGATACTCACAATGCCCTGAATGGCGTAGAACCAAGAAATCTTGTCGCCCAGGCCGGCTATCCCCAGATAGTTTCCCATACACGTGAGGTAGGCTCCCCACACGGCGAACTCCATGAAGTTCATCACCGCTAAACGTACTTTCAAATTCATAGTCTTATCTTTTTAAGTTAATGGTTTCTCTTGATAATATGCTGTCTCGTAGCCTTCAGCGCCGTGCTTCAGGACGATTTGCCCCGGCAGCCACTCCGTAGAAGCAGGTTCGCCGCTGAGCGGATAGTGGCGTACTACCCTACCCCCCGCTATCTCCACGACTTCCATCAATAGGCTCTCGCCTGAGGGGAGCATCACTTCGTGACTGGCTACCCGTCGTAATACTGTCGGCCTTTGTTGTTTCATTCTGAACGTCCTTGTTGTGGAACTTGATGAGCTGCATCTGGCTGATAAACATCATCCGGCGCACGGTGGCGTCGTCGTTAGAGCCAGCGCTGAGGTAGATAAAGCCACGCATCTCCTTGAGACGACTCTCGCGGTTAGCCGGAATACGGATTTGCGAGACGCCGGAGACTGACACGTGGTTGACGGTCTGGATGATGCTGTCGCCCTCGTATTTGCTGACGATGCACACCACGGCATCCTTCGAACCAGACTGCCAGATGTATTCCGATACAAACTGGAAGGCAAAAGAGTCGCCCTTATAGAAAGAGGTGTCAACTTTCACCGTGAAGTCGAAGCGGTTCATCATCGGGCAAGGCATCAACAGCATGTCGGTGCGGTCGGTCCAGATGTTGGCCGTATCGCCCGAAGCGCTGTAGTGCGAGTAGCGACTTGTCTCGCCAATGGCGGTACCCAGCATCTTGGCCTCGTCGGACAGGCGTTCGTTCACCTCCTTGTATATCTCCTTGAGGCGTGGCAGATGCGAGTAGTAATACACCATCGAGGTGTCGTAGTCCTGCTTCGTCACGTTGTGCTTCTTCAGCACAGCCAGAAAATACTCATTCCGCTTAAGGTTACTCTCACCCTCGTCTGCCTTTTCCTGTCTGGCCATAGCCTGGGCAACATGGTAGTCATACAGGATGTCTTCCATATCGTCTGGCTGGATAAACCACTCGGGCACCTTCGGTTTACATGCCATCAGGAGCAACAGGGTGGCAAAGAGGAAATAGACGCTACGCTTCATGAGGAGTCTCTTCCGGGGTTTCTGAAGGCTTTTCTTTGACTTTTCCCACCGAAATCTCGCTGATTTCCTTGCGGTAGAACAGCAACAGCAGTACGACGCCCACCGAAATAGCAGAGTCGGCAAAGTTGAAGACGGGGCTGAAGAACACGTATGGCTCGCCTCCCACCCACGGCACCCAGTCGGGCCACGTGGTGGTAATCAGCGGGAAGTAGAACATATCGACCACCTTGCCCATGAGGAACGGGGCATAGCCCTGGCCGAATGGCACAAAGTAGCTGGTATAATACTCCGAACTGGCGTTGAAGACGAGTCCATAGAACATCGAGTCGAAGATGTTGCCTGCTGCTCCTGCCAATACCATCGACAGGCAGACAATGTATCCCCAGCGGGCCTGCTTCCTGACCATCTTTGCAATGTAGTAAGTCAGGGCTCCGATGGCAACGATACGGAAGAGGCTGAGTACCAGCTTGGAACCCAGCTCCATACCGTAGGCCATACCGTTGTTCTCGATGAACACAATCTTGAACCACGACAGGATTTCTATCTGTTCGTGGAGCGTCATGTGGGTCTTCACCCAGATCTTGATGACCTGGTCTATCACAAGGATGCCGACCACAATAATTGCGGCCAGCCATCCTCGCTTGGCTATGTTCTCCTTACCCATCTACGATTTACTTGTTGCCAGCCAGCTTTGATTCAACACTGAGCGTGGCATGGGGAACAGCCTTCAGGCGCTCCTTGGGAATCAGTTTTCCCGTAATGCGGTCAATGCCGTAAGTTTTGTTCTCGATACGTACCAGTGCACCTTTCAGTCCCTGGATAAACTTCTGCTGGCGCGATGCCATTTGGATAAGTTCTTCCTTCGACTGCGTCACGCTGCCCTCCTCAAGGGCCTTGTAGGTAGGCGATGTATCGTCAACGTCGTTGGAATCCTTATTCATCAGCGCACTCATCATCTGTTCATAGTCGCGCTTGGCCAAAGCCAGCTTTTCATTGATAATCTCGCGGAACTCTTCCAGTTCCTCGTCCGAGTAACGTGTCTTTTCTGCCATAATTATATTAGTTTTTAGTTATTTTGATGTTGATTTTAAATTCGTCGAAGTCCACCTCCTGACCGTCGTTGGCTGCGATGCTGATGCTGTCAGCCAGTACTTGAGCCTGGATGTAGTCGCCAAAGCCCTTGACGGCAGCTTCTATCTCTGCATTCGGAGCCAACAGGATGTTGATGCGGTCGGTAATCTCCAGACCACTCTCCTTTCGGATGTTCTGCACACGGTTGATGATTTCGCGGGCCATACCCTCCTGGCGCAGTTCGTCAGTCAGTTCAACCTCCAAGGCAACGGTCAGCGAACCTTCGTTGGCGACGAGCCAGCCAGGGATATCCTCGCTGATGATCTCCACGTCGGCAACCTCAACGGTCAGAGCATTACCTTCCACGTCAATGCCGATGGTTCCGTTGGTTTCGAGTTCGGCAATCTGCTCCTGCGAGAGGGCATCGACGGCAGCGGCCACGGCCTTCATCTGCTTGCCGAACTTCTTACCCATCACGCGGAAGTTACACTTCACCTTCTTCACCAGGATGCCAGAACCCTCGACGAACTTCAGCTCCTTGACGTTCACCTCGTTCATAATCAGGTCCTTGACGGCCTCGATGTGCTTGCGCTGCTCGTCGGAGGCAGGTATCATGATGGCCTGCAGCGGTTGACGAACCTTGATGTTCACCTTGCGGCGCAGGGCGAGAACCATCGAGGTAATCTTCTGAGCCATCTCCATGCGAGCCTCTAAGTCGACATCAATCAGGGATGCATCAGCTTTCGGGAACGACTCCAAGTGAACGGAGTCCTTCTCGCCGCCGAGGTCCTTGTACAGCTGGTCAGCATAGAACGGTGCAAACGGCGCCAGCAGTTTGGCAACGGTCATCAGGCAGGTATAGAGCGTCTCGTAGGCTGAGCGCTTGTCGTCTGACATCTCCTTGCCCCAGAAACGTTTGCGGTTCAGGCGGACATACCAGTTCGACAGGTCGTCGTTGACGAAGGTGTCGATGAATCGGCCTGCACGTGTCGGGTCGTAGTTCTCTAACTCTTCCGTCACTTTCTGCACCAAGGTATTGAGAGAGGAGAGTATCCAACGGTCAATCTCAGGTTTGCCCGCTGTTGAAACGGCGGGAACGGTGGCGGGCTCAAAGCCGTCAACGTTGGCATAGAGTGCGAAGAAGCTATACGTATTATATAAGGTGCCGAAGAACTTTCGGCTGATTTCTGCCACGCCCTCGGTGTCGAACTTCAGGTTGTCCCACGGCTCAGAGTTGGTCATCATGTAGAAGCGCACGGCATCGGAGCCATACTTCTCAATCATGTCGAAGGGGTTGACGACGTTGCCTACACGCTTCGACATCTTGTTACCCTTGGCATCGAGCACCAGTCCTGTAGAGACGACATTCTTAAAGGCTACGGAGTCGAAAATCATCGTAGCGATGGCGTGGAGCGTAAAGAACCAGCCGCGGGTCTGGTCAACACCTTCGTTGATGTAGTCGGCAGGATATTGGTTCTTGAGGTTCGTGCCGTCGGCATTATTCTTCAGACCGTTGTCTATCAGCTCCTTGTTCTCGAAGGGATAGTGCTGCTGGGCGTAGGGCATGGCGCCGCTGTCGAACCACACATCGATGAGGTCGGTCTCGCGCTTCATCGGCTTACCCGTTGGCGATACCAACATGATATAGTCCACATAGGGACGGTGCAGGTCGATGCGATTGTAGTTTTCTGCCGACATGTCGCCAGGCACGAAGCCCTTGTCCTTCAGCGGATTGCTCGTCATCACACCAGCCTTGACGGCCTTCTCTATCTCATCGTACAGCTCTTCCACGCTGCCGATGCAGAGTTCCTCGCCATCCTCCGAGCGCCAGATGGGCAGCGGCGTGCCCCAGAAGCGGCTACGGGAGAGGTTCCAGTCGTTTAGGTTGTCGAGCCAGTTGCCAAAACGACCGCTACCCGTCGACTCAGGATGCCAGCCGATGGTCTTGTTCAGCTCCGACATGCGCTCCTTGCAAGCCGACGACTTGATGAACCAAGAGTCCAACGGATAGTAGAGCACGGGCTTGTCGGTACGCCAGCAATGCGGGTAGTTATGGACATGCTTCTCGATTTTGAACACCTTGTTCTGGGCTTTCAGGTCCATGCAGATGCTGATGTCCAAGGTCTCGTCTTTATCGGAGAGGGTCTCGTCGTAGGCGTTCTTCACATAACGGCCTGCAAACTTGTTCCACTCGTCTAAGTTGACGTAGTTCTTCACGAAGTCTGCATCGAGGTCCTCAACGACGAAGTACTTACCCTGCAGATCGACCACAGGACGCTCGGCGCCTTTCTTGTCGATGAGCACGATGGGACAGATACCGGCTTTCTTGGCCACGAAGGCATCGTCGGCACCGAAGTTGGGGGCGATATGTACAATACCAGCACCATCGTCGGTGGTCACATAGTCACCGGGGATGACCTTGAAGGCGTTGCCCATAGGCTTGATGGCAGGCATCAGCTGCTCGTACTCCATACCGACGAGGTCGGAACCCTTGTAGCGGGCCACGATGCGGTAGGGAATGAACTTGTCACCTTTCTTATATTCAGGCATCTCGCCACCGTCGGTAATGTTTCCTTCGGCAGGCAGATAGGCATTCAAGCGGGCCTCGGCCAGAACAATCGTAATCTTCTCAGCCGTATATGGGTTGAAGGTCTGCACAGCGACGTAGTCAATCTTCGGACCCACGCAGAGTGCCGAGTTGGCAGCCAACGTCCAAGGCGTGGTCGTCCAGGCCAGGAAGTAGGGAGTACCCCACCCTGTCATCTCGGGCTTCGGGTTCTTCATCTTGAACTGGGCGGTACACGTGGTGTCCTTCACGTCGCGATAACAGCCAGGCTGGTTCAGCTCGTGAGACGACAGTCCGGTACCTGCGGCAGGCGAGTATGGCTGGATGGTATAGCCCTTATAGAGCAGACCTTTCTGGTAGAACTGCTTCAGCAGCCACCACAAGGTCTCGATATACTTGTTGTCGTAAGTGATGTAGGGATTGTCAAGGTCAACGAAGTAACCCATTCTCTCTGTCAAGTCGCGCCACTCCTGGGTGTACATCATCACATTCTCGCGGCACTTCTTGTTGTAGTCCTCGGTAGAGATATACTTCTCCGACTCCTTATTGTCAATGTCGGCCTTGGTAATGCCTAATGCCTTCTCCACACTCAGCTCCACGGGCAGTCCGTGGGTGTCCCAACCGGCTTTACGCAACACTTGGAAGCCCTGCATGGTGCGGTAGCGGTTAAAGGTGTCTTTCAGCGCACGACCTAATACATGGTGAATGCCGGGATGTCCGTTGGCTGAGGGAGGTCCCTCGAAGAATACAAACTGCGGACATCCCTCGCGCTCCTCTACGGTACGCCAGAAGATGTTCTTCTCCTTCCACATCTGCAGCACGTCGTTGTTCGTCTGCATCAGGTTCAAGCCGTTATGTTCGGCAAATCTTTTTCCCATAATATTTGTTCTTTCTTTTGAATACTGCTTATTGAACGTGCAAAGGTAATGAAAATTTCTGATACCACCAATTTTTCATCTTCAAATTTAACGGTTCTTATGACGCATGAACCAGGAGTGGGTATAGAAGACGTACATAGCCAGAGCTATTGCCGTCAGTATGATGGCTACCGTCAACAGGGCGTCGTGCTGATTGTAGAAGCTGGCGTCGTTGCCGTAGAAGCAGGAGTAGCCCAAGGCCAGGCCTAAGGCAACGCCGGTTTCCCAGCCTAAAAAATACGTGCTTTGCGACGTTCCTCGCTTGCAATGGCGGCTCAGTTTGATGAAAAACAGCAGGAAGCGCGAGCCGACAATGCCGACGCCAAGTCCTATCAAGACAGCCGAGACGGGGTCATTAGGATATGCCAACATGACGATCAGCGCCGCCAACAGCAACAGTAGTCCACTCACCACCTCACTCTTCAGTTCGGCATCGCGGAAGACAAACCGCTGTGCCAACAGGGCTAAGAGGAATCCGCCCATCATCATGGCAAAGAACAACGGTTCGAATGCCAACGAGAAGATCAGGCCCATCACAGTACTCACCATCAGGAGATTGACGAAGAGTACATGTCCGTCGAGCAGCAGGAAGCGGTCTAACGACGCCACGTGGAGATTATCCTCCGGTGCCCTGAACGGGAAACGAACCAACTTGATGAGCACCAGTCCTGCTAAAGCACAGCCCACCGACACCACTATCAGGCCGTTGAAACCGTAATGTCTGAAGGCGACGAGTCCCGCCATCGGCCCTAACGCCAAGGCGAAGCGTGCAAACCAGGCTGCGCTGTGGTTGGCCTCGGTGCGCTGGTATGACTCACAGGTATCGATGATGAGTGTTGACGACAGCACCATCTGGGCCAGACCGAAGGCGGCTCCTAACAACAAGCGCTGCAACAGGATGACTCCATACTCTATCGCCTCCGACTGCACATCGTCTAAATACCACAACAGGGCCAGGTCTAAGGCAAAGGCGATGACGGCCCACATGCAGACGACATTTCGCCGGAAGCGCTGCACCAGCCACGAACATTGTGCCCCAAGCAGGTACAGTCCGAGGCCGAAGACTCCCATAGCGACACCTGTCTGACCAGGCGTCAGCCCTTCGGTTTCCAGAAACCATTGGGGCAGAACGGGTATCAGCGCATATACAGACATGCTCAGCAACATATCGGCCACTACCAGCATCCAGAACTCCCGATGCCAGAGTTTAATATGTACAGGCGTATTCTGTGTGTTCAAACCTCAATTCTTCAATCTTAATTCGAAATTCTCAATTGCCGCAGGCAATAATTCCTAATTCCCAATTCAACATTCCTCATTAATAGGATTCGCTTTCATTGGGGAAGTCGCCGCTCTTGACGTCGCCGACATAACTGCCTACAGCATCGGTAATGATGGTTCCCAAATCGGCATAGCGGCGCAGGAAACGGGGTGAGAAACCCTGTGTCATACCCAGCATGTCGGCAATCACCAGCACCTGGCCGTCCGTACCATTGCCGGCACCAATGCCGATAGTAGGACACTTCACGGCCTTGGTGACTTCTGCAGCAAGGGCAGCGGGCACCTTCTCCAACGTAATGCCGAAGCAGCCGGCATTGCACAGGGCGATGGCGTCGCTCATCAGCTTGTCGGCCTCGGCCTGCTCTTTGGCACGAACGGCATAAGTACCGAACTTATTGATGCTCTGCGGCGTCAAGCCGAGATGTGCCATCACGGGAATACCAGCATCGAGAATGCGCTTCACGGTGTCGAGAATCTCGACGCCACCCTCCATCTTCAGGGCGTCGCAACCGCTTTCCTTCATGATGCGGATGGCATTGGTGACGCCCTCGGCAGCATTGACCTGGTACGAACCGAACGGCATGTCGCAGATGACCAGGGCGCGCTGTACGGCACGAACCACTGAACGAGCATGATAAATCATGTTGTCGACGGTCATCGGCAGCGTCGTGGCATTACCCGCCATCACGTTCGAGGCAGAGTCGCCCACCAGGATAGCGTCAACACCGGCCTTGTCCACAAGACCTGCCATCGTATAGTCATACGAAGTGAGCATCGAAATCTTCTCACCTTTCTGTTTCATCTCCATAAAGCGGTGTGTGGTCACCTTGCGTGTGTCGCTTACTAAATATCCAGCCATAATTCTAATATAATATTTAATCTTTAATCTTTAATACTAATGTAGTCGGCTACGACTTCGTCGCAGAAGGGCTTGATGGCTTCGGCGGGGTTCGTAGTAGCCAGGCCGACGACGTACATGCCTGCCGCACGGCCAGACTTCAAACCGTTGAACGAGTCCTCAAAGACCACGCAGTCCTTAGGTTCGATGCCGAAACGCTCAGCAGCCTTCAGATAACAGTCGGGATGGGGCTTGGAACGCTCGAAATCCTCTGACGTCAGGATGGCGTCGAACAGGCCGCGGAACTCAGGATGACTCCTATAGACGGCCTCCATCTTGGGTTGGTTCGAACTGGTCACCACCGCCGTCTTCACGCCCTCTTGGCGCAGCGAGGCAACAAATGCCTCGAAGCCCGGCACGTAGATGTAGTCCATCTGAGCCTCGTAGGCATTCAGCCGCTCGGTAATCAGCGGTTGCTTCTCAGCCAACGGCCCAGAGAACCATGCGTCGTATATCTGAACAAGGGTACTTCCCTTGATTTCGTTCTCCAGTCCGGGACGCTCCGGATGGAACTCTCGACACTGGCTACCCCAGAACACAGAGTACTGCGGTTCGGTGTCGAACACCACGCCGTCCAGGTCGAACAGCGCTGCTTTCATACCTGTCTTTTTCATTTGCGGCTGCAAAGGTACTACAAAATTTTGAAATCTCAAAGAAAATCATTACCTTTGCAGCCATGAACGAAGAAATCATACTCAAGTACTTCCCCCAACTCAGCGACGAGCAACGCCGGCAAGTGGCCATGCTCGATGAGTTGTATCGCGACTGGAATGCCAAAATCAACGTCATTTCACGCAAAGACATCGACAACCTTTACGAGCACCACGTGCTGCACTCGATGGCCATTGCCAAGATGGTGAACTTCCGACCCGGCACACGCATCCTCGACTTCGGAACGGGAGGCGGCTTTCCTGGCATTCCTCTGGCCATTCTCTTCCCAGAGTGCCACTTCCGGCTCATCGACGGCACAGGTAAAAAAATCCGTGTGGCACAGGAAGTCTCGGACGCCATCGGACTGAAAAACTGCGAGCCCTGCCACCTGCGCGGCGAAGAGGAGAAAGGCCGTTACGACTTCGTGGTCAGTCGCGCCGTGATGCCCCTGCCCGACCTGGTAAAGATTGTTCGCAAGAACATCGCCAAAGAACAACGCAACGCTTTACCGAACGGAATTATTTGTCTGAAAGGCGGTGACTTACAAGCCGAGACGCAACCCTTCCGCCACATCGTAGAACAGGCTCCCCTCAGTCAATGGTTCAGCGAAGAGTGGTTCAAAGAGAAAAACATCATATATCTGCCCGTTTAAAGTTCAATAAAAAAGATGTTCAAAGTTCAAAGATTAAAGTTCAAAGTTCAAAGATAAAAGATGTTCAAAGTTCAAAGATTCGAGTGTAATCCGTTGCAGGAGAACTGCTACGTGGTGAGCGACGAGAGCCGCGAGTGTGTCATCATCGACTGCGGCGCCTTTTACGAAGACGAGAAAAACGCCATACGCCAGTACATCACCAACGCCCAGCTGAAGCCCGTCCACCTTTTAGCCACACACGGTCACCTGGACCATAACTTCGGCAACGCCTACATCTTCAGCCACTACGGCCTGAAAGTAGAAATCCATCGTGACGACCAGCAGCTCGTCGAAAACCTGCCCAAGCAGGCCAGCGACCTTTTCGGCATAGAGATTGACGAAGAGCAGCCCCTCGTAGGGCGCCTGCTCACAGACGGTGACACCATTACTTTCGGATCTCACGTCCTGCAAGTGCTCCACACCCCAGGCCACTCACACGGTTCCTGTCTCTACTATTGCAAGGCCGAGAACATTGTCTTCAGCGGCGACACCCTCTTCCGAATGAGCATCGGCCGCACCGACTTCGCCGAGGGCAACTGGGCCAAGATGGTGTCTAGCCTCCACAACGTCGTTGCCACCCTACCCCCCGAAACACAGGTTCTCTCAGGCCATGGCCCCAAAACCACCATCGCCGACGAACTGCGCTACAACCCATATCTCCGCTAACCCCCTAAAATCGCCTCAAAAAAAACAGCGACTTTCCTTCAGAAATCATGGCAATTGTAATAGGCCACTACTTCATTTGCCTACAACATAGAAATGAATGCGCTGACTAAACCGACTCCGCACAGGCTTACCATTAACCTTTGCCGGCGTCCATTTCGGCATCTTACGCACTAAACGGAATCCTTCCTTGGCAAACGACTTGGCAAACTGATACCTCAACTCTTTCTGACGTTCCTCAGTTTCCTGGGTAAACTTAGTGGTGTTAAACCTGTCCAACTTGCAGTCGACGGCGGTAATTTCAGACAAAGACCCATCCTCGTTGACCATAAACGTCATGATGACGCTGCCCTCCACTTGGTATGCTGCCGCATCGTCCGGATACATGATGTTCTTTTCCAAAAACTTCGTCAGTGCCTTCTGTCCCCCAGGAAACTCCGCCCGTGTCTGTACATCAACATTATCAGCCTCCTGAGCGACTGCCGCCATTGACAGCATCATCACACAGCACAAAAAAAGCAATTTCTTTCCTATTAGCATCATAAGAATCTATTATAAATTGTCTATTGAAATTTATCACCCCGTGGTAAGACGCACCATTGCAAAGTCCTAAACCGCTTTGCCAGCTTCTCTCTTTTGTTCATCGGGTGCAAAGGTAACTAATAATAGGCACGTCTCCAAACTTTTATGAGAAAAAACGCGACTTTCCATCAGTTATCCTAAGGATTTCCTTCAGAAATCACCGCAATAATTGCAAGAAATCACGGCACTTTCCGTCAGAAATTCACGGCACTTTCCGTCAGAAATCACGGCACTTCCTGCAACTTTTCTAGGTGATTTCCTCAACTTTTCCTAAGGATTTCCTCAAGAAGTTGCCGTGATTTCTTGAAGAAGTTGCCGTGATTTCTTGACCAAAACAACTTCTTTTGGTCAGCTTTTCCTAAGGAAAACTGATTGCTCCAGCCCCTGGAGTAACACCTTTTCCTAAGGATTTCTGCTGCTTCTCCTGAAGACAAGCACTCGTAACTCGCGTTTTTTAATGTCGTTTTTGACCCATTTTGCCCATTTACTGCCACCCACCACCTTGCTGCCACCACCCGAAAAAGCCTTTATTTACTGGATGTTCAGGGGGCTGGTGGCAGAGTGGCAGTAATTATCGAAAAACTTTTTTCTGTATAGTGATGTGAATCAAAGTCCCTTGATCAGAGCGAGAGCACAGACCTCAGTCCAACGCCCCCTGTCAACCAGCATTTCGACCTAATGGCAGGCGAAATTGATAATGGTTTCGTGGGTGAGCGCTTTTGCAAATA
>JAEEGG010007704.1_pt1 | contig 24694 bp, 19 predicted proteins | sample 9134161 | NCBI WGS metagenome assembly JAEEGG01 (sample SAMN16246543, study PRJNA631951) | gut metagenome | biome: gut microbiome; feature: rumen; material: CR-attached | host: Bos | place: Iran: Karaj | collected 2018-10 | reverse complement strand
GGATGCCCTCACGGCAAAGCGTGGCAGCATGGATGAACTCGCCGCTGCTTCGCTGCTGACTGCCCACCTGCAGGATGCGCCCATACTTGCGGACGGCCTTCACGAGTTGCTGTCCCTCGAAGATGGTGAGCGTGAGCGGCTTCTCCAGATAGACATCCTTGCCAGCCTTACAAGCCGCGATGGCGATGATGGCGTGCTGGTGGTCGGGCGTGGCGATAACCACGGCGTCGATGTCCTTTCGGGCCAGCAAGTCCTGGTAGTCCTCATAGACGTCCACCTTCACCTTCTTCTCGCCCTTCGACCCATAGTACTCCTTCACACGGCGCTCGAAGCGATTGCGCTTGATGTCATAGACGTCGCAGCCAGCCAGTACACGCACGTCGTCGAACTCCATGAAAGTGTTCAGCAGATACATCGCCTGCTGCCCGAGCCCGATGAAACCCAGATTCACCTTGCCGTTGGCAGATTTGGCAGCAGCTGCAGGGGCCGCAGCATGAACAAGACTGACTGGTGTGGCCATAGCGGCAGCACCTAATGCACTCACTCTCAAAAAATCTCTTCTTTCCATAGTATAATTATAGTGTTAGTTGTGTGCTTTCGCTGACAAAGTTAATGAAAATATTTGAATTACTATGCCATAATCATAAAAAAAACATGCTCAATTCTATCTTTGCAGACTATGAATTCTTCTTCGCACGACATTTGATTCTTAAAATGCAGGTTGCGCATGGAGAAACGCAGATTGCACACGGGGAGACACAAGCCGCAAATGTCGGTACGCAACTTGCGTTTCAAGAACTGTCAGCACGGAAATGGCATTCCCGGCATGTCAGGAACAAGATTTCCGACAGCAAAAAGCGTATTGGGCAAGCACAGAACACTCAAAAATACCTAACTAAATTTGGCTTTTTGCTTGCTTATTCGTAACTTTGCAGGCGATTATGTTTTAATTACCGAAACAACACATCAATTACCTATGAAAAGAGTTATACTTTCCCTCCTTCTTGCCTTGACAGCTTCGGCAGCTATGGCAGGGGATTCTGATTATGTCGAACTGCTCACCAATGGTGCTCCCGACAGCACCTTCAAGGGCTGGATATGCGATGGCAACGGATACGGCTGGGCCATCAAAGAGGAAGAAGACGGAACCTATTCCTATGTGTCGTCCTTCTATGAGAGTTCGTTTTGGCAGACCATCGACCTCTTGCAAAAGGGCATCGCAGCTGAAACCATCGACAAAGGACAAACCAAGTGCTATGCTAGTGCTGAGATGATAACCACCTGGGCTGTTGGCGACCAGGGCGCAAAGGTTTGTAGCGTCACAGTAGAGATGCTCGCCGAGAACGGCGACAGCCTTAGCTCGGTAACGGTGCTGGACGACGTGAGCTTCAATACGGAGTGGATAACTTATTCTGTAGTCTTCAACCTTGTCAAAGGGACACGCAAGTTGAAGTACATCGTAAAGGGATGCGACATAATATACTGGTCCGGTTATTTCGGCCCGCGCTTCCGCAATCTCTCGCTCAAGGCGCAAGGCGTAGGTACCGCGCCAGAACAAGAACTCATCATGCTGACCGACATCAAGTCAACCGGCAAGCAGGCCTTCAATACGGACTACATCCACAAGGCCAACACGAAGGTCGTGATGGATTGCAATGTGGAGAAGGACGTTCAGAGCGACTGGGAAGCTCTGTTCGGCGCGCGTCTGGGAGACTACGACAACAACGCTTTCTGTTTCTTCTCAAGAACTGACAGAAGAAACATCCCTTGCTTCAACCGCTCAGGCGATGAGACTCGCGGCAGGGGCTTCATCTATGGCGATCGCATCAGCATCGTTGCTACCGGCAATACCGTCCAATGGTACAGGGCAACCAACCCTGATGTTGCCGTCAACAGCGTGAATACAACAGGCACAGCCGACGACGGCAAGACACCGATGCTGCTCTTCAACCTCAACACATCCAGCCATCCGGGCGGCATATCAATCGACACATCGCCTTCCGTCATGACGCTCTACGGATGCAAGATATACGAGGACGAGACTTTGGTGCGCGACTTCGTGCCTGCCCAGAAGGGCAATATGGTGGGACTCTACGACAAGGTGACAGGCTCCTTCAGCGGCTCCATCACCGAAACGCCTTTCGAGAGTACTGAGAGATACTATAACATAAATGTGGAATACAACGTCGGGGGTGTAGTGAGCAAAAGTGCCACAGCCGCAAAAGAAGGCGATGAAGTAAAGATTTCGGTAACTCCAGATGACGGTTATCGTTTAGATTCCGTTGACCTCATCTGTGACGGTAATTTCCTCGGCGAATTGCTCCCTGACGACCCCAATGCCCCAACACTTGAGTGTTCCTTCAAGATGCCTTCTGGGGATGTGACTGTCAGAGTCACTTTTGCCAAAGCGGATGAAGCGCTGTGCTACCAATTGAATACAGACGGCAAGACCTTGACTGTCATCACGAATCAGAACGACCCGGAACACCTCTATCATTTCAAAGAACTTGTGATACCAGAAAAGGCCATGTTTGAAGGTGCAGAGCGAACGGTTACAGCCATTGGAAATCAGGCTTTCCTTGAGTGCAAAAGCATAACTTCAGTCAAGCTTCCCAAGACAATTCGGATTATCGACAAAAATGCTTTCTCGAATTGCACTTCTCTGGTTTCCATAAATCTGCCCGAAGGCTTGGAGAAGATTGGTGAAAATGCTTTCAGGTCTTGCAGTAGCCTGAAGGACATCCACCTTCCCAGAAGCCTGACAACCTTAGGAGCGGATGCATTCATCAAATGCACAAGCCTGACTTCTGTCTTCTACCCAAATAATATTACTGAATACGGACCGCGCCTCTTCTCGCAGTGTACTGCCATTAAGACTGTCGTATTTGAAGAGGGAGTCAGATTTGTTCCCTTGGCGATGTTCGTGGGTTGCACAAGCCTCGAAACTGTGTCTTTCCCCAGCACTTTGGAAGACTTTACTGTTAGCAGTAACGGAAGCCGCGTCTTCAAAGATTGCGACAACATCAGAACCATCTATTCGAAGATGGAGGAACCTTTCCCGTTTGATGGGATTCAGAATAGTCCCGACGACCCCTTGTCATCCTTCACAGAAACGGTATTCAGGGAAGCTACTGTGTATGTGCCAAAAGGAACTGCTGAGAAATATATGAGAACAGAAGGCTGGAGAGACTTCCAAAACATCGTTGAAGAAGATATCGACGGCATTCCCTCCGTCAGGGAAACAGAAGAAGCTGACGCTATTTACAAGCAAGGCTCGACAATAGTCAACCTTGCTGGCCAACGCCTCCAGAAGATGCATAAAGGCATCAACATCGTTGGATGCAAAAAGGTCTTGGTTAAGTAAGAGAAGTGCATGAAGCTAAAACGCAACTATTCCATGAAACAACGATTCGAATTCCTCTTCGTTTTCCTCTTCCTTATCCTTGGACTTTGCCAAGGGCAGAACCAAGGGGCGACGGACGCAGGGAAAGCCAACAACATCATCGTCACCCCGGCAGGCAAAATGGAGCGGGCCGTCTCGGGACACTTCGCAGGCATCGTCGACGGCAAACTCCAGACATGGGGCGGCTGTAACTTCCCCGATGTGCCTTGTGCCGACGGTGGACAAAAAGTCTTCTACCCGAAAGCCTATGGCGCAAGCGTGGCTGTGCCGGAAGGAACGGTGTATATAGGGGGACAAGGCCCCCTCCCCGCTCCGCCTTTGGGGGAGTGCCCCAATGCCGCCGAAATCAAAAGCGATAATGAATGTCTTTTAGTGGAAATGAGGCACTCCCCCAAAGGGGGAGCGGGGAGGGGGCTTCCACCCTTACCCAAGCCTCTCGACAACTTTGCCGCATGTTATGGCACAGACCGAATCTTCGTGGCAGGCGGTCAGACGGATGGCGTGCTTAACAGGGATGTCTATGCCCTCGATTGGCCAGACGGAAAGGAATGGGTGAAACTCTGCGAATTGCCCGACGAAGGCCGCCTGCAACCCTGCATGGCTGTTCAGAATGCTCCCGAAGGGAAGGCGCTGTATATCTTTGGAGGGTGGACCCCCCAACCCCCTTTAGGGGGAGTCGTAAATACCAAAGGCCTTAAGCTTAATCTAAAGACTTTTGAGTGGCAAGAGACATCTTCCTCTACTATAAACGTCTCTCCCTACAAGGGAGAGGTTGGGAGAGGGTCTGGGTCTGTGGCTCTTGTCGGCTCTTCCTGCGCCCCTTGCGGCTACAGCCACATCCTCTTCTTCGGAGGCGTGAACTACGACATCTTCCTCTCTGCCATTCAGGGCAAGCAGGACAGCCTCTACCTTAGGCACGAGCCGTCGTGGTACAAGTTTCGCTCTGATGTGCTGGCCTACCACACGATAACCGACTCCTGGATGACCATCCCGGGCGACACGGCTCTGGCTCGTGCTGGAGCAGCCCTCACGCCCTTCGACGGAGGTTGGTACTATAGCGGCGGCGAGACGATGCCCGGCATCAGGTCAGACAAGATTTCGCGTATCGAGACAAGGCACGAGACGCACTTCGGCTGGCTCAACTGGACGGTACTTATCCTCTACCTCGTGGCCATGCTCGGCATGGGCATCTACTTCATGCGACGCGAGAACGGAGCCGAGGACTTCTTCAAGGGCGGCGGCCGTATCCCGTGGTGGGCAGCTGGCATCAGCATCTACGCCACCATGCTCTCTGCCATCACCTACATGGCAATTCCTGCCAAAGCCTACGCCACGGACTGGACCTACTACCCGATGCTCTGGATGATTCCCGTCGTGGGCTTCCCCGTGATATGGTATTACCTACCCTACTTCCGCCGCAGCAAAGCAGCATCGGCTTACGCGATACTCGAAGAGCGCTTCAACACAGCTACACGCCTCTTGGCATCTTCCCTCTTCTGCATCTTCATGGTGGCTCGCATGGCACTCGTGATGTACCTGCCTTCGCTCGCTCTGACCGCAGTAACGGGTATCGACATCTACCTTTGCATCATCCTGATGGGACTCGTCACCATCGTCTATTGCACGATGGGCGGCGTGGAGGCTGTCATCTGGGGCGACGTCGTTCAGGGTTGCATCCTTGTCGGTGGCGCCATCTTTGCGGCCCTTTATCTGTGGGGCAACACCGAAGGCGGCTTCTCGGGAGCATGGGATCTGGCTGTCGATAACGACAAGATGCGACTCTTCATCTGGAGTATGGACTATCGAAGAGTCACCTTCTGGGTCGCCATCATCGGCGGCGGCATAGCCAACAACCTCATCTCCTACACTTCGGACCAGACGGTCATCCAGCGCTACATGACCACGAAGGACGAGAAGAGCGCAGGCCGCAGCATCCTGGTGAACGGCTTCATGAGTGTCTTCATCTCCGTCGCCTTCTACTTCATCGGCACGGGTCTCTACACGTTCTACAAGACGCACCCCCAGAGCCTCGACATCACGATGCAGCAGGGCGACGCCATCTTCCCGTACTTCATGATGAGCCAGATGCCTGCAGGCATAGCCGGACTGCTGATTGCCGCCATCTTTGCCGCCACGATGAGCACTATATCGAGCAACATCAATAGTGTCTCGACGGCCTTCAGCGTGGACTTCATCCAGCGGTTCCGTCCCTCAATCAAGGACTCGACACTTCTTCGCGTAGCCCGTTGGACGTGTATCGTCAGCGGACTGATGGGCCTCGGAATCGCCTTGCTGATGGCCACATGGGACATCGCCTCGCTGCTCGACTACTTCAACACCATCCTCGGACTGCTGACGAGCGGCCTCGGAGGCCTCTTCGTGATGGCCATCTTCTTCCCCCGCATCAAGGGAGCAGCCGCCCTGACAGGCTTCATAGCAGGCGAGATAGTAGTCTTCCTGATGTACCTCTACACGGACGTCAACTTCTTCCTCTTCGGAGCAACGGGGATTGTAGTGAGTGTATTGGTGGCGTGGATGCTCAGCCTGGCCAGCCCCCTCCCCGCTCCCCCTTTGGGGGAGTGCTTGGGAAGGGAAGCTGAAACTAAAGATTATGACAACACCATCAAAGCCTAGTAAAGAGTACTCCCCCAAAGGGGGAGCGGAGAGGGGGCTGTATCTTAATCATGACAAAGTTTGACAGACATAAAGCGAACTACTGCTATTCCGACCCTGTCCTCTATCCTATTCTAAAGGAACATGCAAAGAGGATGAGGAATCTGCCAACTGATGCGGAACGCACCCTGTGGATGTTCCTGCAACAGAGCAAGCTTGGCAAACCTTTCAGAAGACAACACATTATTGCCAGCAACATAGCTGACTTCGTTTGCCTGCCAGCACGATTGGTTGTTGATGTTGACGAAGAATATCACGATGACATACGACAACAATATCATGACCAATTGCGATCAGACGAGATAGAGAAGTTAGGCTTTCGCGTAATCCGATTTACAAACGAAGACATATTCACTAAATTAGATAATGTATTAGAAACCATTAAAAACAATATCTTATGAAAACAAATGCATTTGAGGCACTCCCCCAAAGGGGGAGCGGGGAGGGGGCCGTCAACTTTTACTTACTTGCCGCTCAATATAAGAGCGAGTTGCTGGATAGGGTGATGCCCTTCTGGATGAATAACAGTATTGACAAAGAGTTCGGCGGATACTTCACGTGTATCGAGCGTAACGGCGAGGTCTATGACACCGACAAGTTCATCTGGCTGCAAGGCCGTGAAGTGTGGATGCTCGCTACATTATATAATAAGGTAGAGAAGAAGCAGGAATGGCTCGACGCGGCTATTCAGGGCGCCGAGTTCCTCAAGAAGTACGGCCACGACGGCCAGCTCAACTGGTACTTCTCGCTCGACCGCGAGGGCCGTCCGCTCGTGGAGCCTTACAACATCTTCTCCTACACCTTCGCCGTGATTGCCTTCGGGCAACTCTACAAGGCGACTGGTATTCAGGAGTATGCCGAGATAGCCAAGAAGACCTTCGACATCGTGCTCTCGAAGCGGAACAATCCCAAGGGCAAATGGAGCAAGGCAGCTCAGGGCGCTCGTGCCTTGAAGGACTTTGCCCTGCCGATGATACTCTGTAATGTTGCCCTCGAGATTGAGGACTTGCTCGACCCGAAGTTCCTGAAGGAGACCATCGACATCTGCCTGCACGAAGTTCTCGACGTCTTCTATCGGCCCGAGCTCGACCTCGTAGTAGAGCACGTCAGCAAGGACGGCAAACTCGTCGATTGCCACGAGGGACGCCTCTTGAATCCCGGCCATGCCATCGAAGCCATGTGGTTCATCATGGACCTCGGCAAGCGTCTGGGTCGTCAGGACCTCATCGACAAAGCCGTTCACATCGCCCTTCGCGAGGCTGAATACGGTTGGGACAAGCAGTACGGCGGCATCTTCTACTTCATGGACCGCCTGGGCCGCCCGCTTCAGCAACTCGAATGGGACCAGAAGCTTTGGTGGGTTCACATCGAAACGCTCATCACCATGATAAAGGGCTACGAGCTGACAGGCAAGCAGGAATGCCTCGACTGGTTCATGAAGGTGCACGAATACGTTTGGAGTCACTTCATGGACCCCGAGTACCCCGAGTGGTTCGGCTATCTGAACCGCCGCGGCGAGGTGCTGCTGACGCTCAAGGGCGGCAAGTGGAAGGGCTGCTTCCATGTGCCAAGAGGCTTGATGCAAGTCTATCAGACATTAGAGCGGATTGCCCAAAAAGAGAGCTCCAAGTGATACTTTGCCGTGTTTCTGGCAAATAAGTTTGCGGCAATCTGAACTTTTCGCCCCGTTTCTTACGTCGTGACGCGGCTATATGCGGGAGCCGACATCGGGCAGAAGTCCTTGTCGAGATACTTGAAGTAACCTGCTATGGCTATCATGGCGGCATTGTCCGTCGTGTAGCTAAAGCGGGGGATGAACACCTGCCAGCCATAGCGACGGGCATAGTCGTGGAAAGCATTCCGCAGTCCTGTGTTGGCAGAGACGCCGCCAGCCACAGCCACTTGCTTTATCTTCAAGTCCTTGGCAGCAAGGCGCAGCTTCTTCATCAGGATGTCAACAATGGTCTTTTCGAGCGAAGCGGCAAGGTCTTCCTTATGGTGCTCGATGAAGTCGGGGTCGTCCTTTATCCAGTCACGAAGGTTGTAGAGGAAGCTCGTCTTCAGTCCGCTGAAGCTGTAGTCGTAGCCTGGGATGTTGGGTTTTGAGAAAGAGAAAGCCTCGGGGTTGCCTTGGCGTGCGAGTCTGTCGATAATCGGTCCGCCGGGATAGCCCAGCCCCATCACCTTCGAACACTTGTCGATGGCCTCGCCTGCTGCATCGTCGATGGTCTGCCCGATGATTTCCATGTCCTTGTAACTCTTGACGAGGACAATCTGGCTGTTGCCTCCGCTCACCAAGAGGCAGAGGAAGGGGAAGGAAGGAGCCTCCCCTAACCCCTCCGAAGGAGGGGAAAACGGAGTCGCTTGATTCACCCCTCCTTTGGAGGGGACGGGGGAGGCTTCTCTTATGAAATGCGCCAGCACATGGCCGTGTAGGTGGTTGACGTCTATCATGGGAATGCCGAGCGAGGCCGCCAGTCCTTTGGCAAACGACACGCCGACAAGCAGGGAGCCGAGCAGACCAGGACCTCGTGTGAAGGCTATTGCGCTCAACTGCTCGCGTTCGATACCTGCCTGCTTCAGAGCGGCATCCACCACAGGCACGATGTTCTGCTGATGGGCACGGCTCGCCAACTCGGGCACCACGCCGCCATAAGCCTCGTGCACAGCCTGGCTGGCCGTCACATTCGAGAGCAAGATGCCGTCACAAAGGACAGCCGCAGAGGTATCGTCACAACTGGATTCTATGCCGAGGATGAAGGTAGGGCCAGCCCCCTCCCCGCTCCCCCTTTGGGGGAGTGCCTCAGAACCATCATGTATTAATTTTTCTTTCATTTTACTTATTGCCTTTAACAGCACTCCCCCAAAGGGGGAGCGGGGAGGGGGGCTTTAGTGCGTCAGCACCTCCACTCCGTTCTCCGTCATCAGGTATGTATGTTCCCATTGTGCGCTGTCCTCGCCGTCTTCGGTCAGGACTATCCATTCCGTCTCGTCCTCCTCGTCGCCACAGACATACCAATCGCCGCCGTTAATCATGGGTTCGATGGTAAATGTCATGCCTGGCACAAGGAGCATGCCCGTGCCTTTCTTTCCGTAGTGCTCCACATCCGGCTCTTCGTGGAACTGAAGTCCTACGCCGTGACCGCAGAGGTCGCGCACCACCGTATAGCCGTTCTTGTGAGCATGCTGGGCTATGGCGTTACCGAGGTCGCCGACGAAGACATACGGCTCGGAGCAGACCTGCTCACCTATCTTCAGACACTCCCACGCCACATCAACGAGGTGCTGGCGTTCGGGCGTCGTCTTCCCTATGATGAACATGCGGCTGGCATCGGCGTAGTAGCCATTGAGGATGGTCGTGCAGTCCACATTGATGATGTCGCCCTCCTCGAGGATGTCGTCCTCGCTGGGGATGCCGTGACACACCACATCGTTGATGCTCGTGCAGCAACTGTTTGGGAAACCCTCGAAGTTGAGGGGTGCAGGGATGCCGCCATGAGCGGTCGTGTAGTCATAGACGATTCTGTCTATCTCCGCAGTACTCATGCCTTCGCGAATCTTCTCCGCCACAGCATCGAGCACAGCAGTATTCAGAACGCCGGCCTTTCGGATGCCCTCTATCTGGTCCTTAGTCTTGATAAGGTTGCGTGTAGGCACCAGTTTTCCCTTTGCCTCCCACTCCATTATCTTGAGGTCCATCTCCGTTGGCTCCAGTCCTGCCGGCACCATCCAGCGCGGCTTTTGTTTCTTCTTCTTTTTGCTCGTCATCGTTTGCTTTGTTGCAATTCGCCTGCAAAGGTATAAAATAATTATGAATTAAGGATTATGAATCATGAATTATTTTTATTGCTGTCCGGTTAATCCGGCCTGAAAGGCCATTAAGATGTCAGCCCAGGGCATCGCCCTGGGTTTATGACATAGAAGTAGATTTCGCCCTAAAGGGGCAAAAGCCTTGTGTTTTAGTGCTTTTGCTCTTACAGAGCGTCGTTTGCCGCGGCATTCCAACACCCAGGGCGCTGCCCTGGGCTGACATCTTTCTGCCCCTTTGGGGCGTCCCAAGCCCCTGCCTATCACATCTTGCTCTAAATGCCGATGGTTAGGAGGGTGCAGGTAATGATGAAAAATTTTTACAGGACAGCAATAAATTATTTTATGCGGAGGATTGGTGATAAATGGGTAAAACAAATATTCGCCGAGTTGTCCAATCTGTTTAAATCTGGGCGTATTGTCCGTTATTGACTATATCGCTTCTGAAAAATCCTTGACAAAAAATATGACCTTTTGTGCCGTGTTTTGAAACCTCACACGGGACGATTCCAAACGCCGCATGCGATGTTTGCTAACTTAACGTGCGGCGATTGAAATTACCCCACGCGAAGTTCACTATCCCCGCACGCTGAATTTTAAGCCAAACTGTGCTTCATTCAGCAACTCGGTCAGCCACAATGGTACTTTCTTGTCCCAACGCCTGAAAATGCGCCTTTGTAACCTATTGACTATCAGATGGGGTTCGATTTAAGCGCGTTTTTCGCGTTTGGGGTAGAAAAGTGCCACATCGCTCAAGAAACGCCGCCAGAAAACGCCTCCTTAGGAAAAATCTTTACAAAAACAGACTGACAGGCCTCCTCTTTGAGAAAGCTATGATTTCGGAGCAGGAGGGCAAGATTGGTCTCATCCTCCTGCTCAAATCTTGTGTGTGCTATGTCTTTCTATGTTCCTATGCTTTGCCAGAAATGGCAGATAGCAAATGGTAAATGGTAAATAGTAAATGGTAAATGTTCTTACTTTATGTGTGCCCATTTTTTTTCGAAGTCCCAGATTTCGGCATCGTACTTCATGGCGCGTTCGCATTCCTCTTTTGTCTTGTCCTTGGGAATGTTTGGACCTTTCATGTTGACAAACGGCTCGCCTGCATCGTAGGCTGCCAGAACGGCATCGAAGAACTTCTGCCAGCGGACTTTGTAGAAGGTTTCCACCAGGCCGTCATAGTCGCGATTGGCGTAGTCCGTGAGTCGGTACGTGTCGCCCCAGACGGTGATGATGGTGCGGGCGTTCATCTCGAAATAGTCTTTCTCTGACTCGGTCGTGCCCCAGGCTCGGGCATCGCGAATCCAGTCGTCGAGCGAGAAGTCGTGACATTTCTTCAGCTCCACGATCATCTTGTCGCACATCCCCAAGAACTCCTGAGAAGCGGCAACCATTCCTTCCCTATCACCTGCCTTATAGGCATCCGAGAAGCGTTTCCTTACGGCAAGAGCGTTGTTGCGGATGGACTGACGGCGCGTATTGGCGAGGTCGAACTTGAGGTAGTTGGACGAGCCTTCCACCTTCTCCAGGATAGCCAGCGCTTCGTCCAGATTCTTGATGTCATAGCCTTTGCGGAGCTCTGTTGTCCAGTTCCATTCGCCCTCCAAGTTGGGGTGAGCGTTAATGATGCCGGCCGCACCAGTACTCGTATGAGTCGTGCAGACCTTGTCCACCATCGTGTGCCAGAATGCCCGATAGTTCGCATCTACTCGGCCAAGATGGCGGTCGGCTATATTGTCGATATAGGCATCAAAGCTTATGCCTGTGTCCCAAGCCTGAGTCAGCAAAGCCTCATAGATAGGCTCGTTGACGCCAAAGCCTTCGAGCGTAGAGCCGATGCCCACAAACTCCTGTCCACCTTCCTTCTTCGCTCCGGCAATCAACTTCGCGTTGTGCTTGTAGTCGCCCTCTATCTCCGTCATTCCGCCGAAGTTGCCCAGGTAGCACCAGATGAACTTGTGTCCGTAGAAATGCTCCGTCATTCGCCAAATCTCGGTATAGTCGCACTCGTAGTCGAGCATAATCATCTTGCCTATGGGAACGGCACCAAGGTAGGCTTTGATGCGCTCCTGCGTCCAGGCTCTCTTGTTGCTGATGAAGAGCCAAGCCATCTGCAGCCAGACGGCTTCGGGGTCAACACTTGCGAGGGACTGATAGACGCCGGCTGAAATCTTGGCCAGCGAGTCGGGTTCCCATGATGGGGGCGAGACTTCGTTGAAGAGGTCCACGCCGTAGATGTGATTGGTGCCGTACATCTTGGTCTGCTCCTCGAGGAAATCCCTTTGGATGCGGGCGAAGATGGGGTCTGACGGGTTCAAGTAGGTGCAGCGGTACTTCTCGTCGAAGTTGCACCAACGGTTCACTTTCGAGGTTCTGATGCCTGGCACAGCCTGTTCCAGGTCGGAGGGGACGTGGCCGGCAAAGGCTGGAAGGACGGGCGTCATGTTCAGTTCGCGCTCTCGCTCGAGGATTTGCTTCTGCAGTTCTGCCTGTCCGTCAATCCAACTCTGCGGAAGCGGACCTTGCCAGCGGTCGATGTTAATCATGCGTTGCCAAGGCAGATGGGCAGGCCCTGTGAAGTAGGCACGGATTTGCTCATCGGTCAGGCCATACTTGCGCCACACCTTCTGCCAAACGGCTTCCTGACCGGTGATGGCGAGCGGCATGTTCACGCCGTTCAAGGCCATCCAGTCGATAAAACGTTCCCATTGCGGCCATTTCCACCACGGCATCGTGTAGCCGAAAGTGCAGTAGTTGAGGAAGAAGCGGATGGGCATTTCCACCTTGCCCGTCACCTTCTCGGGAACCTTCGGCATCTTCCGCGGAAGTTCTACGGGATTGAAGTCGAACCAACTCACGTTTGCCAGGCAATACTGCTGGATGTAGCGGTTCAGGCCGACAGCCATGGAGTTGGCGTTGTTGCCTCGGATGAGGACTTTCTTGCCCTTCTGAAGCAGTTCGTAGGAATCGACAGGCGATTCGGTTTGTTCGAACACTACGGCTTTTGCCTTGCTGCCCATCACTCTGCGAGCCAGGGCTTCTGCAGCCTGCTCATCGGCCGTCTTGAACGACATCAGAGCCAACGAAACAACCAGTAGCAGGATTGAATGGAAGATTTGTTTGTACATAGTCATTAGTTTATTTAAGTTTTATTGTTGCGAATTTGGTGGATAAACGGTATAACCCCATCCTCGGGCGACTACGGACAGGGCTGAGGCTCTTCGCTCGAAGTCGGGCCAGTTCTTCTTCTCAGCCTGACTCCAGCCCGTTTCTGCTATGGCGAAGACACGCGGATAGAGCATCATCTCGGCATGCCAGGCATCCTGAACATGCTCCGTCCACAAGTTGCCCTGCACGCCCAAGACATGATGGGCATCTGCCTCGGAAATGTCCTTTGCCATCGGTTCGAAGGAATAGACTTTCTCCAGAGGCACATGGCGGCCAACAGCTCGGAACTGAGCAGGGTCTTGATGATAGTCGAGATAGTAATAATGTGTAGGCGTGAAGATGACATCATGCCCTTCCTTGACGGCCTGAATGCCTGCCTCAATCCCGTGCCACGACATCACGGTGGCATCCGGAGCCAACCCGCCCTGCAGGATTTCGTCCCAACCGATGATGCGCTTGCCGTGTTCGTGGGCAAAACGCTCCATTCGCCTAATCAGATAGCTCTGCAGCTCTTCCGCGCTCTTCAGTCCCTCGGCCTTCATCCTGGCCTGACAGTCCGGACAAAGCTTCCAGTTGTTCTTCCTGGCCTCGTCTCCGCCAATGTGGATGTACTTCGATGGAAACATGTCGAATATCTCAAGCAGCACCTTTTCCAAGAACTCGAAGGTACTCTCCTTGCCCGGACAAAGTTCCCAAGGGTCTTTCCCACCATTCGGCAGACTGCAGGCCAGTTCGGGGAAGGCATATCGTGTCTCGTAGTTATGCCCGGGCATCTCAATCTCAGGAATCACCTCGATGTGCCTTTCGTCGGCAAAGGAGAGGATGTCGGCTATGTCCTGCTTCGTGTAGTATCCACCATAAGCCCCGGGCGTTCCCTCCTCCACGAAAGGCCCGCCTATCTCGTTCTTCTCCCAGTCCCAGAAGAAAGCCTGAGGTCGCCAGGCAGTCAGGTTGGTGAGTCTGGGATAGGCGTCAATCTGCACACGCCAGCCGGGATTGTCCACCAGATGGAAGTGGAAGCGATTCATCTTCAGCAGAGCCATCATCTCCAACTGCTTCTTCACGAAGGCCTTGCCCTGGAAGTGACGGCTCTCGTCGAGCATCACGCCTCTGTGGCGGAAGCGCGGCCAGTCGAGGATGGTGCAGCAGGCTACAGAGCTGTCCAGCGAGGCCATCATCTTGAGCGTCTGACGGGCATAGAACACGCCTTCCTCGTCAGCAGCCACAATCTTTACGCCCTTCTTCCCCAGCTCCAACTGATAGGCCGACTTCAACTGCCAATCTTCCAGTTTCCTGCCTTTCAGATTGCGAAGGAGCGCTTTTGGGGAGATGCGCACCTTCTCGTGCAAGCCAGCCATCTCTTTGGAGCTGATGCAACCTGGGCTAACAGAACACTCCGCAGGCGCCGGAATCAAGTCAGTCAGCTGAGCCTGAGCCTGGACGTTCATTACCCAAAAAGCAAATGCAAGTGCTATAAGAATATATTTCATAACAATCACGAACTCAATACTTAAACTCTAAACTCTAAACTTTTAACTCTAAACCCCACTCTACTCCAGCACCTTCTTTCTCCCGAGCATATTCAGGGAGATGTGGAGGTTCACAGCAGCACAGCCCAGAGCAGCCAAAGCAAGCCAAAGAACGAAAAGGTCCTTCACGACCTCTCTCTTTTCATTGACAGTTTCCTTTTTCATAGCTAAATAATTTGTTAATTCTTATATCTTATTATCTTATTTCTCTTCCGCCGCCTGGAGGTAGGTCTCTTCCAGTTCAGGATAAGCCCCACGGTCTTTTAGCCAGATGTGGTTCAAGGTGAAAGCAATCGATTCGAGTGTCCTTTCCCTTACTTTGGGCTTCAATTCGCATTCCCAGACCACGATACTGTGCCAGCCCATTTCGGCCAGTTTCTGTTGTTCTTCTTTGTCTCTTTCCTTGTTGCGCTTTATCTTATTCACCCAGAACTCACGGTTGGTCTTGGGAATCTTGCAGCAAACGGAATTCTCAATCGTAAATTGTAAATCGTCAAATGGTATATGGATGTTGTGTCCGTGCCAGAAGCAGCCATTTATGAAGATGCAGGTTCTGTATTTGCGTAATACCAAATCAGGATGCCCAGGAAGGCGTTTATCATTCAGACGATATCGAAATCCCCTACTCCACAAACCCTTTCGCACAATCATCTCTGGCTTCGTATCCTTCGAGCGAATGGAAGCCATACAATCGTGCCTTTGTTGTGGAGAAAGGAGGTCCATAAGAACATAAGTTACATAATTGTTATAAATTATTTAAGAATTCTGTATCCACTGTCTTTACCTCAATTTTCTCCGTCTTAATTCCGATGCCATATTCTATTAAGAATTCCACTAATGCCTTCCCGTCTATGCGAATTATTTTATAACCAACAGGATTGTATTCTTTTGCTTTAGGTGTAAAGTCGGAAGTGGTAACAAATATTCCACAACGAGTGCCATAATTTATCATAGCGCCTCCTAAATTGTTCATATCTTCAATACCCACATTCTGTCTTGTGAATCTTTTTGCTTGATAAGCGCAAATCTTTTCAATGTCGAGCCTATCCTTTCTCACATAACCATCTATGCCATCATCTCCTGTATATCTAGTTACTATAACATCTTCTCTTGTGTTACCATACCCCATGGACATTAAAAGTTTGGCAATAAGCACCTCAAAAGATTTTGGGTTCATTTTCTTTATGGCTTCAAGAAGAGATTCGGGTAAGGTCGCATTAGCGCTTTTAGCTAAATCACTCAGTTTAACTGTAATAGGGATATCCGGTGTCTTTTTCTCTGATATGCTTGAAACTTGTTCATTAGATTCGATTAATGGCTTATATTTCTTACCCCCTTTTATTATGCTATTATAGGTATCAATCAAGTTGTCTAAATCTTCTTGAATTTTATTAAAGTCTATCTCGTCTGTCCATTCGTAGACCTTATAAACATACGAAGAATTGTACTTCTTTATGTAGACATTGTTCGTTTTATAATCCCAATCTTTAAGTGCTTCTCCTATAGTCTTTTTATCGTCAATAGCAGCCCCCCAAGTCATTTGAGGTTTATTGGTTGCGCTAATTCCGCAAGCCAAGATAATCTTTTTGACAATAGTTTTGTTCGTGTTTGCCTTTACGAATTCTGGCGTCCCATAAAAGAGCAAAACGGGATAAATACCTCTTTGTGTTGTTTGACCTTTAGCACAATAAGATATCCAAGGGATATATGATATCACACCCATACCCACACTGGCTTTGACAGCTAGTTCGCGATATAACGATTTTACAGGGGGTAAAATACCGTTCTTCCTATTCTTCAACATAGTAAGAACTATTTCCTTAAGACTATATTCCATCTTCTATAATTATAGTTTTGCATTTGCAAAAATAGCAAAAAGCGAGCAAAGTGCAAAGACATTTTCGTCTTTTTTACTTATTTGCTCGCTTTATCAGGTATTTAATCTATATCTTTACTCTAAGATACTACGCAATCATATTCAAGCAGCATTTCTAAAGGGAAGGTATTGAGGGTTGCGAAACAAATCCAAACTCTCTTGATTTTTTCAGAATGCCCAACACATCTTTTACCATGCTAATAGGAATAATTTTCCCATTTTTGCTGAGTGTGTGCGTATGATCTAGCTTTTTCCTTTCTAATAGAGATAGTTTTTTAGTATGCTTACCCCATTTTGATAATTGTGTCCAAACATCGGTGTCAATAGAATTAAACTTTTCTTTTATTGCTTTGTTCTCTGGAGATGATTCGTCTATTGTTGTTCCATATACAGCCTTATCAATAGATATTTTACCCATTTGAGTTCTAATAAGATTCCAGAAATCTATTTTCTTCGCAGAAACAGTTGGATTCAATCCCTTTTCTGCAAGGTTCAAAATGTAATTATTAACCACATCTATCGATTCATCAATGGCTGGCATCATTAGAGGATTGATATCTTGTTTCTGCCAAATATAATCTAGGTCGATGTTATCTTCGGACTTCCATGCAATAGTAGCCAGAACATAATTGCTGATAATGTTTACATATCCCTTTATTTCCTTTTGCTTACATCTCTCTCCTATGAATTGATAGAGTATGGCTTTAGCTATCAGGTGATGGAAGTATTTACTATCTGCAATTATTTCATTATTCTTCAAATATGTGTCATAGAATTTGTTGAAGCTTTGTTCGCCACCCTTGCTGGCAATTTCAGGATATCCTCGCCAAGCCATTTCCCATTTTGAAATATCCGTTTTTGTAAAACGTTGTTTCTTGGGATGTGTCTTGGTAAACTCCTTTTGTTTGGTTCTTGTTTTTCCTTTATCAAGGTCATATTGGCCACGCATACGTTCGAAAAACCATTGCGTGTTTGTTCGCTTCGAACCAATAGGTGTCCATTCTTTTTTCGATGCCTCGTCCAATCTCAGCATATAATTGATGTTGGCAGCAAGGTCGGAATCCTTTATTTGAGTTTGGGAGTTTGCATAACGTGCAATATCGGAAATGGCATCACTCTTTTTTGTTTCATTTGAAATTTTGATTTCGGAGATTTTTAGAGTGATGTCCACATTCTTTAAGTCCACATTCTGCTTATACATATTGCAAATAGTGTTTGTTGTCTGTCCGCCATTTACAATTTGCCAATTAGATACGGCAGTAATGTATACTTTCCCATCTCTTGTTTCCGTCGTCACACTATCAGCCGTGCTTGATATGCCATTATTGTACGCAAAGAACATGCAGGGGTTTTCTCTTAACGTTTGCGCCATTCTCTTATTAACCTTAATATGCCCCCCAAGGTAATTACGCACGTTCTTATTTAGTAAGTATGTATTATAGCTTTTGTACACTTCCGCTAAAACTGTAGCTGGCATAATTGCAAGATAGGATTTTACTGAATCATTTTCTCTCGTCATCATACATTCAATGCTACAACCATACCTATTGTTAAAATCAATATCTATCGCGCCATCATTTAGTGCTGCATTTTCACTATTCCATACAGCATTAATGTCCCACACATGTAATTCACAATCATATGGATTACCGGAAATAGTAACTTCCGTGGGATAGTACATGCCATTTTTTTCCATTCCATTGGATAAGATGAAGAAACGAATTAGCTGTATGCTGTTTTTCTTCGAAAATTCATCATGAATCGTTTCTATGACCTCAGCTGTTTCCTGCTCAGATAATACGAAATCTCTATAACTCTCTCCTTCTAGGGTGCATCTGGTCAGGAAATGTACAGCAGCATTAAAGGCAAGTTCTTCTCTCTTCTTTGTAAGTTCAACTATTCCCTCACCTTCGAGATAACAGGTTGTGAAGATATCAAGAATGCCTGTTGATTCTGAATAATCAAAGGCCGTGATTTTGTAGTAACCTGGTTGTGATGGGCGTTCACATTGTTTATTATAACAATAGTGAATTTCTGGACTTAGCACTGTACCTTCTTCTTGTATGTAATCTAATATATTTTGCGTTAACTGCACCTCATTAGATACATTGTTTTCAAGAGCGTCTTCCTTTACATATCCGATAAACTCTTTTGCGAAATCTTTTAAATTCTGTTCCATAATACTATTATTTATATTTATAAAGATATTAATTATTCATATTCTTCAACTAGGACGCAAAACTCTGATAATTTCAGATTAAAAGCTTTTGCAATTTTTTCAGCTACTGATAAAGTCGGCATTTTTTTTCCTGCCTCCAATAATTGATAATAACGTAACGTGATATCCGCTTCATCGGCAATATCCTGCTGGGTGATTCTTACCCCCCCTTGACTATGCATGTTTTGACGTAAGTTCAAAATCACGCATCCAATCTTCTTTTGTAGCTCCATATTATTCCTTTTAATGGTTTGATGCCACAAAAGTCGGAATTATAATTCAATAAGATAGCGAACTATAATTCGTAATTATATAGAATGCATACTATAGTTCATATCCGAAGTGTATTTCGCCAAGACATGAAACGGGAACACACTATAATTGAGAGAAAATATGCTCAAAAAGAATGGTTACAAGATTGATGTCCCATCCATTACCCGCTCTTGTGCCTAATTCTGTATAAGTTTGACCGTCAGGATATTTGATTTCTCGTCGGCTTTTATTAATCACGAACCCCATCAGACGAAAGTGTTCGTCAATCGACAACTTGCGAAAACGTTCTTTCCCATCAACCATCGGCTCAACGATACGAACCACATTATGATGTGGAGGAGTAACCGTCATACATATTCCGTCGGTCCGAATCTTTCTATTATAATAATCATAGCATAGTGGCTCTGGAACATCAAACACGTCATTATGATGTATTTCATGAATATGAGCCATCTGTTTCGGGCTGCGATACAAGCTCTCATCCGGGTTTTTATCAAGAAGATCTTTCAGCTTACGACGAAGCTTCTTCTTTGGTGGAGTCATCTCAAACCCATCTGGAAGAGAACCAAAAGCACCAAATATCCAAAGACGCAAACGATTCTGAGGAATACCGTAGTCTTTAGAATTGATTAATCTCCATTGACAATCATAACCTATCCTTTTCAGCTCTGACATAATCTTGTCAAACGTGGGGCGCAAGCGTCCTGAAGTTAATCCTTGAACGTTTTCCAAGAAGATATATTTAGGTTTTTTTTGTTCACAGATTCTTATGATATCTCCAAACAAAGTGCCCCTGTCGTCTAACTCACCTCCTCTGCTACCTGCTGTCGAAAAAGGTTGACAAGGAAATCCGCCTGTGAACAAATTAAATTTTGGAAGCTTTTTAACTTTTATTTTCGTAATGTCTCCAAAGTTCTTGACACCTGGAAAATTTTTCTCGTATATTTCAATTGCTTTGGGGTCAGTTTCAGAAAAGCCAATTGTCTCATAGTCAAGAAACCCTTTTCGTTTCAGACGACGTAATGCAAAAGATGCGCCACCATACCCAGCAAAGCCTTCAAAGACTTTCAGGCTTATGCAAACACGATTATTGCGATTATTTTGGCTACCCTTTTTCATTTTGCAGGCGCAAATTTACGAAAAAATCTCTCTTCTGCAAAGAGAAGAGAGAAAAAACAACATGAGCAAAGCATTTTAATAAAAAAACCTCGCTATTCCTACGAACGCGAGGTTTGAATCAAAACTTAATTAATATGCTTAACACATATGTAACACGATGCGAATCTTTTCGTATTCACTCAGGCGACATAGTCGGAGTCCCCTAAAAAGATTGTTGAAGACTCTACTTTACTTCTTAAAGAAGAGGTTAGTCGTTATCAGATTGCCTGTATCGATGTCTTTTGTGAGCAAGGTCCAGACGATATTGTTGTCTTTGGGATAGTATTTCGCAAATATCTTTTCGCCATTTTCGTCGACTATAGTCAGTTCGTCATCATCGATGATATAGACGCAACTGGTCTCTCCCCAATAGAACGACACTCCATCTTCACTTTGTAGCCAACTTTTCACGATGACAGTTTTGTTTGAAGCAAAGCTTACTTCCATATAAAAGGCAGCATATTCTCCGTTTTGAGTGACATCAACTGTTCTCTTGCCGTAACTATTCGAAACGGTGGCTTTATATGAGTACCACTTTCCTATGATTACGCTTTCAAGCGGTTCATCTTCGTCATCACCACAAGAAACGAACATGGGCAGAGCAAATGCAAACATAAATATGCTCAAGAATTTAATTGCTTTCATATCTATATTATGGTATATAAATATTTCCTGCGCAAATTTACGAATTATCTCCCTTTCTCGCAAGAGAATGAGAAGAAAACACATAATTTTAGCCAGCAAAACTATGTGTGAATGTTGAAAACCTTTTTTCTGTTTGCTTGGAGAATTACAATTGTCGTCGTTCTTTGACTGTGATTTACAAACGACTATAGCGTAAATCGCAAATTACCTTAGTGTAAATCGCAAACTAAACGTGGATAATTTGCAAATTAAACGTGTGTAGTTTGACAACAATCCGTGTGTCGTTTACTGCCCACTCGCGAGATGCTTCAGCTCGGCACCCGTCAAGTATCAAAAATCCTCGTGTGGATTTCGTCAAATCCTCGTGTGGATTTCGCAAAATCCTCGTGTGGACTTCGAGGCTTTGTTTTTTTTCTTTTGCCTTTTGCTCCTAAATCACAACTTTTTCGTATATTTGCAGAGCAATTTAAGAATACAACAGAGCCGAATGAATGAAAACAAGAAGAATGCTTTGTCACCAATTGAAAGGGAAAAATAAATGAATAAGACAGTATTGATAACAGGTGCGACGAGCGGCATCGGACTTGCTTGTGCAAGGAAGTTCGCCAAGAATGGCGACAGGCTTATCCTGACTGGAAGAAACGAGGAACGACTCTCGGAAATCCGCAAGGAACTGACGGACGAAGGAACTGAGGTGCTGACACTCGCTTTTGATGTGAGAGACCGAGAGGAAGCAAAGCGGCAACTATCCGAACTGTCCGAGCGATGGCAGGACATCGACGTGCTCGTCAACAACGCAGGACTTGCGCTCGGACTCGAGCCCGAACAAGAGGGAAACCTTGATGACTGGGACACGATGATTGACACGAACATCAAAGGTCTGCTGACAATGACGCGGCTCGTGGTGCCAGGGATGGTGAAGCTTGGCCGCGGACACATCATCAATATCGGCTCGATTGCTGGCGATGCTGCCTATGCCGGAGGGAATGTGTATTGTGCCACAAAAGCTGCCGTCAAGACCATCACGGACGGGCTTCGCATCGATGTGGCCGAAACAGCCATTCGTGTGACGAACCTCAAGCCCGGACTTGTGGAAACGAACTTCAGCAACACGCGTTTTCATGGAGACACAGACCGCGCAGCGAAGGTATATCAAGGCATCAAACCGCTCACGGGCGACGACATCGCCGATGTGGCCGTCTATGCCGTAAACGCACCAGAGCATGTGCAGATTGCCGAAGTGACGATTCTTGCCACCCATCAGGCCAGCGGCAGCGTGATTAAACGGAAACAACTAACCTCTTACCTCCAACCACAAGAATGATGCTCCGTGGAGTGTAAGCCTATGCTCCGTGAAGTGTAGCCTGAAGCACTACTATAGCTACGGAACACGGGTTGAGGGACAGCGCCCCTGATTTCATGGTAAACTGCTTTGCAGTAATGTTGTCTCGGTCCTCGGCCGTATTCTTGGCACAGACGTCTGCATGGTCGATGCTCCATGCCTCCACCACTTTATAGCCAGATGGTACAGAAAGCTTCACCTTCTGCCTCTCATCGTATGAACGATTGACGAGCGAGACAACCAGTCGGCCTTCATCATCAATGACAGCAGCACTACCGATGAAGCACAGGTCGTGCTCAGCTTTCGTCACAGACGTCTCATTGTCACCTTCTACCAATAGCTTGCTCATGCTGCACCCCCGGATGCCAGAACCCTTCACATTCACACCGACGGCGCTACCGTTCATAAGTCGCCGATAGAGGTCGAAAACATGGTAGCATGCCGAGGCATAGACATCCTGTTCACCCACCGTCTTGAGCAGTCCGTGACCGTTCACAGGGAAGATGTAGTTGGCCATTGCAACATGAGGACTGGTACGAATGAACACATTCAGCATGGAAGCCATTGCAGCCACGTCGTAGAGGCGGCGGTCGTCCTTGCGGCTGAACACATACCTGTTCCCGTCGAAGACGCTGTGACGGCAGTTCCATTCGTCTATGCTGAAGCGGACGGGATTGGCAGAGCGGCTGGCCAAGGCGTTGTAAGCCTCCAGCTCGGCTATGAGGTGGCGCAAGTTTGCCTCCACCCTCTCAGAGCCGAAGAGCGTTGTGGCTGGATTCTGAAGAACCTGATTGTTTACCTTTGCAGTAAGATAGAAATGGAGTGTCAGATAGTCGAGATACGTTCCGCATTTGTTCAGGACTGTCGTGTTCCAACCTCCGTTGTGTCCTACACCTAAAAGACTGATGTCGGGGAAGCTTGCCTTGATGGTTGAGGCATACCTCAGGAGCTGTTCGGCATAGGCAGAGTCTGTTTCGCTCTTGTGGAAACAGTTAGGCAGATAGTTCTCGTTGCCCAGACACCAATACTTCACTCTATAAGGCTCTTTGTGACCGCAGCGGGCACGATAAGCACCCATGGGCGTGCTGGCTGCTCCGTTGACGTATTCCACCCAGTCGAGTGCCTCGCCAAGCGAGTGGGTGAAGGTGTTGTTGTTGCCCATAGGGATGTTGATATAGGGTTCGGTACCGATCTCCCGACACCAATAGATGAACTCGTCCGTGCCGAAGGTATAGTGTTCGGTGCCTCCCCAAATCTTCTCGCTCTGAGGCTTTCTGTCCGGACCGACACCACGCCTCCATTCGTAGTCGTAGATGGCTGTGCCGGCAGGCCATCGGACGATGGGAATCTGCAGCCCGCGCAGTTGCTCAGTAACGGCCTGGTTCTCCTTGCCGGCCTTGTTCACCACACCTCCGTAGATGACATTGTCGTTGCAGTCCTCCAGCATTTGTCCGTATATCATCGGATTGACTGGAGCACGATGCTCAAGGTCGGTAATGGAAACGAGCGTAGTACCCGTCACCACTGTTTGGGTAAAAACAGGTGCTTGCGCCAACAGCAGCAACGGACAGACTGCCACAAGCAACATAGTAAATGCACGCTTCAGGACCATGACAATAGCAAAGGAAGAAGTTGTGTCTTTCATGTCGAAATGTATGTTGTATGTTAGTTTTAGACTACAAATTTACTAACAATCATCCCATAATCATGCAATACAACTGCTTTTTAACCTTTTTTAAATAGACCCAGCCTCTGCCGACGAGGACATTTTTATAACTTTGCATAATAAGAACTAATTATTATGATAGACCAGATTATTGAATACAACAAGTCTTTCGTCGAGCAGAAAGGCTACGAAAAGTATCTCACGGACAAGTACCCGGACAAGAAGCTGGCTGTGCTATCCTGTATGGACACGCGTTTGACAGAGTTGCTCCCTGCCGCTCTCGGTCTGAAGAATGGCGATGCAAAGATTATCAAGAATGCCGGCGGCCTGGTGATTTCCGCTTTCGACTCTGCCATGCGCAGTCTGATTGTCGCCATCTACGAATTGGGAGTGAAGGAAATTATGGTGGTGGCTCACTCTCATTGTGGAGCCTGCCACATGAGCTACGACCACTTCCACCACGAGATGATTGCCCGTGGCGTGACAGACGCGACACTCGACACGATCCGCAAGTGCGGCATAGACCTCAACCAATGGCTGGAGGGCTTCAAGGACACGCCAACCTCTGTCCGCAAGACTGTTGAGACCATCAAGACACATCCGCTCGTGCCAAAGGACATAGTGGTCAGAGGCTTCATTATCGACTCCGAGAAAGGCGCTCTGGAAGAAATCCGCTAAGACATCACCCTACCCTCACCCGACTTCCGGATGGTTTCACACATTTTCCACCCGACTTTGGGTGAGAAGACACACCTTTTCTTGAATAAGAGAGAAGAATAAAACTTGTGGGGATTGACGGATTCCTGCAATAAAAACAGGCGTATAGGTCAAATTGCAGGATAGTTTAGTGGTACTTTGTTTCAATGGGTCAAATTGCAGGATAAGAAAATTCTGTATTTGTTTGTCCTTATCTTCTGGATTGATTATCTTTGCTCC
>JAEEGG010007702.1_pt1 | contig 24696 bp, 21 predicted proteins | sample 9134161 | NCBI WGS metagenome assembly JAEEGG01 (sample SAMN16246543, study PRJNA631951) | gut metagenome | biome: gut microbiome; feature: rumen; material: CR-attached | host: Bos | place: Iran: Karaj | collected 2018-10 | reverse complement strand
CCGTGACCACGGAGATTGCGAAGTACGTGCCTGTGGCCGTGAAGCTGTGCTATGCCATCGCTGGTGTCGTAGCCGTAGTGGGTGCTATCAGTGTGTACATCAAGATGAACAACGAGGAGCAGGATGTGAAGAAGAGCATCATGATGCTCGTGGGTGCTTGCATCTTCCTGATTGCAGCAGCCCAGGCTCTGCCTCTGTTCTTCGGCATCGGCGGTGAGTGATGAACGACACCGGACATCTTGACTACCAAGTTTTCAAGGGGCTTCAAAGGCCTCTTGAATTCTTGGGTTTTCAGGGTCGTTACATCTACTGGGCAGCAGGGACGGCAGGCGGTGCCATCGTGGGTTTCATCATCGGCTATGTGGCCGTCGGCTTCATAGCGGCACTGGTCCTGTTGACAGTCATCCTTGCCTTCGGTGGTGTGATGACCTTCCTCAAGCAGCGTAAGGGACTGCACTCGAAGAACGAGGATAAGGGAATCTTCATTTTCGCCCATTCCCGGCGGATCTAACTGAACAGACTTAACTGAAATGAAAGCATGACAATAGTAGTTATTATAGCGTTTCTATGTGTCCTTGTAGGTATGGCATTGTCAGTCTGGGCCTTTGGCACGGGCGGCAAGCGAGCCAATACCTTCAAGGACATCTATTTCAGCATCGAGGATGCGGATGGGGTAGGGGTTCTCTATACCAAGACCGGAGAGTATTCTGCCATCCTGAGGATGGAGAACCCCGTACAGAAGTATTCGGCAGATACGGACTGTTACTATGATTTCACCAACCTGATGACGGCTGTGGTACAGACGCTGGGTGAGGGCTATGCCCTGCACAAGCAGGACGTGTTCGTCAGGAAGAGCTTTGACGGCAAGGCCCTGGCAACGGGTGCTACGGGCCGTTTCCTCTCGGATGCCTACTTCCGTTTCTTCAATGGGCGCCAGTACACGGCAGCCAGTACCTATCTGGTGATAACGCAGGAGTCCAGGAAGAGTGCGCTGCTGAGTTACGACAGCAGCAAGTGGCGTGACTTTCTTGTGAAGATCCATAAGGTGGCCGACCAGCTGCATGACGGCGGTGTCAAGAGTGCTGAGTTCCTGACCGTGAAGGAAGCCCGTGAGTATGCCGACCGTTTCTTTGCGCTGAACTTCCGTGATTCCCATTTCTCCATGACCAACTTCAAGGTTGACAGTGAGGAGATCCGCATGGGCAGTCGTCAGTGCAAGGTCTATAGTCTCTTGGATGTGGACTCTGTGGGTCTTCCTGGCGTGTTGCGTCCCTATGTGGATATGACGGTCAACAATGCCGTGATGCCTGTTGACCTCATGAGTGAGATAGACCATATTCCAGATGTGGATACGGTGGTATATAACCAGGTCGTCTTCCTGCCTAACCAGAAGCGGGAACTGGCGATGCTCGACAAGAAGAAGAACCGTCATGCCAGCATCCCCAACCCGTCCAACCAGATGGCCGTGGAGGACATCAAGCAGGTCCAGGAGGTGATAGCCCGTGAGGGAAAGCAGCTCGTCTATGCCCACTATAACCTTATTGTGGCCATGGATGCTGATAAGGATATGCAGAAGGTGACGAACCATCTTGAGAACATCTTCTCCCGTCAGGGCATCCATATCTCCAAGCGTGCCTACAACCAGCTGGAGCTGTTTGTGGCCTCGTTCCCCGGCAATGTCTATCGTCTCAGTCCTGACTATGACCGTTTCCTCACCCTCAGTGATGCTGCCTTGTGCCTGATGTACAAGGAGCGTCAGACCAAGGGTGATGACACGCCGGTGAAGTGTTATTACACAGACCGTCAGGGAGTGCCGATGCCTATCGACACCACGGGAAAGGAAGGAAAGATCAAGTATACCAACAACTCGAACTTCTTCGTCCTCGGTCCTTCCGGCAGTGGCAAGTCGTTCTTCATGAATACCGTCGTCAGACAGTATTATGAGCAGAATACCGATGTGGTCATCGTCGATACCGGTGACAGCTATGAAGGGCTGTGCAGCTATTTCGGCGGCACCTATATCTCCTATACCAAGGAGCGTCCCATCTCCATGAACCCCTTCAAGGTGACGGAGGTGGAGTACCAGACGAACTTCGGTGAGAAGAAGAACTTCCTCACCTCGCTGATCTTCCTGATCTTCAAGGGCGCTCAGGAACCCACGAAGATAGAGCAGTATATCATCGAGCGTACCATCATCGAGTATTACCGTGAGTATTTCTCACCCTTTCAGGGCTTCAGCCAGGAAGAGAAGGAGGAGCTGCACCAGAGTCTGGTCATCGCGGCCAAGAGCAATGGCGAATATGAGAAGTACGAGGAAGAGCTACAGACGCGTAACGGCACCGGCTCCTATGATGTGACGGAGGAGGAGCGCCAGCGTTATGAGCGCAACAGCCGTCTCAGCGAGAAACTCCAGGCGAAGATTGATGACGAAGCCAGTACGGAGGGTGAGAAGGCGGCTGCCAAGAACCAGCTGCAGCGTCTGACACCGGAGATAGTCGAGGGTAAGTTCATGGAGAAGATCGAGCGTGAGATTTCCAAGCGTGAGCAGCAGCGCAAGAGCCTGAGAGTTCAGGAGCTGTCGTTTAACAGCTATTATGAGTTTGCCCGTCAGCGCATCCCCCAGATTATCCGTGAGGACAGTATCGAGTTCCCTATCAATGACTTTGCGGCCATCCTGAAGCCGTTCTACCGTGGCGGTGCACTGGAGTACACCCTGAACAACGACATGGACGGCTCGCTGTTTGATGAGCAGTTCATCGTCTTTGAGATTGACAAGGTGAAGGATGACCCGGTGCTCTTTCCGATCATCGTGCTCATCATCATGGACGTGTTCACCCAGAAGATGCGTATCAAGAACAAGGTGCGCAAGTGCCTGGTCATCGAGGAAGCATGGAAGGCTATCGCCACGCCTGTCATGGCGGAGTACATCAAGTACCTCTATAAGACGGCGCGTAAGCACTGGGCCATGGTGGGTGTCGTGACGCAGGAGATCCAGGATATCACCTCTTCGCCCATCGTCAAGGAGGCCATTATCAACAACTCCGATGTCTTCATGCTGCTTGACCAGAGCAAGTTCAAGGATAAGTTTGATGATATCAAGGCGACGCTGGCCCTGACGGATATCGACTGCAAGAAGATCTTCACCATCAACCGTCTCGACAATAAGGTGGGGCGTTCGCCCTTTAAGGAGGTCTTCATCAAGCGTGGCACGGAGGGAGATGTCTTCGGCATCGAGGAACCCCGTGAGTGCTATATGAGCTATACGACGGAGAAAGCCGAGAAGGAAGCCCTGAAGCTGTACCGTCGGGAACTCTGCTGTACCCATCAGCAGGCCATCGAGGCCTTTGTGCGTGACTGGGAGCGGAGTGGTATCGGCAAGTCGCTGGAGTTCGCACAGTTGGTGAATAAGCAGGGCAGGGTCTTGAACCTGCCTCCTAAAAAGCTGATTCATGCGTAGGATTCTTTTTGCTTTCATATTGCAGATGCTGGCCGTCCCCCTCTTCGCGGGGGGATGGTACAGTGTCAATATCGACCTGAAGACCACGGCGGCGATGACGGCAGCCTATGCGGCAGAGACGGCCACTGAGTTGATGAATGACGAGGACGTTCAGAAAATCCTCGACCACTATACCAGTGCCGAAGTTGCTACGGCTGGCATCTTCGCCTCGAAGTGGCTTGACCGCAAGGCCCTCCAGAATGCAGGGCTTTTCGGTGATGCCGAGGAGAACTTCTACTATAAGCGTATCTATAAGATGGTCAGCGCACAGATCATGCCCAAGTTGCTGGATGTGGGCGCACTGGCCATCAAGAACCCGGAGAAGGCCATTTACTGGGGACCCTATCTGTTTCGTACCTGCGAGCAGGTGAAACAGCTCTGCATGACCTTCGAGACAGTGGTGGCCAACGGGAAAGTGTCGTTTCAGGACGTCGCTTTCCTGGCCATCAATGATAATCTGAAAGGCCTGTTCGACCTCACCAGACTGGGGGAGGTGGACTGGGCTGCCGTGTGGGATCATCTGGCTGACTTCGGTGACGGACTCACCAAGGAGGATTTGGAAGATGACCTCGACGGACTCATGACGGCAGGCGGTGCCATCGTCTCGGGTGGCGGTGCCGTCCTCGACTCTGTCTGGACGAATGCCAGCAAGGTTGGGGGCGTGTTCCACTCGAAGCCCGGAGAGATCCTCCAGCTCTACCATGACTTCAAGGATATGTACGAGACGCTCTCTGACCCCTCGAATATCAAGGACCTGGTCATGCAGCAGATTCTTTCTACCGACAGTACGGGCGTAGCCAACCTCTTCACCCTTGACGGCTATAATATCACCAGCTATGTCAGTGACTATCTTCAGGAGATGCAGGGTCGCTTCTATACCCAGCGGTGGTATATCTACTGGCGTGACTCAGGCAGTGAGCAGGTATGCAGCTATGCTCCTCCGACGGACAGCGAGAGCATCATGTACGGCGGTGAGTGGTATCGTGTCGGCACCTCGGATGAACACTATCAGTATTCGTCTGCCGACTACGAGAACTCACTGCGTAACTCGGAGAGCTATGCCGGCTGGAGCCGTGCGCGTTGTCAGGAGCTGAACAGCCATGATGACAAGTATCACTATCAGTTCTATAACTACATGAGCTCTTCGCGTATCTACAAGAAGAATTCTGGCCGTACGACGGCCTTCTCCTATGCCCATTATATTGATGTCTATAAGACGTGGAATGTCTATGAGGAAGTCTATGAGGAGGTCTTTGACAGCCAGTATGACGATGAGAATGCCATGCAGGCGAGGTTCAATGCGAAGCTCGCGGAGCTGAACGACAATGAGGAGGGCCGTGTCTATCGTATCGGCAAGGACAGCAAGAACTACTACCAGGCTGCTGATGAGGTGCGTATGCGCGGTTGCTCGACCGTCAGCTTCACAGTGGAGTGCCATGACCATGCCAATCTGGGTGAGGGTAACTTCTCCTGGAAGGAGAACGGCAACCAGCGCCATGCCCTTGACGAGGACTCCAAGCGCTATGCCATGGAGACCACCCTTTCCGGCGGTGCCGACACCTCGGAACTCGACGAGGGTATCTCGACATGGGGCAGTGAGGTGACGCGGCTGCAGGAACAGATCCGTGCACTTCAGCAGCAGAACGACGACCTGCTGGCGCAGATCAGCCGTGCCAGCGTGGAGGAAGCCGCTGCCTTGCGTGCACAGTATAATGCCAACCGCAATGAGATCAGCCGTCTGGAGGCTGAGAAGAGCCGTTCCCAGGCAGAGCTCAACAAGTATCTCAATGCCCGTCAGGAACTGATAGACGACTATGCCGACGAGCGCGACGGGACCTATCGCATCCCTGCCGTCATGCATGAGATAGAGACCGCCTACCATATCATCTGGACGGATGCTGGCAGCTGGCAGGGCTGGAGTTTCGTGCGTCATGGTAATGTGCCGAATATCAGTGGTGAGGTGGAGTTCCGTGCCGACCTTTCCAAGGAGCGTGGTGAGAGCCATTTCCTCGGCATCCGCTACCATCGTGCCATCCTGGCCGTCCATTGGACGCTGAGTGCCAACTACTCCAGTTCACAGATAGCGGATATCATGGAGCTGGATCCTGAGCTGAGCGATGAGGAGAAGGCCGCCAAGGTCAACGACAGGATGCGTGAGCTCAGGGAAGAGTTCCCAAATTGTTCCGTTGAAGCGAACTATGCCTATAGCAATCCAGCTGAGACGGAGGGTGACGAGGATGCTATCCATCTCCTGTGGACCTGTGACCGTCTGGCCATAGCCCGTGATGTGGACTACCGTCTCTCGAAGATCTATGCCCAGCTGGTGCTCATAGAGAAGTTCATGCGCAGCCGTGAGACGTTGCTCGACTACCTGAAGCGCGACCTTGGTGTGGCGGTTCTTGGCGGTACGGACAGGATCAGGATCGGTGGCCGCAGTTTCCGCCATTGGCGCAATGTCGCTTCTGCCGTGGCCCGTGGTGATTATATCGTAGATGATGATGAAGAGTAAGAAGATAATCCTGTTGCTGCTGATGCTCGTGCCCATGCTGGCACGGGCACAGTATAGCTTTGACTTCCTGTCCGTCGAAGCCCTTATTGATGACCATAAGCGCATCCGTAGTGTCCTCATGGCCCGTAGTGGTGTGGAGCAGGCCAATGAGCTGCTGCACCAGTACAGCCGCGAGGCCAATGTCGATTACGACTCGCTGAACGTGAAGCTCGACAAATACACCAAGTGTTTCGACGTTATTGATGTCATCTACAACGGAGGCGTGACGGTCCTGAACGTCAAGAACACCTATGATGATGTCTCCTATAAGATCGGACAGCTCGAGTCCCTGATAGAGACGTTCATCAACGAGCGTACCCTGCGCGGGGATATCGTCTCTTCCGACACGCTCATCATCAATGCCTGTCAGCGGGCCGTTGAGCAGGTTGGCGATGACGGCACACAGCTGGTGAACAGCCTTGTTGAGCTGGCTGGTTACGCCACTGGCGTGGAGCATATTACGACGGAGGGTCTGCTGACGGTGATGGGGCACATCAATGAGTCCCTTGACAGGATCCGTCAGTGTATAGACCATACCTATTATGTCATCTGGAAGTACGTCACCATCCGTACCCATTATTTCAAGCGGACGCTCTATCAGTCGAAGACCCTCCGCGAGATGGCCAACGATGCCTTTTCCCGGTGGAAACGTGTAACAGAAGAAGTTGGATATTGACGATGAAGAAGGAACAGTTAATCATTTGTATGCTGACAGCCATGCTGCCGCTTCAGGCGCTCGCACAGAGCGTCACCTATAATCATGACGAGTCCGTGATGAACCAGTTCACCATCGGGGAGACGGGTGCTGGCAGTTTCACGCCGGACTGGTATTATGATGTCTTGCACAAGAACTACCGCAATGGAGCCATGATGACCAACAAGCAGTTCTTCCGTAGTCAGATGAACCTCACGCTCTATCAGGAGGTGCCTCATTCAGAGGCAATCGACTCAGCCCTGAATGAGCGCCTGCGTGTCGAGGGATTGAATATTGCCGACCGTACACCGGGCATTACCGACCTGGCCTATCAGGTGGAGAAGGGAAAGATAGAGGGCAAGCTCGCCGTCCTGAAGCAGAATATCGAGCGTATCACATTGGAGGGGGGCAGTGCCGGTCAGTACCGTACCTGGCTGGAGCGTTACAATGCCATCAACTGCGGCCTGCAGGCCGTCCGTGATGCCTACATGCCGATGGGCAAGCGTAAGGAGCAGTATCTCGCCATCTATAAGGACATACTCCTGAAGAATACCGAAGTCTGCGAGCTGATCCTCGCCCTGCGTCATATGAAATCCGCCAAGGAGGCTATGGCTACTGCCCGTGCACCACACCGTGCCAACATCGTTACCATTGCTCGTTCAGCACATGGCCGGTGGAAAGTTGCCATGGCAGCTGGTGGTGGGATAGGAGAGTGAGACAGTGCCGTTAGGCTCGAGTTCAATCTCTGTTTGACTTATCAGGCATGGCTTGATGATGTCCTTGCTGATGCTCAAAATATAAACTGAAGCTTATAAGAAAATATCCGTTTTATAAAGTCTGTTTTATAAAGGCAGGTGTTTTCTATAAGCTATGGTTAACAAAATGGAGTTGTTTGCTAAAACTTGATTCATTTTACGAATGACCCCAGTGATGATAGTTTTTCACGTGGGAAAGTTACGAAACAGTTAATAACAGGAATAAAATTTTGCGGGAAGAGCTGTTTGCGTTTTTAGTCGTACTTTCGCGGCAAAAAAGCGAAATGGGAGTTTCAGGTTTGGTTTTGCAGGCAGGTGCGATGCCGGAAGTTGTCGACAGTATCGTCAACAATATCGGTATTGACATGTTCGACGAGGAGATTGACGATGTCATTTTCCAGACGAACGAGTTCCTGACCGATGCAACGTTCATAGGAGCAAGCGGGCCTTTCTGGTGGATACTGGAGATGTGTATGGCCCTGGGAGCGATGTTTGCCATCATCATGGCGGCGGGCATGGCGTATAAGATGATGACGAAGGGCGAGCCGTTCGACGTGCTGAAGGTGCTGCGTGTGCTGGCCATTGCCATCGTGATGTTTTGGTGGTATCCGCACGGAGGCAACGGGGCATCGGTATTGGGTGTTCTGGCCTATGTGCCGAACTGTATCGGCTCTTATACCCATGACCTCTATGAGATAGAGGCGGCGCAGGTGCAGCAGAAGTTCGACAACCTCCATGAGCCGCTGAAGCAGCGTCAGGATAGTATCGACCACTATATGGCGATAGCGAAGGTGACGGTGGACGGTATGCAGAAGGCCGGTGTCTCGGATATCACGCAGTATGTGGGTTATCAGACACTCACGGACTCGGAGAAGAAGGCCTGTAAGTTCTACTTGCAGAGCACCTATACGGGACTGATGATAGGACTGGACAAGATCATCATGCTGTTGGCCTTGGTCGTGTTCCGTATCGGCTGGTGGGGAACGATATTCTGTCAGCAGATCCTGCTGGGCATGCTGACCATCTTCGGTCCTATCCAATGGGCATTCTCTCTCCTGCCGAAATGGGAGGGAGCCTGGGCGAAGTGGATCACGAGGTATCTCACCGTGCATTTCTACGGAGCGATGCTCTACTTCGTGGGATTCTATGTGCTGTTGCTCTTCGACATCGTGCTGAGCATCCAGTATGAGAACCTGCAGGCGATTCTTGACGGAGGGTTCTCCGGGTATCTGCAGAACTCGTTCATGACGGCAGGCTACCTGTTGGTGGCAAGTCTGGTGGCGCTGAAGTGTCTGAACCTCGTGCCGGACTTGGCAGCATGGATGATACCTGAGGGTGATACGGCCTTCTCGACCCGTAACTTCGGTGAGGGCGTGGCCAGTCAGGCCAAGACCAGTGCCATGTCAGTAATGCGATAGATTTAAATAAGAAAAATATGGTAATAAAGAATCTGGAGAATAAGATTAAGCTGGTGCTGATAGTCAGCTGTATGTTCATGGCTGGCTGCATCATCATCTCGATGGGCGCCATCTTCACCGCCAAGGGTATGGTGGACGATGCCCACAAGAAAGTGTATGTGTTGGACGGCAACGTGCCCATCCTCGTGCAGCGCACGACGATGGACGAGACCCTTGACGTGGAAGCGAAGAGCCATGTGGAGCTGTTCCACCATCTCTTCTTTACCCTTGCGCCTGACGACAAGTATATCAACTATACGATGGAGAAGGCCATGTACCTGGTCGATGAGACGGGACTGGCCCAGTTCAATGCGTTGAAGGAAAAGGGTTTTTATAATAACATCATGGGTACGAGTGCCGTGTTCTCAATCTTCTGTGACAGCATCAAGTTCGACAAGCAACAGATGACTTTCACCTATTATGGCAGGCAGCGTATCGAGCGCAGGACGAATATCCTGATGCGAAAGCTGGTCACAGCCGGAGAGCTGAAGCGCGTTCCGAGGACGGAGAACAATCCCCACGGACTGTTGATAACGAACTGGCGTACCTTGTTGAACCAGGATCTGGAGCAGAAACAGAAAACCATCTATTAGGCTATGGGTTGGAAGAGATTGATTATAGGAGAGCCGATGCCGGACAAGAACGATCCGAAGTACAGGGAGCGTTACGAGCGTGAGGTGGAAGCGGGCAGGAAGTTCGCGGACAAGGCTGGAATCAGCTGGGGGGCCATGAGGCTGCAGGAGATAGGCCAGGCACATAAGGTGGCCTTTCTGGCAGTGGTGTTCGGCTTTGTTACAGCCTGTTTCTTAGTGAATGTCTATCGTCTGGTGACCGCCTATCAGCAGGGTGGGCGGCAGAAAGCCACGGCGGTAGAGCGTGTGGACAGTGCGCTCCAGTCGCATGGTCATTATATAAAGGGAAATAGTGGAAAGTAAGATATGAAGAAGATTAATTTCAAACAGCCAAAGTACATCATCCCGACGCTCGTATATATCGGAGCGTTGCTGATTCCCTATCTCTTCATGGAGGTCTTCAATGTGGAGATAGAGGACAAGAAGGATGCGAGCCTTCAGACGACGGAGTATCTGAATGCGCAGCTGCCCTCTGCCAATGTCAGCAGGGAAATCGGCAGCAAGCGCAAGAATATGCGTGATGCGTTTGGAGAGATTACAGACCGCAGTGCCGTTCAGGACTTTGCCGAGAATCCAGACACCTTGAATAAGAAGGAGGATTTCGAGTCGAAGTATTCCGAGGATGAGCTGCGACAGTTGGATGCCCAGGCCCAGCAGCAGGAAAGAATCCGTCATCTGTCGGATTTGAACAGCCGTGTGGCGCAGTCCGCCAGGAAAGGGGAGGCCATGGGTAGTGATGATTTCGTGGTTCCCATGACAGACGAGGAGCGTGCCAAGGCCCTGGCGATGCGCCGTCAGGGGCTGATGGCCGACCTCGACAGGGACCTGAACAATGCCCGGGCGCAGGGGGCTGCTAAGATGGGAGCTGCTGCAGAGATGCAGGACAGTGTCCTTGCCAAAGGCGCGAAAGCGGCCAGGGAGGTGGCTGATGAAGCACCCAATGCCGTGCGTGAACTTGACGAGGATGCCCAGAACAATATCGTCACGAAGGTATCGAAGGATGACTCGGAGTATTTTAATACGCTGAGTCAGAATGCCCCGAACTCGAACCTGATCAAGGCTATTATCGACGAGGAGATCAAGGCGGTGGAGGGTAGCCGTGTCCGTCTGCGTCTTTTGGATGATATCGACATCAATGGGGCGCAGGTTCCCAAGGGCAGCTATCTCTATGCCACGATGAGTGGATTCGGCCAGCAGCGTGTGAAGGGAAAGGTGCAGAGCGTCCTCGTTGGTGACGAGATCCTGAAGATAGGCCTTTCCATCTATGATGTGACTGATGGTCTGGAGGGACTCTATGTTCCGGCGAGCCAGTTTCGTGAGACGACGAAGGATATCGGCAGCTCTGCCATGCAGAGTAACATGAACCTGAACCAGACCAGTGGCGGGACGAGCGTCAGCCAGTGGGCGGGACAGGCCCTCCAGAATGCCTATCAGAAGACTTCCAATGCCATCAGTAAGGCGATCAAGAAGAACCGTGTGCGTCTGAAGTACGGCACACAGGTGTACCTCGTGAACAGCAAACAACAACGCAAGCGTTGATGTTTGTTAAAAAGTGTTTAAGAAATAAAAAATTTTGACAATATTTCAGCATGAAAAGATTTTTCGGAACCAAAATGGGCGCGTTTCTGCTCTGCGCCACGTCTGCTTTGAACGCCTTCGGCCAGCAGACCTACAATGAAATGGAGCAGTTGACCGTGAATGAGAACGTGACTACAGTGATAACGGCATCGGAGCCCATCCGACTGGTGGACATCAGTACCGACAAGGTGGTTGGTGACAAGCCTATCGAGAATGTCATCCGTGTCAAACCCAAGGAGGGCGGACATGAGGACGGTGCCGTGCTGGCCATCGTGACCGTTGTGACGGAACGCTATCGTTCCCAGTATGCCCTGATCTATACGACCCGTCTGGAGGAAGCCGTGAGTGACAAGGAGGTGCAGGTGGATGAGCGAAATGCCTTCCATAACCCTGCTGTGAGCATGAGTACCGGGGAGATGGTACGCTATGCCCGTCGTATCTGGAACAGTCCCGCTAAGTATCACAGCACCAGGACCAACAGGCATCATCTGACCATGCGTCTGAACAATGTCTATTCGGTGGGTGAGTACTTCTTCATCGACTTCAGTGTGGAGAACAGGACCAACCTGCGCTTTGACATCGATGAGCTGCGCTTTAAGCTCAGCGACAAGAAACAGCAGAAGGCCACGAATGTGCAGGATCTTATGTTGGAGCCAGTCCTGTTGCTTGAGAAGAGCACTTCGTTCCAGCATGGCTATCGTAATGTCGTTGTGCTGAAGAAGATGACCTTCCCCAACGACAAGGTGCTGTCCATAGAGCTCAGTGAGCATCAGATTAGTGGTCGGACCATCTCGATGACCGTTGACTATGAGGATGTGCTGAGTGCGGATGCTTTTGACAGTTCATTATTGGTAGAGGATTGAAGATGATGAAGAAAGCAGTCTTATGTCTGATTGTCGCTGCAATGGGTATGACAGCCCATGCACAGACCAACAGCAACCACCTCATGATGGGTGTGGGTATGTTGTATGAGAGAGGCCTTGATGCGACCATTGCCTATGAGCATGGCAGCAAGTACCATAATGCCTGGGAATATTTCGCTACGGGATATCTCCAGTACGACGATGACCCTGATGCGGGTCATGTCACCAAGAAGAGTTTCTGGCATAACTATAATTCGTGGCATTTGGGCATAGCCTACAAACCTTGTGTGAATCGCGGGCGTAACCATCACGGGAACCTCCGTATCGGTGCCAGTGGCGGTTCAGACCTTCATGATTTTGTAGGCGGTGTGCATGTTGGCTATGAGCACAGCTACGCCCTGAAAGGCGGTTGGGAACTCTTCTTTCAGGTGAAGGAAGATGTGATCATTGGCTCTGGTTTACAATGGCGAACGGGTATTGTCGGTGGTCTAAAACTGCCGCTATAGTCCTGTGAATAAGTAACTTAAATATTTAGTCTTTAATAAAGAAAAAATATGAGGAATTTATCTTTAATAATAATGATGGTGATGTCTGTAGGACTTTTGTCATCCTGCGATGAGCATGAACCGATAGACCTTGACATCCATCCTGGCTATATCCTCTGTTCGGATGGCCGGATAGTAAGTCCGTCGGTTTTCGATGCCACTGTGCATACCCCTGTGGCCGTGGTGTTCGCAGAGAAGAATGACCAGCATCAGGCCTTGGCTGTGCTGCTCGACGAGATAGCTCCCGTGGCTTTCGCTGATACGCTGAGCTTCGACCAGAAGACCAGTGGCAGCGAGACGGATTATGACGGCTATGTGAATACGGTGGCCTTGCAGACCACTCATCTTGACAGGGACAGTCTGGTTGTCAAGGATTACAAGGCCGATCCCCGTAACTACTACACATCCCCGTTAGGCTTGCTGGCATTCCGTCACCACTGGTTCTTCCAGAGTGACTATGTGCCGAGTGTGGCAGAGCTGGGACTGCTCTACAGTGCGCTCCCGATAGTGAACCCCGTCATCGAACGATGTGGCGGTACACCCGTGAACCGCAGTCCGGAGAATGCGGGCTGCTGGTACTGGACGAGTACGGAGGTGGCCCAGAACAAGATGAACCAGGCATGGCTCTTCTCGATGGCCGACGGTAGCCGTCATAAGGCACCGAAGACCAACTGTTACAGGGCCAGGCTGATAGTAGAATATAATCCTTTATAGCATATGGGAGGTTGGAGTACAGCATTGAATGTTGGCGGCAAGGTCGCCAGGTTCGCAGGCCACAGCCCCAAGAAGTTCTTGGGGTTGACGGCTGGAAGTGTCGTCGGGTGGAAGTATTTCGTCAATGACGAGTCGTTGTTGGAGCAGGCTACGGAAGTCGCCTTGGGTGACGATGCATCGAAGGGCTTGAAGGAGAAAGGCGTCACGGGCGGACTCAAAGGTCTCGCCTTCGGTGCCGAAGGTGCCGACAAGTCCATTGGCGAGAATGTGGTGGACGGCATGGTCGGCGAGGGAGCATACAACCATATCAGTCATGCGGCAGGCAATGCCGTCGATACGGTGGAGAATGGCTTCCATGCAGCAGGACAGGGTATTCAGAATGCCTGTCAGGGTGCAGGTCAGATGGTCCAGGGCTATCAGCAGCAGGCCATCATGCCCCAGCAGGGTGGCGGGCTTTTCTCATCTCTGAACCCGTTCGACAGTGTCGGGCAGGTGGCCAGCAGTTTCTGGAGCGGTGGCTCTGGCATGAGCCTTGCTGCCCTGATACCTGCAGCTTTCCTGATGTTCGGCAATTTCGGCTGGATGGGAAAGATTGCCTCGCTGTTCCTTGGCTCACTGGCCATGAAGAACATGCGCATGCAGCAGACAGTCCTTCCACAGCAGCAGATACCCTATCGTCAGGGCTATCATCCTCAGACGGCGGAACTGCCCATAGCACCGGTGCAGCATTATCAGCCCCAGTTGGCGATGAATGAGAGTGAGGAGTCTAACGAGCATACCATAAGGAGAGGAAGAGCATGAATACGAAAGATCTGTTATTGGAGTCCGCAAGTGGCTTCATGATGCCTTTCGAGGCATCGGAGGAGGAAGAGGTACAGGTGAGTCTCGGCTATGGTGAACAGAAGCACCCCATGACAGGTGAGACGTTCGTCCATCGTGGCGTGGACTTTGCCGCTCACGACCTGCCCTTGTTTGCCCTGGCGACAGGCACGGTGGTAGGTGTGGGCACGGATGCCGTCCATGAGAACTATATCATCACCAAGTATGGCAAGTTCGAGGTGAAGTACGGTCATGTCCGTGAGGCGTATGTCACTTACGGCATGCCTGTCTATGCCGGACTGCAGGTGGCCCAGAGTGGCAACTTCCTGCATTTCGAGGTGAGCTGTGAGGGTCGTGAGCTTGACCCGATGGAGTTCCTGGCCATGGTCTATGGCAATATGGAGCAGCTGGAGGCGATGGGTATCAAGGGCCATTACCGCCTTGCCAACCTCGGCGTGAAGGTGAAGACCGACTATGATGAAGACCAGGAAGAGCTGCTGCAGATGATGCTCCGCTGGCTCCCGGCCTATATGAATGACATCCGTCTGGGCAGCTATGCTCCGTCTGTCAGGATGGAGCAGTCGCTCAGGAATATCTTCGCGCAGTCTGCCAGCAGGAGCTATTTCTTCGAGACCATCCCCCAGATAGGCAATCCCCTTGGGCTGAGCAGCCGTGGAGCGCCTTTGGCAGGCAAGGTGCAGAACCTCCTGATTGGTGACTTCCTGAACTACATGGCCCTGCGCCATGGTGTGTATCTCTCCTCATGGGGTGACGACGTAAAAAAAAACTTTCTGACCAGGCAGCAGCCGACGGCTATCTGACAGACCCGTTGGCAGGACTCCAGATAGACGTGAAGAGTTTCGATGTGAAGCGTGTCGCTTCCGTCTATTTCGACACGGAGGGTAACCGCTGCTGGACGAAGGCATGGTTTAATGACAGGCAGAAGGGTGAGCCGGCGATAGAGATAACCCGCAAGCAGGCTATAGCTTTTATCAATGACCAGATCTCGAAGGATTCGTGGCTCACCCGTTTCTGGCCTAAGCAGATGAGTATCTATCATAAGGCCATTGACCAGACCCGTCAGCAGCTTCTTGGTCTCTAATAATATAATAAGGTATAATGGATTTGCAGAATTTTAGGGATGCGGAGTATTGCATCGACAGGTATTTCGATAAACAGCTGACCCGTCGGTTGGACTTCTATATTGACTGCCGTAATGCCGCTGTGGTGTCAGGACGTTCCTCGGGCTTTGGTGTGAGGAACGCCCTGATGCCGTCTGAGGACTATGCTGCGGGAGTGACGCTGAACGTTCCTGCCAAGGACATTGAGAAACTCAGTGCCGATATGGTGGGTGACAGTCAGCTTCGTCATGATGTAGAGGTCTTGGCAAAGGCTTGGCGTACTGCGGCTGTTGCCCAGGTGGGTGAGTCGCGTTACCGCCAGCTTTCTGATGCCTTGGGCGGCGACCTCGCGATGGCCTATGTCAATCACCGTCTGATGATGCGGATGGTGGACTATGAGGTGGAGAAGAGTCCTTTCAAGGGCTCTGTCGACTATATCCTCGACGAAGCCCGGCGTTCGTCACTGCTGTCACTGGCCAGTGCGCCGACAACAGACCTGCAGCAGTACATAGACAAGAAGACAGTTGAACGCTATGATCCAGGCTTGCTGGAGAAAGGCGTTGGAAAGGCCCTTGGCTCCCTGACAGACCTGGCCTTGACGGCTCCTATGATGGGTGCCAGCTCGTGGACTGGTCTGGGAAAGTTCGTGACGATGGATCTGGGCATCGGCTTTGCTGGAGATGCCATCATGTCCAAGGCAGGAAAGCAGCAGGATGTCAGCAGGATGGTGAGTGCCGCACTGTTTGCGTCGGACGGTGACGTATTGGCCACTCTCCGTCAGGATGAAGGAAGTGTGAATCCTTATTCCAGTGAGCTTGTGAAGGGAGTGAACAGTCAGTTAGGGCATAAGATCGTGACGCATTCCCGCTCCTTGTCGGATGGGGCTGCCTTCAAGCCGAAGATAGGGCTTAAGACGGTCAAACTGCCCGAAGTCCCTGACTATGCAGAGCAGCTGCGTCAGGCTGGCGAGCTGCATTTTGCCATACAGGAACACTTCCCTCAAAATGAATCAGCAGCGGAACAGAATCATGCACCTCTGCAGGCTGTTCAGACACAACCAGTTACAGTCGCCGAAGCGGCGAAGGCTACGGTTCCTGCTGTCCAGTCCGTCAGTGGTTGGGGAGGTCTGATAGACACTCTTGGTCTGAATGGCTTCAGTGATGTGGGCAAGAATCTCGGCTATGTGCTGGCTATGCTGCCCGATATGCTGGTAGGGATGTTCACAGGAAAGTCGCGCAACCTGAAGTTTGGCGATAACATGATGCCCCTGGCAGCCATCTTCGCAGGGATGTTCGTCCGTAACCCATTGTTGAAGATGCTTCTTGTCGGTCTTGGCGGTGCCAACCTCCTGAATAAGGCTGGCCATGAGGCCTTGGAAAACAGGGACGGTATCAGGCTACAGGCAGTCCGTCATTATCGTAAGTACGATGACGAGCCGCTCGACCTGCGTGTGTCACAGCCGGTGATGAAGGGTAACACCCTTGTGGTCACCATCGACCATGTCCCTTCTGTCATTACCATCAATGATGAAGCCGTCGATGCCTATTATAAGGGTGCTCTTCCGCTGAATACGCTCACGAATGCTGTCCTGCGGAAGTATGATGAACAGCAGCAGACAGTCCGTGAAAACTATGACCGTCAGGTGAAAGCCGATGAAAGTCTGGAGCTTTCACGTGGAGGAATCAAATAAGATTTGTTTCCATTATAATCTCGGCAGTTTGTCCTCCAGCTCTTCGAGGAGGGCAATCTGCTTTTTCAGGTCATCAGCCATGGACTGAAGGGTAGGGGACTCGGCGTATTTCTCAGCCTTGCTCTCCATTGCGTATTTGGCATAGCGGAGTGCCGAATAGATGGAAGCATCGGATGCGTTAGTCTCTTTGAGCCAGTCAAGGAACTGCTTGACGGATTCCTTCTGGAAGGCAGGAACACGTATGGAAGACATCTTTTCCTTGATCTTCCCAGGCTTTTCTTCCTCTTTCCTTCTTGCCGTTTTGGGGTAGACAATCTCCTTCAGTTCCTTCTCGTCGTAATAAGGCAGATGTTCGAAGAAAATCCAGCGTCCGCAGGTGCAGACCTCCTCGGGCTTATAGTGGTTGTAGGAACTCATGTCATCCTTCATCGCGTCTTTCTTCGACACGGCATTCAGGGCTTTCACCACCCGCTCGTACTCCTTGTCGCTTGGTGAGAGGACATCATAGCCATGCTCCTCGAGCTGACGGTAGAAATCTTTCAGGGCCCGGATAGGCAGACGGTTCTGAGGGAGCGTTTCCACGTATTGGAAACATTCCCGGCCACCCTCTCTGCAGACGTTGTAGAGCGTTACATATTTGTCAAGTCTTCGATGCTTCATAATCCAATAGTTTTACGAAAAGTCGCTTTACATATCCTCCATGCACAGGCCGGTCAGTGTCACATGGTAGTTGTCGTACTCACCCGTGACCTCTTTGAACCGCTGTACCTTGTCTTTCAGAACTTTCATGTCGAGTTCTTTGCGCTGTCTCTTCACTTCATAGAACGTCACTACTTTCTCCAGGTCGTCTGCCGCGATGATGTCAATCTCATTCTCGCCCTTACGGTCCCACCAACTGTCGATGCGCGTGAACTGTTCACTCTCTCTCATCACGGCCTTGAAATACTTTTCAAGAGTCTTGCCGCTATACGTCTCATAGTCGCGCTGGACAATGTCAGCCAGTTTTTTGTAGCCGTTCGCCTCTATGATATAGTTATACTTGTAGATATAGCGAAACCAGAATTGCAGGAAAAGGTCGCTCACCGCATAGACGATGTTCTTATTGGCAGATTTCTGGAACATGGGCTTGTTTTTGGCAATCAGTCCGTAGTCGTTCTCGAGTCTGGTCATATAGCCGGACACTTCCGCATGGAGGATGCCCTCTATGTCACCCCTTGTGTTATGCCCGGTGGCTATCAGCTTCAGGATGTCGAAATAGCGTCCGTAATCGCGCCCGAATTCCTCTATGAGCATGTTCTTTCCCTCGTAGATGAAGTACGAGTTCTTGGCGATGATGCGTCCCAGCATTTTCTCCGCCGTGATAGCTTCTGTATCTATCAGCAGTTCTACATATTTTGCCACGCCACCGGTATAGGTGTACAGTGCCAGAAGATCTTCCTTGCTGTATTCAGGATTGTAATCTGCCAGGATTTCCTTAAGTACGGCAGGTGTGAAAGGCTCGATTTTCAGGAACTCCGTCTGACGGCCGTACAGGGGTTCCTTTTTGTCTCGGAACAGTTTGGTCATCATCGAGTAGACCGATCCGCATACAATCAGGTTTATCTTAGACTCCCCTTTCTTCAGGTCCCATGATTTCTGTATCTGTGAGAAGATAGCGCTGTTCACGCGGTTGAAGTCCTGGAACTCGTCAATCATCAGGGTTATGGGCCGTGTCTTCGACAGTTCCATCAGGAAGTCGAAGATGTCGGCAAACCGTTCCGGCTTTCCCAGCAGGGGAATCTGCAGCTTTTCCGTGATTTCCCTCCCGAACTCTTCGCAGAGCACACTTTCTGTGCTTCTGGTCACGAAGAAATATAGTATTGTCTCGTCCTCGTAAGCCTTCATCACGAGTGATGTCTTGCCGATGCGCCTGCGTCCAGTCAGTACAGTGAACTGTGCCGCCTTGTGCGAGAGGTTCCTGATCTCCCGTAACTTCTCGATTTCTTCTTTCCTATCGTAAAACTTCATATTTTATTCTGTATTTTATCGAACTCGTCAGTTCCGAACTATTCGTTTCGGTTGCAAAAATACAACATTTTTTTGAAACAAAAAAGAAAAACAAGAGTTTTTTGTTGCTCTCATGAAAAAGATGTGTGTTTTTATATGCCTCTTCAGTTTGAAAGTTGTGTCAACGTTAAAAACCGCACGAAAATTTCGCGAGCCCCCTTCTTTGGCCCCTTTATCGTACTTTTGCGCCGTGAAGAGGTGAGCCTCTTTTCGAACCAACACAAAAACTAAATTGATTTTTTACAATGGCAAAAAAGAAAGTTGAAGACGGACAGCAGAAGGCTGTCGCAGAAGCTGGTTCTCAGGAAGAGAATCAGAAGAGCCAGGAGCAGCAGGCTCCCAAGGCGAAGGTAACCACCACGGAAGGTAACACCATTGACAAGATCCGTGTCTTCCAGAAGGACGGCAACACGATGGTACAGGCCGACTATGGCAAGTTGAATCCCGAGGGTAAGACTTCGGAGGAGCGTCGTAGCGGGATGCGCACCCAGCTGTCGCGTCCGTTGTCGCCGGATCAGGCCAAGGAGTATCAGAAGATCTTTGCCGAAGACCCTGTCAAGGCCAAGGAGTTTGCCGTCAAGGTTGCCTATCCCATGCATGTGGATGATGCCGCCTTCCATCAGAAGACGGCGAATATCAACGGTCGTGACGTGAACTACATCACTCTGGAGAAGATCACTGAGGACACCCTCCTGCTGAATGCGCTCCGTAAGGAGGGTATGGACGTTGACCACATGAACAAGGATCAGCGAGCAAAGCTTGTTGACTCGATGTCTCCTGAAGCAAAGGAGACGGCACTTTCCGGCAAGGAAGGTCTTGTGGGCAAGTGGCAGCTGGCCTTTGGTGAGAAGGGTAACAAGGATTCCCGTTTCTATGGCATCCTGAACAAGGAGGAGCTGGCCTCTATCCGTCACCGTGCCGAGGTAACCCTCGACGATCACGGACAGGTAAAGTCAGTAGGTGCTCCTTTGACGATGGCCGACATCGCCGGACGTATGGAGCAGCGCGTACAGGCACAGCGCCAGACCAATGGCGAGAAGCTCGAGGCAGCCCAGAAGGTAGACTGGTCAAAGTTCAAGCTGCCCAGTGCCGCCAACATCACTGGCCTGCGTTATTCTGCCGTGAAGGATAACCCTGACCGCGTCATGTTGCATGGTCAGGTGAACGGCATCGAGGTGTCTGGCCTGTTGTCCAAGAACGAGACCACTGCTGTTAAGAACAGGGTGGCCACGCTGGAGCAGGCTGCCGCTGCCAATGAACAGTTCCGCAATAAGGTGCTCGACATTGTCGGTCCAGGTGAGAAGAAGGGTGTCTCTGAGGATGCAGCAGTCAAGGCCATTATCGACCGTGCCTCTGATTCCTCTGCCCGTGCCTTCACCCCTGAGCAGGTGAAGACGCTCAACGCATTCGCCAAGGATGCCGAGACCCCGGAGCAGCGCGAGCAGGTGTTCGCCGGTCTGTGGGAGAAAGCCCAGCCGAAATTGGCTGCCGACGGTGTGAATGAGCACTGGCAGCAGGATGCCCGTGAGGAGCTCAGTGACCTGGCTCAGGGTGCCGTTCGTTCTGAACAGCAGGGAATGAAGCGTTAGTTTCTGGGGGCTTGTCCGGGATAGTCGGAGGGAAGGAGGTGTTGAATCATTGAATCCTGACATCCCAAGGGCAGGCCCCTTTTCTATGATCATTATCTGAAGAAATAATATGGCTGCAAAGAAAGAGATGTCGTATTATCGCCGCTATCTCCTGCACTTGCTGGGAGAGTGGGGCGAGGAGCACAAGTATGGCGATGACTTCCTCGATGAAAGGGCTGATGCTGCCGAGGAGGAGTATGAGAATGCACGTCGTGAGGGTCTTACCGTAGACCAGGCTCAGGAGCGTGCCATGAGTGTATTACTTGATGGTTTTGGCGATGGTGAGGAGTGATGAAACCGATATCCTGACAGGCAAGGAGGCCCAGCGGGTATTGGGTGAGATCCTCGAAAGCGAGCGCAGGTCACGTAGTCTTACCTATCCTGCCCATACGGGTGCAAGAGGCTTTTTCTATGAGAAGCCCAAGTTTGTGGCCTTCGACAACAGCTCGAATGACTGTTGGGTGGAGGAGTTCAAGACGGAGATTGGTGCCATGAAATGGTGCCGTGGACTGTTGAGCACAGACGAGGTGAATGAGCTGGAGAAAGGCATTATGCGTGACCGTCAGCGTTCCCGTGAGTTCCGTAAGGAGTGCAGGGATATTGCCAGACAGTTGAACGGACGTGCCAGCGGTGGTGACTCCGACGGTGTGGCCTACTTTGTAGACAAACCGATTATCGTCAGTTTTACGGAGGATGAGCTCAGCGACTGGACGAACCGCTTTTCTGATGAAGAGAAGGTGTTGGGCGCATATTTCAGTGATAACCGCATTGTTCCGGCTGACTTTATGATACTCCAGCGAGGCAATCGTATCGATGCCGAGCAAATGCCTCTTAACGGTTTAAGCTTTTATTCCCAGCTCGCCTCTGTCATGAAGACGCTTGCTGATGACCCGATACGTGCGAAAAGCCATTCCGTGCGGGTGATGGATAACGACAGCAGCACCAATTTTACCCTGGCAGAGGTTGGCAGTCCCCACTTTGAGAACTTCCTTCATGCCTTGGAATACAGCCGTCGGCAGTTGCTGTCAAAGGCAGGGGTCAGTTTTTCGGAACTGGACTGTCCGAAGGGATATGTGTCGAACATACTCCTGAACAAGGGAAGTTTCCCTGTACTCAGTGGCAAGGGGCTTTCGGAAGTGGACTCCCTTCCCCCATACGTCAAGTTCGACGAAAACGGTGAGTTTTCGATTGAGATGGAGTTTCACGATGGCTTTGCCTACGATACCAATCCGCATGGGCTTGGCTTCTACGACCGTGTGGCTCTGTATTATCCGACGATAGAGGAATGTGACCGCTATATGCAGAAATGCATCAGGGATTATACAGGTCGTGATGAGATTACGCCTTTCGATGTGGCGTTGAAATACGGACAGGCATCGAGGATGCGTTGTCCGGACTATCGTTATGAGGAAGCCAAGAAAGCCTTGGTAGAGCGAACAACCGACCCGTCGGCAAGAGCTTTCTCCCCAGAACAGATCAAGACTTTGGAACTGGCTGCCAATAGCGGTGGGTACTATGACTCGCCCAAAGGGAAGGATTTCTTCTATGACGTGCTTTACTGCAATTCCGAATCCGAGTTGAAAAATATTCCCGATGCCTGGAAGGCCGATACCAAGGCAGAGCTCCGCGAGCTGGCACGAGGTGAGGTGCGTGACATGTCAGTGGGATTGCACCGATAAACAGATAGATTTATGGCTTATAATAAGAGACAGAAGTTACAGGATAACATCGCGGCTATCCGTACCGTGTTCCAGCTGGAAAAGGAGGGCAGGACAGCGACGGATGCGGAGCGCGAGGTTCTGAAGAGATATAGCGGTTTCGGCGGCTTGAAGTTCGTGCTCAAGCCGACTGAGACAACAGATGACAAGCAGTATTGGAACCAGTCGGAGCTGACCTATTTCGACCAGACGAAGGAACTGTTCGATGTCATCCGTGATGGTGCCAGGGATGATAGAGAGGCCAAGGAGCTCACGGACAGCATCAAGCGGAGCGTGAATACCGCTTTCTACACACCCCAGCCCGTCATCGGTGCCATCGCCAAGGTGATGAAGGATGCCGGGGTGGAGGTGCAGTCGATGCTCGACCCATCTGCAGGTATCGGCAAGTTCGGTGATGCCTTCAAGGGCGAGTATCCTAACGTGAAGGTCAGTTCCTTTGAGAAAGACCTGCTGACAGGTCGTATCCTGAAGGCTCTGAACCCACAGGACAGTATTACCATTGACGGCTTTGAGACCATCAGTCTGGAGCTGAAGGGTACATTTGATGTTGCGACATCTAATATCCCCTTCGGTGACATCAAGGTGATGGATGACGAATATCGCAAGAGTGGCAACGATGCGAAACGCTATGCCGTCTCGACCATTCACAACTACTTCTTCCTGAAGGCCCTCGACCAGGTGCGTGAGGGCGGCTTTGTGGCATTCATCACCTCCAGGGGATTCATGGACTCCCCGTCGAACAACCCCATCCGTGAGGAACTGGCTAAGAATGCACGACTGGTGGGAGCCTTCCGTCTGCCCGACGGCATGTTCCGTGACGAAGCAGGAACGGATGTCGGCTCTGACTTGGTGGTTCTGCAGAAATACACGGGTTACGATATGTCACTTGACCCTGATACGCAGGCCTTCTGCGATGTAAACAAGGGCTTCAAGGCCATGAGCGGTGAGGACTGGACGGACATATCGATGAACTGCCACTGGTGGAAGTCGATGATGGCTCCTGACTCGGAGGCTATCGTGGCCACGAAGATGGAGAAAGGCACCGACCCCTATGGAAAGCCGACCCTGATATGCACCCATGACGGTGGCATGGAGGGTATTGCCAAGCTGCTCACCGAGTATTTCAAGCGAGACCTTTATAAGGATTTTGTGGACTACTACAAGGCCAATGCAAACCGAGAGCAGAGTCAAGTTATCTTGAACTCTGCCGAGGTGCAGCTTGGTCTCGCTGAAAGCAAGGCCAGTGCCCCGAAGCCAGTACAGGAAGTACAGGTCAAGGCAGAGCCCCAGGTACGTCAGGCGCAGCAGAGCCAGCCCGTCCAGCTGGATCTCTTCTCCATGTGGGATGCCGTGGAACCCGTGCAGGAGACCCGTCAGGCGGAACAGCCAGAGGAGAAACCACAGGAACTCACTCCCGATGAGCAGCGCATGCAGCTGTATTACCAGATACGCGATGCCTACGAGGAACTCTACGATACCGAGGCGCAGTCGCGTGAGGAGCAGCCCGAGCTCCGTCAGAGGCTGAACCAGGTCTATGACGAGTTCGTTGGGAAGTTCGGCAGGCTGAACGAGCGCAAGAACGCCCGTGTTATCATGAACGATGCCAAGGGCCGAGACGTGCTGACCTTGGAGAATGCCGTTGACAAGTCGTTTGTCAAGGCTGACATCTTCGAGCGTCCCGTCTCGTTTGTGGCCTATGAAATCAGCCATGTCGATACCCCCGAGGAAGCCCTCTTTGCCTCGCTCAACCGCTACGGTAACGTGGACCTGGAGTATATGTCAGGTCTCACTGGCCATACACAGACCGATTTGGTCAATGAGTTGAAAGGACGTATCTATTACATGCCCGATGGCCGCTATGAAATCAGCAGCAAGGCCCTCTCCGGCAATGTCTATGATAAGTTGGCCTATGTGAACGATGCCATTGAACTGGCACAGGAACATGCCGATGACCCCAAAATCGTTCCTGCCCTACAAGAGACCAAGGCAGCACTCGAACAGGCAATCCCGCAACAGATTGCCTTTGATGACATCGGTCTACAGTTCGGTGAGCGCTGGATTCCAACGGAGTATTACGAGGAATATGTCGGCAAGCTCTTTGACACGAAGATGGAGATTCACTATGCCGAGCATATCGATGAATACTCTGTCAAGGCTGAGAACCGCTATAATCTGAAGATCCGTGAGGAATACTGTGTGCGTGGCGAGTATAAGGACTACGACGGCATGGCACTGTTGCAACATGCCTTCCACGACACGACACCCGATATTCAGAAGTGTGTGGGTGCCGACGATAACGGCAACGACATCAAGGCGCCGGACATGGAGAAAATCCAGTTGGCCAGCTCGAAGATTCAGGAAATCCGTGAGGGTTTCACGGACTACCTTACCA
>JAEEGG010007694.1_pt1 | contig 24709 bp, 20 predicted proteins | sample 9134161 | NCBI WGS metagenome assembly JAEEGG01 (sample SAMN16246543, study PRJNA631951) | gut metagenome | biome: gut microbiome; feature: rumen; material: CR-attached | host: Bos | place: Iran: Karaj | collected 2018-10 | reverse complement strand
GCATTTTCGGCTACCAGATGCGCTTCGACCTCCGCGACGGTTTCCCTCTGCTCACCACCAAAAAACTTCACCTCCGTTCCATCATCCACGAACTGCTCTGGTTCCTCCAAGGCAGCACCAACATCGCCTACCTCAAGGCGAACGGCGTTTCCATCTGGGATGAGTGGGCCGACGAGCATGGCGAGCTGGGACCCATCTACGGCCACCAGTGGCGGTCGTGGGACTGCGCCGACGGCCGTACCGTGGATCAGATCGCACAACTCATTCACGACATCCAGCACAACCCCGACTCCCGCCGACTGATTGTCAGCGCGTGGAATGTGGGCGAAATCGACCGGATGGCGTTGCCGCCCTGCCACGTGATGTTTCAGTTTTATGTGAACGACGGCCAGCTGTCGTGCCAGCTCTACCAGCGCAGCGCGGATGTGTTTCTCGGCGTGCCCTTCAACATCGCCTCCTACGCCCTGCTGCTCATGATGGTGGCGCAGGTCACCGGACTGGAGCCGCGCTATTTCATTCACACCTTAGGCGATGCGCACTTGTACAACAACCATCTGGAGCAGGCGCAGCTGCAGCTCACCCGCGAGCCACGCCAGCTGCCGGTCATGCGCATCAACCCCGAAGTAAAATCCATCTTCGATTTCCACTACGAGGATTTCACCTTGGAGGGCTACGACCCGTACCCGCACATTAAGGCTGAGGTGTCGGTCTAATGTTTTTCTTGTTGGCTGATGATAAAGTCGGCCGACTTTTCCATGTAAGGATATAACAATGAGTTTTCCGTGACCTTCTCGGTCAGGATGACGTTTTTCACGTCGATGGCTTTCAGTCCGATAAGGAGCAGACTGCAGAGTGCCAGCACTTTGGCAACTCCTAACACGATACCTAAAATCTTGTCGAGCAGATCAGGGATGGCTGTGATTTTCTTGGCCAAGAGTCCGCCGAGATAACCGCCGAGCAGCACCCCACCGAAGATGAGCGCGCAGGCGATGAGCTGGGCGGCGTCGTTGTGGATATATTTAGCGATGTTGTCGGTGTAATGTAGGGCAAGGTAGATGCCGCCGACAAGAGCGGCGATGGAGACCACCTCGGTGATGAGGCCGTTCTTGAAGCCTCGGAAGCCCGCCCATATCAAAGGGAAGATGAGAATGAGGTCAAGGGCATTCATGGCTTAGCTGAGGTCACGGATGCGCTGGGTGAGGGGTTGCGCGAAGATGAAGTCGTTGAGTCTCGGATTGTCGGAGGTGAGCACATTGTCCTTGCTGCCGCGCCATTCGAGATTGCCCTGATAGATGAAGGAGATAGTTTCGCCGATGGTAATCACCGAGTTGATGTCGTGGGTGTTAACCACGGTGGTGATGCCGAACTCATGGGTGATTTCGAAAATCAGCTCGTCAATAAGGAGCGAGGTTTTGGGGTCGAGGCCGGAGTTGGGCTCGTCGCAGAAGAGGTAGCGCGGGTTGCAGGCGATGGCGCGGGCGATGGCGGCACGCTTCTTCATACCGCCGCTCAGCTCGGCGGGGTACAGGTTGTTGGAACCCTCGAGGTCCACCCGTTTCAGACAGAAGTTCACCCGTTCCAGCTTCTCGGCGTAACTCTGGCGGGTGAGCATTGTGAGCGGAAACATCACATTGTCTTGGATGGTCATGGAGTCGAACAGGGCCGCCCCTTGGAATACCATACCCATCTCGGAACGAATGGACTCTTTTTCTTTTTCAGTGAACTTGTTGAAATTCCGACCGTTGTACAGAATCTCACCCTCTTCGGGTGCTAACAGACCGATGAGGTTCTTCATCATCACAGTCTTGCCGGAGCCCGACCGTCCGATGATGAGGTTCACCTTGCCGTCCTCGAAGCGGGTGTTGATGCTCTTCAGCACCTGCCGCTCCCCAAAATATTTCGAAACATTAATGAGTTCTATCATAATGAAATGTTTTACAGCATAATTGAAGTGATCACCAGGTTCAGTACGAGGATGATGAACGACGACACCACGATGCCGTTCACATTGGCCTTACCCAGCTCAAGTGCGCCGCCTTCAATGCGATAGCCGAAGAACGAAGAGACCGACGACAGCACAAAGGCAAAGATGGTGGTCTTGGTCATCACATACACCAAGTCGTACATGCGGAAATAGGAGGTGAGTCCGTCGTAAAACTCGTAGGGCGATGAGACGTGCGTGACAATAACGGTGATGTAGCCGCCCACAAGGGCGAAGAAGATGGCGATGATGGTGAGAATCGGAATAACAAAAAGCGCGGCGGTAATCTTGGGCAGAATGAGGAAAGAGGCCGGGTTGATACCCATCACCTCCAGCGCATCAATCTGCTCTGTAACCCGCATACTGCCAATCTCGGAGGTGATACGCGACCCCAAGTTGCCCACCAGCAGCAACGTGATGATGGTCGGACACAGCTCCATCACCACCGAAGTGCGCACCGTGAAGCCGAGCGTCCACTTCGGAATCCACGGACTTTCAATCTGTAACGCCGTCTGCGTGGTGATAACGCTACCCATACAGACCGCCACGATGCACACAATCAGCAACGAGCCAACGCCCATAGCATTCATCTCGTCCACCACCTTGCGGAAAAATTCCGAGGTGCGCGGCGGCTTCGAGAAAACCTTCCTGAGGAAGATGAAATACTCGCCTATTGTCTCCAAAAAATTCCTGATCATAATCCAACTTTTTGAGTTTGCAAAAGTAAGATTTTTTTGTGATTTTTTGGCGTTTTGTTTTTTTCAAAAAAAATAAGAAAAAGAGGTGAGCCATCTTAAAAAAATGTTGTACTTTTGCACCCCGAAAAATAAGACGTTAGAAAATTTTAAAAAGAGAAGAAAATTATGTATTTGACATCTGAAGTAAAGAAAGACATCTTCAAAGAAAACGGTAAGAACGAGTTCGATTCCGGCTCACCGGAAAGCCAGGTTGCTCTGTTCACCTACAGAATCAAGCACCTCACCGAACACATGAAAGAGAACCACAAAGACCTCGGCACCAAGCGCGCACTGATGCAGCTCGTGGGTAAGAGAAAGAAAATGCTCGCCTATCTGAAAGAGCAGGACATCGAGCGCTACAGAGCTATTGTGAAGAAATTAGGTTTGAGAAAATAATCTCCAACGCTTCAAAAAAGGCAATTCCTGCAATTGCCTTTTTTTGAATCATGATCTTTTCATTCAAAAAGCAATCACTGCTGTGGACTCATCCTACCCGCACGGCGTGGTTGTTTTGTAATTATTAAAAACAAGAAATTATGTATAACGAGAATAAACCTTTGGGAGCGCGGCAAACCTTCCAGCTCCCCGATGGCCGCGACGTGACCATCGAAACCGGCATCCTCGCCAAGCAGGCCGACGGATCTGCCGTTGTAAGAATGGGCGACACCATGTTGCTCGCCACCGTGTGCTGCAAGAAAGACGCAGTGGAAAATACCGACTTCATGCCTTTGCAGGTCGAATATCAGGAGAAATACGGCGCCGTGGGTCGCTTCCCTGGCGGTTTCTTCAAACGCGAAGGCCGTCCCAGCGAGTATGAGATTCTCATCGCCCGCCTCGTGGACCGCGCCCTCCGTCCGCTTTTCCCCGACAACTTCCACGCTGAGACGCAGGTGCTCGTCACCCTCATCTCCGGCGACCGCAACAACCTGCCCGACGCTCTCGCAGGCCTCGCCGCCTCTACCGCCCTCGCCGTCTCCAACATTCCGTGGGAAGGCCCCATCTCCGAAGTGCGCGTAGGCCGCGTGGATGGCAAGATGGTCATCAACCCCACCGTGGAAGATATGGAACGCTCCGATATCGACATGATCGTGGCCGCTACCATCGACAACATCATGATGGTGGAAGGTGAGATGAAGGAAATCTCCGAAGCCGATATGGTGGAGGCCCTCAACGCCGCCCATGCCGCCATTAAGGTGCAGTGCCAGGCTCAGCTCGACCTCGCCGCCCAGGTGGAAAAAGCTAACCCGAAACGCGAATACTGCCACGAGACCAACGACGAAGAGCTCCGCGAACGCGTCAACCGCGAAACCTACGACAAGGTTTACGCCATCGCCAAATCGTTCATGGGCAAACATGAGCGCAACGACGCCTTCGACCAGATTTTCGACGAGTTCATGGAAACCATTCCCGAAGAGGAACGCGAAGAGAAAAAATACATGGTGGCTCGCTACTACCACGACGTGCAGTACCACGCCATGCGTAATATGATTCTGGATGAGCGCATCCGTCTCGACGGCCGCCAGCTCGACCAGATCCGTCCCATCTGGATTGAGACCGGCTACCTGCCGTCAGCTCACGGCTCCGCCATCTTCACCCGCGGTGAAACCCAGTCGCTGATGTCCTGCACCCTCGGCACCAAACTCGACGAGCAGACCATCGACGGCGCCATCGTGGAAGGCAGCAGCCGTTTCATCCTCCACTACAACTTCCCGCCCTTCTCTGTCGGCGAGGTGAAGCCCATCCGCAGCACCGGCCGCCGCGAGATCGGTCACGGCAACCTGGCCCATCGCGCCCTCAAGCCGATGATTCCTTTCGACGATCCGAGCTTCCCCTATACCGTCCGCCTCGTGAGCGACATCCTCGAGTCGAACGGAAGCTCCTCCATGGCTACCGTCTGCGCTGGCACCCTCGCCCTGTACGACTGCGGTGTGAAGATGAAAAAACCGGTCGCAGGTATCGCTATGGGTTTGATTACCGATGAGAAAACGGGCAATTACGCCATCCTCTCCGACATCCTCGGCGATGAGGACCACCTCGGCGACATGGACTTCAAGGTTTGCGGTACCGCTGATGGTATCACCGCTTGCCAGATGGATATCAAGGTCAACGGCCTCTCTTCCGAGACGATGGCACAGGCTCTTGAGCAGGCCCGTCAAGGCCGTCTGTATATTCTCGACAAAATGCATCAGGCCATTCCGGAGCCGCGCGAAGACTACCGTCCGTTCGTTCCGCGTATCGTCCAGATGCAGATCCCGCGCGAGTTCATCGGCGCGGTCATCGGACCTGGCGGCAAAGTCATCCAGGAGATGCAGCGTGAAACCAACACCGTCATCAACATCGAGGAGGTGGGCGACTTCGGTATCATCGACATCGCCGCTGCCAACGTGGACAACATCAACGCCGCTATGGAGCGCATCAAGCTCATTACGGCTGTTCCGGAAGAGGGCAAGGTGTATGAAGGTCCTGTGAAGAGCATCCTCGAATTCGGTGCCTTCATCGAAATCCTTCCTGGCAAAGACGGTCTGATGCACATTTCCGAGTACGACTGGAAGCGTGTGGACAACCTCGAGAACTACCTGAAGGTGGGCGACATCGTGCAGGTGAAGCTCATCGGCATTGAGGAGAAGACCGGCAAGCTGAAGCTGTCGCGCCGCGCCCTGCTGCCGAAGCCAGAAGGCTATAAGGAGCCCGAAGCTCGTCCGCGTGGACCCCGCCGCGAAGGTGGTGCTGGTCCCCGTCGCGAAGGAGGCCACGGTCCGCGCCGCGAGGGTGGTCCCCGCCGCTAATCATTAGCCACTATCTTAAATTAGATATGAAAAAGCACCGGCTGACTGTCGGTGCTTTTTTTTATTCTGTAAACGTTGTTTTCAAATAGAACTCCCCCGTCAGTTGCCGGTACTCTTCTGTGTAATGCCCATTACTGTCGCGGATACAAAGTTCTTTTATAGAAGTGGAGATGGTGGGATGTAGGGAATAGATGGCGATGACGCGATGTATGGGCTTGGCAGGTGTGGGGCGGATAAGCCATTGTTCGGAGAGATGAAGTTTCACCTGAGATTCTTTCTCGAAGGAGATAAACTCATTATAGGGAAGGATGAGTCCGAAATGGCCAGATGGAGCGAGCAGTTGGACGGCTCCCGCTACCAGTTCGTGAAACGAAAGCGTACCGTCGGTATGGCGCGCCTGCCGGCGCCGCTCATCGGCTGGCTTTAGCGAACTGACAAAAAAGGGAGGGTTGCTCACGATGATGTCGTAACGATGGGGGGCTGTCAGACGCACGTGTTCTTGTAGCGATTCCAGCTGAAACTCGAACTGAATAGATTCGGGGGTAGGGAAGTGGGTGGCATTTTCCTGCGCCTCCCGCACCGAGGCGGCATCAATGTCAACACCTGTCACGGCAATGTCCTTCACTCCGGCTCGTCGCAGCCGGTCAGCGATGCAGAAGCCGACCACCCCGCAGCCACTGCCGATGTCCAGCACGGTGTGTACATCCTGCAAAGGCATAACGGCCGCCAGCAGCACACTGTCGGTGCCGATGCGCTGTGTGCTGGCTTCGTGGCGGAGCGTAAAATGCTGGAAGCGGAAAGGCTCCATTAGCGGGCAATCACCACCTTCTGGCTCTGTGCCTGTGTGGGTGTGGTAATGCGGAGAATATAGGTGCCGTTAGGCAACGAGTTTACATTCAGTGTGTTAACACCCTGCTCGATGCGTAGCGTCTGTATCATCCGTCCGTTGAGGTCGTACAACGTAGCCGTGGCGGGCTCTTGGTCGTTGGGCGTGGAGATAAAAATCTGGTCAGATGCCGGATTGGGAAAGATGGTGTAAATGTTGGCGTGACTGGTGAACGCTTGTGTACCCACATGGTAGAGGGCGCGCAGAACCGCCTGGTAGGCGTTTACTTTGCCGTGGCCAAAACGCACCATGCCGCGGGCTTCGGTCAGACTGTCGTGGGTAGCCGAGAAGATCAAGGACTCTTTCACCTGTTGGGGGGTGAGGGTGGGGTTGGCTTCGAGCAGCAGGGCCACCACGCCGGTGGTGAAGGGTGACGACATGGAAGTTCCTGACAGACTGATGAAACTGTACTCGCGACCCTCGAAGGTGACAGTGGCGACGGCCGAGTTATGTTCGTCGGCATAACTGGAGTTGGCGGAGATGACGCCGTAGCCGGGGGCGGAGATGTCTGGTTTGTCTCGCCCGTCGATGGTGGGGCCATAGCTGGAGAAGTTGCAGATGTCGCCGGGATGCCACACATCATCTTCCCAATTTCCCGACTGGTGGGCAGCCACCGTAATGGCACAATCGACGCAGGCGGGCGTGCCGGTGCCGTACTGCGAGTCACCGTATTTCCACCCTAACACATTTACTCCCATCCATTTGCCTCCCCAGTTTCCCACGCCGGTGGTCAGTTCGGCCACATTCCAAGCGTGGAACTCACCGCTGGTGCCCGCTACTTCGATGCCGAAACGCCAGATAGAGTTGATGATGGCGGGTCTTTTTACACAGAGTCGCGCCTTGGGTCTTCCCGACTCATCGCTGGCAATCAGTTCAATGTTATAGATGATGGTGTCGGTTCCGTTGGTAAGATATCCTTCCGTGTAATTGTCCCCATCGGCAGTGTGGAAGAAGGGTGACGCATCAATAGTTTGATATTGGTTGTTGCACCAGTTAAGGCGTACCGAGAAGGGTTTGCCCGGACTATTGGTCATGGAGAGGGATGTTCCCCAGTAATAAGGACTGTTGTTGTCGGCTGGGAACTGGAAACGGCTGCGGAGGGTGTCGTTGTTGAAGGTGTGGCCGAGGTGGAATTGCTCATCGCCGTTGTTGCCGCCGCTGGTCACAAACACCACGCCCAAGTTGCTTAATTCCTGCATTTTCTGTCCTACTGGTCCGGTACCGTCGAAGTTGTCCATCCAGTACAGTCCCCAACTCATGTTGATGACGAGGCGTTTTTGCTCTTGCTGCGCCACCTGGTACATCCATTCGAAAGCGTCAATCACCGACTGCTCATCGGGGCGGAAGGAGGCGAAGATGAACTCGGCGTCGGGAGCCACACCGCGGTAGATAGTACCAGCGCCGCTGCCGCCTGCGATGGAGGCGACGTGCGTGCCGTGGTAGTGGTGCCCGTAGATGTTGGAGGTGTCGCAGGCGGCAGCTACCAGCTGCTCACGCCCTACCAGCTCGGTGCCATAGTCGAAGCCGGCCGGTGCGGGTCCCGCATTGCGGAACTGATCCCAAGCCCGTAGCACACGGTATTGCGTGCCGGTGGTGTCGTAAAAAACCGGATGCGTGTAGTCGAAACCCCAGTCGGTGACACCGATGATGACTCCTCGTCCCGTATAGGAGTCCGGCAGATCGATGCCGGCATATACGCTGTCCACATGTCCGTCCTGACGCGCACGGTACAGGTCTTGCGCCGAAAGGAAACATACAAAGGTAATGAAAAGGATGGAAAAAAGCAGCTTCTTCATATTGTAAGTCATTTAATAATGATAATGCAAAATCTGAACTGCAAAAATACAAAAAATATCGCAAAAGTAATAATCTACTTCGATATGCGATCCACCGCTTCGTGCAATACTTCACCAAAAGGAATCTGCTTGCGGCGCGACCGCTCCAGCAGGTTGAGATACCACTGGTGTTTGCCGTTTTCCGTGGTGTTCATGATGCAGTTAAAAGCGGCAATGTCGGGCTGGATCTTCCAGTCGGGATCGAGGGCTACCAAAGCCTCCTCCACAAACTGCCAACCGAAGTTGTAAAGATTGGCATCCGTGATCATTAATAAGATAACATCTTTATTTTCAATAACTTCCTTTATTTTGCTCTTGTCCACCCATTCAATAGGGTCCCAGATGTTGGGGTAAACGGTGAGGTTGTAATACCAGAAAGTGTTGTCGGAGAAGAGGTTCTCGGCGATGCCGCTGTTCCAGATGCTCCAGTAATAACTGTCGGCGATGGTAAGCACGCGAGGCTGGGTGAAGGAGCTGTCGTCGTGTCGGAAATAGCAGATGGGGAAGTTAAGGGTTTCGTGAGGGAGGGGAGAGAGAAGGTTCATGGCAGGCTCCAAATCGAAGTCCAAGTCCTTGTTATACTTTGAGTTACTATCGCCCTCGAAGACGATGTCGGGCAGGTTGATACGGCATTCGTGTTCGATGTAACGAGCGAGGGTGTCGGCGGCCTGCCAGAGTCCGTAGCTGCTCCAATGCACGCCGTATTTCGAGTAGAGCGGGTGGGCTGAAGTGGCCTTGCGGTGGGAGAAGTAGCCGTTGAGGTCGAGGTAGTGCACGCCGGCGCGGTCGCAGGCCGCTGTGAAAGCCTCGTAGTTGCTGGTGGTTTTCACGGTGGGCTGGTAGCGGTCGGGGATGTTCTCCGGACAGAAGTGCGCCTTGCCCGGTTCGAACACCAGCAGCAACGCTATCCCGTACTTTTCTTGCAAAAGAGTTTGCAGGACTTTCAGATTTTCAACCTTTTTTTCTACAAAATCTTTTCCGATATAATTATGACCGAGATATTCGGTGATGTACATCTCCTCATAAAAACAATCATTCTTGCCAAGAACTAATTTTTCGGCATTAGTATATCTAAAAAGTCTGAAATTCAATTCATTGTGAAGACGCACCCAGTAGTTAGCACACCCCATATTTTGCTTGACTTGATCTTCGATGGAGTTCTGCCACTCATGGTTTTGAATATGATGCCATGAAAATTTAGCCTTTTCTGTGTCCTGAACGCCATACAGCTTTTCACCCGACAGAGAGGGGAAGAAGGCAAGGACCAGCGGTGCAAAGAGCAGCGGCAGAAGCAGCAGCCACAGAATAAAGCCGGGGTTATGATTTTTCATGTTTCTTGGTATTCTTTCCATTTAGAGGGGATGCTTAAGTCAAAATTTGATTGAGATAAATGAACTGTGTCTGGTAGAATACAATTACGAAATCTTGTTTCGTAACGTTCTAAATTAATCACGCGAGATGAGCTGATGTTATTTAAACTATTGGAGTGATGAAATGGGGGGAAATATACAAACACTTTTATTCCTGCGTCTTTTGCCAGTTCAATTGCAGGAATCATATCGCTGTCGGCTGAAACAACAATGGCCACATCGCAGATGTGATTATTAGCGTCGTTAACGATTTGGGTGGCAATTCTCACATCCGATTCTTTTTCTTCGTAGGTCTTAATCAAATATCCGCAGTTGAAGCATTTGATGGTTTTGTGTAAATACTTACCTAAAATGAGTTGAAATTTTGAATTTTCTTTATTCGCCTGAAAAAATGCATTTTGACGCAGTGCTTTGTCTATATTGTCAGGTTTCGCAGAAAAATATTTGACACATAGCAACTCCTGATCTGGTTTTATAAACATTTCAAAAAATTTAACCACATCAAGCCAATAGAAACGCCGCCACTTATAGTTTTTCTTTAAACCATAATAAAAATTGAAACCATCAATATAGACTATAACCTTCTGTTTCTCCATCATTTAAAAATTAAGCCCACTCGTTAAAGTGGGCAGGCCTTAGTATTTTCCACCTAAGGGGGATTCGGCTACAAAAGTACAATAATTTTTAATTTCGATACAAAGAAATTATAATTTTTGTGTTAAATTTTGTTAAAATAATTAATTAATACAAATAACTCATTGATTATTAAATATTTCTATTTTATTATGTTGGAGTTAAAACCACCAAGGAAGGATATGTACTCTCACTAAGCTTAGGTAGGCCATCACGAGGGCGAAGAGGGCGAACAGCACGGCCCAGATTACGGCGGGCAAGTGGGTGAATTTGTGCAGGTTGGTGGCATCGCCGGCTTTGTCGGGTGTCTTCACCGAAAGATATACCAGCACAAAGGTGGACCACACCGACTCCACCAAAATCATCATGCTATAGAACCATGCCACGATTTCGTTGGCCGTGTCATTGCGCCAGAAATAGAGCAAAGCGATATTGATGAGCGTGAATATCAGCACCCAGATTGCGCCATACCAGTTGCGAATCCAGAAAATGAGCATGATAAGGAAAATTGCAGTCAGTCCCACCAAAATCCATTTTTCATAACCTACCGACAGCAGGAAGAAGCAGACGAAAGCCATCACGGAAGCGAACGGGTAGCCGGCCAGACTCACCAGGGTGGACTTGAACTTGGAATTGGATTGGGTGGTGGTGACGCCGCTGGTATCTTGAAAAACCTTGATATTGGACACTTTGCCATGAAGCAGCAGCGACATCAGCGCGTGCCCCAGTTCATGGATGAGTGTGTTGATGATGTTGAAGAATTTTCCCACCACGGGGATGCGGGGCAGCAGAAATGCCGCCACCAGCAAATAGTAGAAGATATGGATGCCTAAAAATTGCAGATGAGCCATAAAAAGGAATCATGCGCCCTCACTATGCACTTTTGGAATGAAAATCAAACATTAGTAATCAAAGATATCTATCCAATCCTCTGGATCCATCAGCTCTGCTTCACCTAATGCGGCCATTACGACAAAGAGGGTAATGAGGACGACCACTGATATGACAAGACCTGCGATGGCCAGGCCTTTCTTTCTATTTTTCAATGAAACTCCTACGATGGAGAAGATAAGCCCCAGCAAAAAGAGGATAACATCGACAACGGGCACCCAGCACAACATTAAAGCGAGCAGGCTGAGTACGAAGCCGGCGGTTCCCATGCCGTTTTTTCTGCGGCCGCGGGGAGATTGAGGTTGTGGCTGGTGAAAGATAGGGGGGATAGGGGGCTGTGGATAGGGCTGCTGATAAGTCTGTTGGGATGGGGTGGGGAGCACAAAGTAGTTTTTCCATGGGAGAGCCGTGTTGCCAATGCGCACAGTATCATTTTCACGCAGTAGTGTATTGGGATTCAGCAGCAAAGTGCCATTTACGTATGTGCCATTGGTGGAATTTAGGTCTGTGATACGGAATTCCCCATTGTCGTCTTGCGAAATCTCGCAATGGTTCAACGATACTGCGGGGTCATTAATAAAGACATCATTATTTTGTCCGCGGCCAATTCTTATGCTTTTTGCCATAAAATCCTGTATGTTAAAGTTTTGATATTATTTCTTCTCATATTCCACATCCCGTACGTCTCCCCATTCGCCAGCAGGGTTGTAGTCAGAAGTGCCGCCGGAGGTACAGCCGGCGTATCCATCACGCCAGTGGCTGCTGTACTCATCGTCTTTCACGCGGTACTGGTAGGTAATCGACACGTAGCTGTCGGTGTTGTTGTAGAATTTGATGACGTACTCTTCCAAGGTTGAGTACCAATAAACTTCATAACTAACACCTTCGTTACAATCAATGCCATTTACCGTGAAAGTAACTTCCACGTTGCTTTGTGGTTCATCGGGGATATTGGAGTTTGAAGCAGCATATCCCATTGTTGTTAAGGTGATTGCAAAAAGCAGAAGCATCATTTTTTTCATTATCATTTTCCATTGTTATAGGCCATCATGACATCGGCTCAAAAGTGAATTTCCAAAAATACGCGGCAAAAATAATCATTTTTTTCACATCACGATATTTTTGTAAAAAAAATCAGCCCTTCAGAATTCTGAAGGGCTGATTTTGTGCCCGGGACAAGAGTCGAACTTGCACGTCTCTCGACACTCGCACCTGAAACGAGCGCGTCTACCATTCCGCCACCCGGGCAGGGTTGTTATATCAACGAGTCGATGAGTTTCACGAGGTCGTTCTTGCGCTGCAGACCGACCAGGGTTTCCACCACCTCGCCATTTTTCAGGAACACCAGCATCGGGATATTGCGGACGCCGAACTGCATGGCGATGTCGTTGTTCTCGTCAGTGTCGCACTTGCCGATGACGACCTTGCCTTCATATTCGTTGGACAATTCGTCCATAATCGGAGCCAAAGCGCGGCAGGGACCGCACCAAGTTGCCCAGAAGTCGATGATAACGAGCTTATCGCTTTTGATGACTTCTTCGAAGTTTCCGCTGTTGATTTCTAATGCCATTGTGTTTGATTTATGGTTTTGAAAAAAGCGTGCAAAAATACAACTTTTTTTGAAATCCCAATTCATCTTTTGAAAATATTTTTTTGCGGATGGAAAATGCCAACTTCCCAAACAAAAACGTGCCAAATTCCCAAATGAAAATCGGCCAAGTTCCCAAACGAAAACGTGCCAAATTCCCAAATGGAAGATAAAAATTTGCGTAATTGATTTATTTGTAGTATTTTAATGTTTAACTCTCGCATTCTGATAAATAAGTTGTATCTTTGCGAACTAAAAATCCATTTTATGGCCGAAGCAAATAAATGAAAATTAAATAGAAAAATATTGAATGATGTTGTTTCAAAAGAATATTATCAAAAAATATCTTGCCACTTTGCCGTTGGAGGACATTAGTCAGGCGTGGGACCAGTACAAAAGTTACTTTCTCAACCCCGCCATCCAGCAGAACATCCTCCAGTCGAAGGAGGAACAATTTCAAGAGGGTTTTTTGAGAGAGCTATTCGTGAAAATTCTGGGCTATACGCTCAATCCTTCTCCCGACTATAATTTGATCACCGAACAGAAAAATGAGGCCAACTCCAAGAAAGCCGATGGTGCTATACTTTTGGATGGGAAAGTGATTGGCATCATCGAACTGAAAGACCACAAGACCACCGACCTTGCGAAGATTGAGGCGCAAGCATTCGGCTATAAGAGCCAGCATGTGGGCACGCGGCTGGTCATCATCTCCAATTTTGAGAAATTGCGCCTCTATATCGACAATGCCGTGGAGCACCGCGAATGGAATCTCTTTTCGCTGAACGAGGACGAGTTCCGCGAGCTCTATCTCTGTCTCGCGTGGCCGCAGGTGAAAGCGGGTATCGCACTGCAGATGAAGAGCGAATCGGTGTCAAACGAAGACCAAATCACCAAATCGCTCTATAAGGACTACTCGCAGTTCAAGAGGGTGCTTTTTGCTGATATTGTGGAGCACAATCCCGATTACGACAAGTTGCTACTCTTCAAGAAGACACAGAAACTCCTTGACCGCCTGTTATTTATCTTCTTTGCGGAGGATTGCGGCTTGCTGCCGCCCAACTCGATGATGCAGATTATCGACCAGTGGGAGAAGTTGAAGGAGATGGACGAATACCGTCCGTTATACGACCGTGTGAAGAAGTATTTCGGCTATATGAACACAGGTTTCCAAGGCAAGAAATACGAGATTTTCGCCTATAATGGAGGTCTTTTCAAACCCGACGAGGTGCTCGACAATATCATCATCTCCGACGAGCCCTTGGTGGAACACACCAAACGGCTCTCCACCTACGATTTCGAGAGCGAGGTGGATGTGAACATACTTGGCCATATTTTCGAGAACTCCCTATCGGAGATTGAGGAAATCACAGAGACGCTGTCCAGCGAAACAGTGGGGCATGCCCCCTTGCACAAGCGCAAACAAGACGGCGTATTCTACACCCCGCAATACATCACGAAATACATTGTGGAGAACACCGTGGGACGTCTCTGTGCCGAGAAGAAATCGGAATTGGGGATTGTGGACGAAGAGTATTTCTCCGACCAGAAACGCCAGAAACAGACCCGCAAACGCCTGATGGAGCAGCTGCAACAATATCGCGAGTGGCTGTTGCAGATCACCATCTGCGACCCCGCCTGCGGCAGCGGTGCCTTCCTGAACGCCGCTCTGCAGTTCCTGATGAACGAGCACCGGCTTATTGACGAGATGGAGGCCAAGGTGACGGGCGCAAGCATTGTGTTCCAGGACGTGGAGAACAGCATTTTGGAAAACAACCTATTTGGGGTGGACATCAACGAGGAGAGCGTAGAAATTGCCCAGCTGGCCCTTTGGCTGCGCACCGCCAAACCTCATCGCAAGCTCAACACGCTGAGCCAGAACATCAAATGCGGCAACTCCCTCATCAGCGATCCCGCCATTGCTGGCGACAAAGCCTTCAACTGGCAGGAGCAGTTTCCGAAGGTATTTCGTAAAAAGCAGAAAAGGGCCTGGCACATCACAACAGCCACTCACGATAGCCGCACCTCACAGCGGATGATAGACTATAAAGTACGTCTTCTGCGTGACCATGGCATGAGGCCGTACGCAGACCCGATGTGGCTCGACCCAATGGAAGAAAAAATCGTGACCGAAACTGTCGCCGAAATCGTCAAGGCAGACGGACTGAATGTACTGGCCTACAATGTATGTGGTGATCACATGCATCTGGTGCTGGTATGTGAGGAGGAAGAAGTGCCGAAAATCGTCGGGAAGATAAAATCGATGACCGCGAGAGCGGTGAATATAGCGATGGGACGAACAACAGCGGGGCATGCCCCGCTGTCGGAGGAGAACGGTACCTGCGCGGACGTAGGAACAGCGGGGCATGCCCCGCTGTCGGAGGAGAACGGTACCTGCGCGGACGTAGGAACAGCGGGGCATGCCCCGCTGTCGGAGAGAGACGATGCCGACGCGGACGTAGGAACAGCGGGGCATGCCCCGCTGTCGAGGGAGAACGATACCCCGGCGGACGCGGGGAGGTCTCCGCGGGGCGAGACGCAGTGCTCGCTATGGACTAGGAAGTACGGATGCGTAGAGCTGGACTCCGCCGAATACCTCTATAACGCTATCGAATATGTGAAGAACAACCGGAAAAAGCACGGACTACCGCCGCTGTGGAGTGACGAGACCGCCGGTAGCGGGGCAGCCAACAGGGGGGCATGCCCCCCTGTCACAGCATGCCCCCCTGTCGAGGACGGACGATACCCCGCTACCGGCGGTAGAGTATGCGCTGTCCCTACGGTCTCCGTCGAGGAAGCCTTCCGCCCCGAATATGACGGCGGTTTCGATGTGGTAATCGGAAACCCGCCGTATGTGCAGCTGCAGAGCATGGGCGAAATGAGTGAGGTCTATGCACAATGTGGCTTCGAGACTTATAACAAGAGTGCAGACCTCTACTGCTTATTCTACGAACAAGGATGTAAACTTCTTAAAAAGGGCGGTATGCTGGGATTCATCGCTTCCAACAAATGGTTGAAAGTCAACTATGGCACTCAGTTACGCAAGTTTTTGTCAACAAAAGCCAATCCCTACATACTGATTGATTTTCCAGGAGTCCCAGTATTTGAGGATGCCACCGTTGACCCACAGATTCTGCTGCTTTCCAAAGAACCGTATTCGGGTAAGACCTTTGCTTGTGCCTGCAAGCAAACCTCCGATATTGCTCTTTTCATCGAAGAAAACAAGAAGGAAACAACATTTGGCGAAGATGCTTGGACAATTCCTGATGACTCTTCGGCTATTTTCGAGATGATGAATGTTGGAATTCCCTTGAAAGACTTACCGATTACCATCAACTACGGCATTAAGACAGGCTTCAATGATGCCTTTTTCATTGATGGAGCGACCCGCAGCCAACTCATTGCCGAAGACCCGAAAAGCGCTGAACTCATCAAGCCACTGCTTCGTGGAAGAGACATTCAGGCTTGGATACCAGATTTGGTGGACCAGTACTTGATTGGAACTTTGCCAGCTTTACAATTGGATATTGATAATTACCCAGCGATAAAGAAACATCTTCTTTCATTTGGTATCGAAAGATTAGAGCAAAGCGGAGCAAAAGGAGCAAGAAAGAAAACTCCAAATAAATGGTTTGAAACACAGGATACCATTTCTTATTACAAAGAGTTCTCCAAGCCCAAAATCATGTACCCGAACATGACCAAATACTTGCCCTTCATCTATGATGAGACTGGGTATTTCGGAAACGACAAGACGTTCATCATCACCTCTCAAGATGACAGTTTTTCGCTTAAAAGCTTGGTCGCCATTCTCAACTCGAAATTGGCCAAACTATGGATTCGACAACATTGCCCAGAATTGGGAGAAGATCGGCGTGAGATACGAAAGGTATATTTCGAAAACTTTCCTATCCCTGTATCGATGGATTGCAACGACGGGGCATGCCCCACATTTGAATCCTCTCTATCATCTCTCGCCGACACCATGCTCTCCCTCAACTCCCAGTTGCAGCAGAAGCGCAGTCGTTTTCATCGTCGTTTGCAGGAGAATATGCCGGGAATCAAGATCAACGGAGCATTGGAAACTTTCGACAATCTTGATTTTGCAGGCTTTGTGGCAGAACTCAAGAAACAGAAAATCAAACTCACACTTGTTCAACAAGACGAATGGGAGGACTATTTCAGCCAGTACAAGACCGAGTGCAACAGCATTTCGGAGCAGATTGCTGAAACGGACAAGAAGATTGACGGGATGGTGTATGAACTATATGGACTGACGGAGGAAGAAATAAAGGTGGTGGAAGGGAAGTAAACACCAGCCGCATAGAACGCTACAATACAGACAACTACTGCGAAACAATACCGATACACCAAGATACGTTGAGCCAAGTGGAAAAGGACTTCCTTGATAATATCAAAAACCTGCCATCAAAATAATGAACACCCTCCCCATCCGCCCCGCACGTTTGCCACAAGACGCTGAGAAAATCCTCGAGGTTTTCGTGGCTGCTAAGGGCATTATGGTGGCCGACGGCAATACGAAACAGTGGGTCAATGGCTACCCGTCGTTGGAGGTTGTGCAGACCGATGTGGAAAGAAACGGGGCCTTCGTGGTGGAAGACGACGGCCGCATCGTGGCCTACTTCGCCTTCCTGCCCGCGCCCGAACCCACCTACAGCACCATCTACCACGGACAGTGGCTCGACGACACCCTGCCCTACCATGTCATCCACCGCATCGCCAGCGTGCCGGAAACACACGGCATCTTCCACACCATCATGGAGTTCGCCTTCGCCCGCGACCGCAACATCCGCATCGACACCCACCGCGACAACCGCATCATGCAGCACAACATCCTTAAACACGGATTCTCCTACTGCGGCATCATCCTCCTCGCCAACGGCGACGAACGGTTAGCCTATCAGAAAATAGTCTAAAAAACAGCTCATGAATCAGCAACTCACAGCAAAAGACACCATCTCCTACCTCGAATCCCTCCGCAACGAGAAGCAGCGGGCGGTGCTGATGCGGTTCTTCAAGACCGGGCTGGGACAGTACGGCGAGGGCGATGAGTTCCTCGGACTGAAGGTGCCGCAAACCCGCGAGGTGGTGAAGGCCGCCGCCAAGGATTTTCCGCTCGAGGAGGTTCCAGAGCTGCTGATGTCGAAGTGGCACGAGGTGCGGCTCTGCGGGCTGCTGATCCTCGTTGCGAAATTCGAGAAGCTGGCCACGAAGCGGTTGGCCAACCATGCGGAGGCGGCACACCGGCGCGACGAAATCCTCACCCTTTACCTGCAATACGCCGAGCAGGCCAACAACTGGGATCTGGTGGACCTTTCCACCCATAAAATACTGGGCAACTGGCTGTTGCTGCCCACTTTTCTTGGTGGCGACGAGCTGGGCATGCATGAAGAATATAAGGTGCAGGTGATGGACGAGCTGGCCGCCAGTCCGTGCCTCTGGAAACAGCGCATGAGCATGGTCTGCACGTGGAAAACCCTGCAGCAGGGCGACTCATGGTGGTGCTTGCGCTATGCGGAAATACACCTGCATCACCCGCACGACCTGATGCAGAAGGCGGTCGGCTGGATGCTCCGCGAGCTGGGGAAACGTATCAGCATGGACATGCTACGAGAGTTCCTCCAGCTGCATGCGCACGAAATGCCCCGCACCGCCCTCCGCTACGCCATCGAGCAGATGGACGAAGAGGAGCGGAAGAGGTGGATGGGTTGTGCAAATCGCTGCTAACTATTTCAATATCTGCGCTGTATGGTTCTTGGTGTCCACCTTGCCGATGGCCTCTACAATCACACCGTTTTCATCAATGACGTAGGTGGTGCGCAGCGTGCCCTCCGTTACCTTGCCGTACATTTTCTTCTCGCCCCATGCCTCGTAGGCCTTCAGGATGGTGAGGTCGGTGTCGGCGATGAGGTGGAACGGCAGTTCGTACTTGGCGATGAACTTCTGGTGGGAGGCGGCGCTGTCGCGGCTCACTCCTAACACGCTGTAACCCAGCGCCAGAAAACGATTGTAATTGTCGCGCAGGTCGCAGGCTTCGGCAGTGCAGCCGGGCGTGCTGTCCTTGGGGTAGAAATATAATACCAACTTTTTTCCAGCGAAGTCGGTCAGTTTGACGGGATTTCCGTTTTCGTCAACTCCCTCAAAATAAGGGGCTTTGGTTCCTTTTTGCAGCATAGTGGTTTGTTTGATTTGGAGGTGCAAAGATAGTCACAATTTCGGATATTTTGCTCACAAAACTTCCATTTGGGTGCAGAACGAGCGCGGTGGCGGCACGCTTCTTATCGTTATGTTCATTTTCTTTTCGATTGCAAAAAGAAAACGAACCAAAAGAAATGCGCTTTGCCGCTGTGTAAATTCCGGCTAAAATCGAATAAAGCTCGCTAAACGGCGAAAAACTTGATGAGCTTCATTTCATTGCGCTCATCTTCGGACAATTCGCCGTTCTTCACGCTCGCTTCACCCGATTTCTTCACGCCGGAATTTACAAGGCGGCGGTGGGTTGAACCTGCCTGGTTTATCATTATGCTGCTGGTTTACACCGTGGCGCTGGCTGTAGGGACGCACGGTGTGCGTCCGGGCGTGGATGCTGACGTGCTCTCCTCGTGTGCCGGAGGCACACCATCTCAGTAACCCCAGACAAGCGGAACGAAGTGGAGTGCAGTCTGGGGAGGGGCTGCGCCCTACCGCCAACCGCGGCACGCTGGTTGGAAGATAGAACCTGACGGCAGGTATGCCGCGGAAGAACTGGCGGTGTGTTTCTTGTGGGTTCACCCCCGCGACAGAATGGGAATGCCGACACCGCCCCGAGGCTCGGTCGCGGCAGGGATAGGAGCGAGCACGGAGCGAAGCGAAGTAGAGCGGATAGCCCGACGGCGACCGCAGGGAGCCGGGCCGCCCTAATAATCAGTCTGCAATCATGACATTGTTAATAATTTATCTCGTAACCAATCTCAGGTCCAAATCCGGCATAATTGTTCTTAAATAGCTTACATCCAGCAACAGTGTTGATGGCCTCCTTGATTTCTTTGATTTTAGCGGTTAGTTTGTCGTATTTGGATTTATATTTCCCAGTACAAATTCCATTTGAGTTATCAACTAAAAGGAATTGGATGGTTCCCGTTTCTACGGTTATAGCGCCATCGGTTCTTTCACCTTTACCCATATTATCTCTATTCTCACCATAAAGTATCCAATTTCTTCCGCCAGAGTAACTATTTGATGATTTCGCACGCAATTGGCCTTGAGGAATGCGTGCGTTGCTGTGTGCGCGTGCATCTTTGGCCGAAACTATGTCTCTTTGGTACTCAAGTTGGTTTTTCTTTTTCAGTAATTTTTGGATTTTCTGGCTCTGCTGTTTAGATAAATATAGGGTAGTAGGTAACAGAGATTCTTCTATCTCTGATAGACGGTGATAGGTGACTTGTGGCTCATATGAATCAAAGTATCGGTTCTCGGCTTTGTAGAGATCTTTCACAAAATAATTGTATAGGAAACTCCCTTCCTTTAAATATTGAAGTATGATATCTTTGTCCTCTTCGTTTATATCATAATAATGAGAACCCACCTTATCATACAATTCATCATTTATCCATACCTCTAACAAAGGAGGGTATTGGGGTAAACATTTACAATGAAGGGTGTCTTTCAGAGAAGCCTGGTACAAATCCGCCAACCTTTTTTTCTCATAGCCATTGGAGGAGAGAAAAATGACACTATCAATGGACTCAGAATCACCATATTCCCAAACCATCTGTCCCTCTCCTATTGCGTCCCATGAATAATTTATGTTGAATGGAACGATGGTGTTGTTATCCAAAAAGATATACGTTTGCCCTGAAATTTCGGGTGGAAATTCCCAGAAACAATCTAATAATCCTTCCAAAAAATACGATTCCGGTTTGTGTGCGATCAATTTCACGAGGGAATTCTGGGGTACAAGATATATATTAGGGGCTTGCTTTATCGCATGGGTGGCTAATTGTGCTACTGACAATGATGTGGTTTGAGCAGGGATAGCGTCATAAATCTCTCTCTCCAAGCAAGTGAGTGTAGAATTAAACTGTCTGTAAAAGAGGTATCCCGAACCTGGAGTTGTGTCGTTGAAATTGTACAAATCAAGTTCTCCGACAATATTGGTCATCAAGCTGTCAATCACATAACGCAAATCGGCTTCCAGTCTTTGCTGGGCGTATTGCTCAAAAATGGTGCGGCTTGGTGTTGTGGCCGAGAATTGGGCTGCGTAAGGGAATACTGCTTCACGTACCTTCTGAAAATATGGCAACTCTTTTCCTTCAACGGGCAGCTTCTGACCATAGAAAAATAAACGGGAGAGAGGCGACGGCATAAAGCGGAAGTTCGCACCTTTGGGAATCGCATGAATATAATAGCGTTGCACGTAATAGGCGTGTCTCAACCCAGCCATGTCGAAAACAGTATCCTCCCCAACAATGGTACCTGGTTCGATATAAATGTCCCAGTGTTGGAGGTCCGAATAATACTCCTTTGATAGATTTCTTAGCGAATCTTCAACCGAGTAAGAATTTTCCTCATCCCAATCTGAATATTGGCTGTGTGCGGTGAATGGGAAAGACGATGCCACCAAGAGGCAGAGAAAAAACAGTTTGTTTTTCATAAAAACAGTCTCCATACGCTGGATGTTGCGCACTCTTTGAGCTCCGAAGAATGATAAAACGGCAAAAAAAGCGTGAGCTCCGACTTTAATGCCTTTGAGGTTTTCCACGACCTTGCACAACAGTAAAGTAAAGCCCACGTATCACGTGAGCGTTACAACTTTACGACTTGCTGTGCTTTGGTTTGTGGAAATTTCAAAGGACAAGGAAAGTTATACGCTTCGATGGTTAAAAAAGAACGGATGCCAAATGGCGCTGCAAAATTATGAAAAAAACTAACATTGAAACATTACAACTACAAGATTTTTTTCAAATGAATGCCCGCTTTTGCCACTCTTTCACGAAATACTTGTATTTTTGCACCACGAAACGAACCAGCCTATCTATGCGACTTGACAAACTTTTGGTGGCACGCGGACTGTTCCCCTCGCGAGAACGGGCACAGGACGCCATTGTGCAGCACACCGTTACGGTGAACGGCAAGCTCATCGACAAGCCCTCGAAGGAGGTGGCCGACGACGCTGCCGTGGAGGTGATTGACATATTCAACAAGTATGTGAGCCGCGGCGGTCTCAAGCTCGAAAAGGCCATCGCCGACTTCCAGCTCGACTTCGGCGGCAAGAGCGTGCTCGACATTGGCAGCTCCACCGGCGGCTTCACCGACTGCGCCCTGAAACACGGCGCGGCGCACGTTACCGCTGTGGATGTCGGCACCCGCCAGCTGCACCCCTCCCTGCAAGGCCTCCCGCAGGTGCTCTCCATCGAGAACCGCGACTTCCGCGAACTCACCCCACAGGAGGTCGGCAACCGTCAGTACGACTTCATCGTCTCCGATGTCTCCTTCATCTCCCTTACCTACATCATCCCCTACTTCCACCCCTTCCTGAAAGCCGATGGCCAGTGTATGCTGCTCATCAAACCGCAGTTTGAAGCCGGCGCCTCCTTCCTCAACAAAAGCGGCATCGTGACCGACGAAAAAGGCTACAAGGTGGCCATCCACCGCGTGGAGATGGAAGCTCTCAACCACGGCCTCCACCTCAACCACCTCGCCATCTCCACCCTTTTCGAAAAAGTGAAAAATACCGAATTCCTGTCCCTTTTCTCCCTCACCGACAACCACTTCCGTATCGACTACCCCGGCCTTTTCAAACAGGTGAAGGAGGTGCGGAAAAACCTGAAATGATGGACCATTTTTTACCCACCACCAAGAAAGAAGTTGAAGCCCTCGGCTGGAGCGAGCTGGATGTGATCATCATCAGCGGCGACGCCTATGTGGACCACCCCTCTTTCGGGCCGGCGGTCATCGGGCGGTGGCTGGAGGCCATGGGGCTGAAGGTGGCCATCGTGCCGCAGCCCAACTGGCAGGACGACGGCCGCGACTTTGCCAAACTGGGCCGGCCGCGCCTGTTCTTTGGCATCACCGCTGGCAATATGGACTCGATGGTGAACCACTACACCGCCACCAAACGTCTGCGCCACGACGACGCTTACACGCCGGGCGGACAGCACGGCTTCCGTCCCGACTACGCCACCATTGTCTATACCCAGTGGGTGAAACGCCTCTTCCCCGACGTGCCCGTGGTGATCGGCGGCATCGAGGCCTCGCTGCGCCGCCTGTCGCACTACGACTACTGGCAGGACCGGCTGCGCCCCTCCATCCTGATGGACTGTGGCGCCGACCTGCTGGTATATGGCATGGCCGAGCGCCCCATGACCGACCTGGTGCGCATCTTCCAGACCGACAACTGGCGGGCACACCTCCACGAGTGTTCGCAAATCGCTTTTATTACAGACCATTACAAAGATTATTGTGGCACCGAGCCGCCCCTCATGCTACATCCGTTCGAAAAAGAGCTGAGCAACAAGCGGTTCTACGGCGAGAACTTTGTGGCTTTCGAGACCGAGGGCAACAAGCGCCAGCAGCGCGTCATTGTGCAGCCGTACAACAAGAAACAGTTGGTGATATTGCCGCCCTATCCTCCTGCCACTGAGGAGGAGATGGACCAGTACGCCCTTTACGACCGGATGATGAACGCCCCGCACCCCAAGTATACCAAGCGCGGCGACATCCCCGCATGGGAGATGATCAAGAACTCCATCACCATACACCGGGGCTGTTTTGGCGGGTGCAGCTTCTGCGCCATCACCGCCCATCAGGGACGGTTCATCAGCTCGCGTAGCGAGCGGTCGGTGCTGGCGGAGGTGACGGATTTGGCACGCCGTCCCTACTTCAAGGGGCATATCAGCGACCTCGGCGCGCCGTCGGCCAACATGTACCGCATGCATGGCCGCAACCTCAAGGCGTGCCAGTGCTGCGCCCGCGCCTCGTGTATCTTTCCGGAGGTGTGTAAGAACCTCGACATCAACCACAAGCCGTTGATTGCGCTGTATCGGAAGGCCGCCGCCGTGAAGGGGGTGCGCCGCATCACCATTGGCAGCGGCATCCGGTACGATTTGTTGCTGGCCGATGAGGGTACCGACCGCGAGAACGGGCTCACCGACTACTTCCGTGAGGTGGTGCGCCACCATGTGTCGGGGAGGCTGAAGGTAGCGCCCGAGCACACGCAGACGAAGGTGCTCAATAAGATGCGAAAGCCCTCGTTCGACCGTTTCTTGGCTTTCAATAAGAAATTCCAGCAGCTGAACCGCGAGGCGGGACTGCACCAGCAGCTGGTGCCCTACTTCATCTCGGCGCATCCCGCCTGCACCCTCGACGACATGAAGGCGTTGCACAAAGCCACTGAGGGACAGCATCTTCACATTGAGCAGGTGCAAGATTTCACCCCCACGCCCATGACCTACTCCACCGCCATGTATTTTTTGGGCTACGACCCCTACACGGGTGAGAAGGTCTTTAGTGCCAAGAGCAAAGGCGAGAAGGACAAGCAGAAGGGGATGTTCTTCTAAATTTTAATTATTTTATTCTTAATTCTAAAATTGTTTTGTAATTTTGCAGCGTCATCTTAAAATTCCCCAATGACCATGAAACGTTTAAAATGGCTTGTCGTATTCCTCGTTATATCTTTCCCATCCTTTGCCCAGCAGTTTCTGCTAGAGGAAGATACCGTGCGAATCAACGCCAAAGATTATATAAGCCCCCTTTCGAGATTTGAAATGAAGTGGGCAGCGAAATACCACGGATATTATTTCTGTATTTTCTTAGACCAAAATATCTTTGAAGGATATTGTAAAAACCGATTGCTGGTCATTTCAGAAGATGGGAAAGAGACGGTTGAAGTAAGCTTGCCCGAAGATTTTCAAGGGAGTATTTATGGAGACCTTTTTGTTCGCCACGACACCCTCTATTTACGCCCCTATCCCTACGATGACGAACAGAGCGGCTATTATTTTGAA
>JAEEGG010007692.1_pt1 | contig 24711 bp, 19 predicted proteins | sample 9134161 | NCBI WGS metagenome assembly JAEEGG01 (sample SAMN16246543, study PRJNA631951) | gut metagenome | biome: gut microbiome; feature: rumen; material: CR-attached | host: Bos | place: Iran: Karaj | collected 2018-10 | reverse complement strand
TAGTGTTGCGGTCTTTCAGGGCGACGGGCGTGCCTGTGAAGCCGATGAACGATGCATTGGGCAACGAATCGTGGATCAGTCGGGCGGTTCCCACGCTGACCTTGCCTGTCACCGGATCAATCTTCTCTTCAAAGCCGTATTGGCCCCGGTGGGCTTCGTCGCTCATCACGATGATGTTGCGGCGGGTCGATAACGGCGCATCGTACTCCTCGAACTTTTGCATCGTGGTGAAGATGATTCCGTTGGCCGTGCGACCCTCCAGCAGTTCGCGTAAGTGTTCCCTTGTGGTGGCTTGTACTGGTACTTGTCGCAGAAAGTCCTTGCACTTGGCGAATTGGCCATAGAGCTGATTGTCAAGATCATTGCGGTCGGTGATAACCACGATAGTGGGCTGGGAGACAGCACTCTGCAGCAGATGAGCGTAGAAGACCATGGAAAGGGACTTACCGCTCCCTTGGGTGTGCCAGAAAACACCGATTTTACCGTCGCCGGTGACGGCAGTGCGGGTGCGCTCCACGGCCTTCTTCACGGCGAAATACTGGTGATAACCGGCCAATATTTTGTTGTCCTTGCCTTCCTCTTTGCTGTAACAGATGAAGTTGCGGATGATATCCAACAGTCGATCCTTGCGGAACATACCTTCGAAGAAGACATCATAGTCAACCACTTCTGCACTTTCATACACACCGTCTTTAGATTTCCACTGCATATAGCGGTCCTCACTGGATGTGATGGTGCCGGCCTTCGACTCCGCCATATCGCTCATCACACAGAAGACGTTATACGTGAACATCGTGGGAATCTCTTTCATGTAGTTCTTCAGCTGACGGTAGGCGGCGCTGGCATCGGTCTCCTCGCGTGAAGGGGATTTAAGCTCCATCAGCACCACGGGCAGACCGTTGAGGAAAAGTATCAGATCGGCGCGTTTTTTCGATTTCTCCACGTAGGTCCATTGATTGACCAACAGGAAATCGTTATTGTCAACATTCTTGTAGTCAGCCAAATAGGCAATATCATTCTTCAGTTCTTTTCCGTCGTGGAAGGTCACTTCGATGCCGTGTTGCAAGTAGTCCATAAAGAGCTCGTTGTTCTGCACCATATTGCCGGCTTCGATGTGGAGCAGTTTGCGCTCCGCCTCGTCAATGGCCGAATTGGGAAGTGACGGATTGAGGTCTTGCAGCTTTTCACGCAGGTGTTCGAGATAGAGCGGGCAGTAGTAGTCCTTGTCCTCGAAAGCATCTTGGGCCTCATAGCCGTTGAGATAATCGTAATCCAGCCGTTCTTGAAACAGTTGGATTAGCGTCTGCTCGTAATGGTCTTCGTTGAAGGTTCCTAAAAGCATACTGTTTGTTTTAACGTTGTATAATCTCCTTCGTGTTCGTAGGATTTCCTATGCTCTTAGGATATCCTAAGATGGCTTCCAATTCCGCCACTCTCTTTCTCAATTGATAGTTCTCTGTCTCCAAGGCTTTTATACGGTCGTCAACGGCCTTTCGATAACCTGTACGGGCTGTATGCATCCGCTCTCTGAAGCCACCTTCTTTCACAAACTGCGCCTCCAGTTTTTCAATGTAGGCGCACATCATTTTGTCCGTTTGGTGGCAAAGAGTGATCAGTAAGTTTGCCATTTCCTCATCGTTCATTTTAGTTACCAGAGGGGCGTAGTCACTGTAATCGTTGTGCGAGTGGCAAAAAGCGCGTAGGCGTTGCAGGCGTTCACTGTCTTTGGACCATGTTGAGAGGTGATGCGTGTTAAGGTAGTCTTGGTAGTCGGCGCGAAGTTCTTGCAAACTACCGCGAGCCACGTTTATGAGCTTGATTTCCATTTCCGAGCTGGTCTGTCCGTCCTCACTTCCTTCAATGATATTTTGTTTCCCGGAACGAGCCGCCTGCACCATCTGGTCAACAGTCCTGTCGCCGCGAGCAGGAAGAAACCGTTTGCAAAACTCAACTGTCAGTTGGTAAATGGCATCGCTCTTGCGGTAGAAGTAGAGATTCTTCCATACCACCGTTTTTTTCAGCACTTTCCCTTTAGTATCATATTCCATAATCTTTGGTTTAATTTAATATGTTTGTTTTTCAATGCTTTATTTTTTTTCTGAATATTTTGGGCCCTTGAATCTTCCATAAATATCAGGTGGCAAAAATACATAAAAAATCACACCAGAATGAATACTTTCAATTAAAGCAAAAGGTTTCCTTGGCCATTTCGTTCACTCCCGGCTCCCCCGACAGCAATTTTGACTGTATTCATATTTTTAAATTTGATCCATTTCTTCACATATTGATATACGTTACGGGATTGGAACTGCGCCCATAATAAGCCCTTACGTCCTTTCCAAGGTAAGGGCTTCTCTTGTCCTCAGTTCCGACAAATTCGATTCTACCTGAAAATTCTGGAACTTTTGTGTACGACCACTTTTGGGGGATATAAACCGCCTCAACCACTCCATCTATAATTGCCAACACGTGGGTGGCCTTGGAGGCTCTTTGCAGTTTGATTTTCCAGTATTTACGTGACATTTCATAAAGGTTCTCACGCTGAATTGATCCGACCTTCACACAGACAATTCTATCTGCAGGCTGAGGGGTAAGTTCTTCGATTGTGCTCATAATACTATATCTGTTCTGAATTAAAACTCAAAAAACTGCGACTCCATAAACTCCTGAATGGGAGAGCTCCTGAGACAAAGATTGATTTCTTCGTTAGTAAGCCCCATCATATTCAAAATGCAACAAGTTAAAAGAATCTTGCACTTTTCCGTAAGCAAATAAAGTTCCTCGCCTTCAACTGCTTTAGTCTCTACTTCATCTGGGTAAAGGTGTGAGTATTTATTTCGAGAATCTTTAAGAACAACTGGGTCGATATGGCATTTCCTCACATAATCCACATCATTAAACTGTTTCAGCAGTATCTTTATACCGTCCTCATATTTTCGATGGTCTTTTCCCCCGTTTTTCTTATTGACAAAACGTTTGTGATAGCCGTCCAAAGCTTGGGCTATAATCAAGAAATCAGGAACGTCGAAATCTTTTCTATTTTGAAGAGAGTCAACAAGGTATTTACATATTGGTGAAACTCTATCGTAATTATCATGCCAAGTTTTAAATATGGCGGGCATCTTTTTTTTCAGATAGTCGAATTTTATCAAAGATCCTTTTCTTGGTTCTATTGATTTTTCTTTCAAGAAAAGAAGTTCAGATCGCTTATGGTTAACATGGTTAATGAAACTCACCTTTGAAGGAGTTTGCTCTCGATACAATGCAACAGATAAAAATTGTGAAAATTCAACAATTTGTTTTAGATAGCTTCGAATAGGGATCCCTTCAGAGGATTCCATAATAAAATCCGTACCTTGACTAATGGATAAATCATAAAGAGTCTTATTATGATGGAAAGTGTCGAACAATAACCATTTCACATCATTTTCCACTTGTGCTTTCAAAAGAGGAGCATCCATGCTCGGTTTGGAAAGCACATGATGACAAGTATTACCCTCAAATTGAGTGGTAAGATTGTCATGAAAAGCCCAATTCCTCAAATATGGAAACTGAACTACACATAAATTAAACCGTGCGTCATCTAAAGATAAAATATGTTCACCGACAAGGATTAATCCGACTTCAAATTTAGTATTAGTAAAATCCCCTGTTAGCTTATCTTTCATCACAACATTGAAAAGGGTGAAGATGTTACCATTTGCATCAGCGCCCCACATTACTTCGTTCTGACAATACTGCTTAGAATGGAAATTGCTGGGGATGTGGTATAATTCCAAAGTAGAATCTTCATCCTCATAATATGTCAACGTGCCTGTGTATTTTTTCTCAAGCCCCATCATCTGCTCAGGATGGAAGGCAAATGAACACACATCGTGGTCTGCCACCGCTGGCACCCACCATTCACCATGGAATATTTGAGGAGTGTGTTTCATGCTTATATTTCATTCACTTTCAGTTCGCCAGACATCAAACGCGGCAAAAGAGTGTCGCGGAGTTGGGCGAGGCGGCGGGATTCATCTTCAATTGTCTCTTGTTTTCTAAAAATCGGTTCCATTATTTGCTCAAATCCATATAGAACGGATTTCGTAGGGATAATGGTCGGAAGTGACTTCATCAAAGCACCAGAAGCCTCCTTGAAAGTAGAACCTGTAGCCTTGTTCTCTATATCTTTTGTAGAAGTCTTCAAGAAATAATAAATAAAGGCGGTTCCAGCCTCTTTGGGGACAACAGATTTAAACCCTTGATTTGTGCAAATCTCATTTTTTGCTATGGAAACATAACCGATCGGAGCACGTGAACTAAACAGGACCGTTCCTTTCGGCATAATTTTGGTACTGCAACTAGCGTACCCTTCTTTTGTGATATCAATTTCTCCTTTTGCTGTAAATTTGCATGGTGAGTTGGATAAATCTTTCGGTGTTAACCAAGGTATACCATTACTAGTGTAGTATTGGCTTTTTGCTTTCGATGGAGTACTACCGCCAACAATTTCTCCTATTTCGCTTAACAAACCCACTCTCCACCCCTTCGGAATCAATCCCATTTCACTCTCCACAAACTCGCCATCCTTGAACGGGTCGAAATCCACAAACCACGACTTGAACAAGGCTTGCGCCTGCTGCTCTAAATTATCATTTTTTCGTTTGAACAAAAGCAGAATCAAATGAGTCATCCATAAAGCCCACGGCAAATTATCATTTATACGTCGGTTATTAGCTATCTTTTTATCAAAAGTAAACAAGGTGTCAGCAACTTGTTTTTGTAATTCCAACGGAGGAAGTATCAATCTAATACTTGATAAATTTGCTTGATTTAATTTTGGTTGAGCTGAGCCTGTAATATAGCCAGAAATGTCCATTGAGTTTAATAGATAGCAAAGATATCTTATATCACTCCTGCCATTACTCTCTACAATGTGTGCATGATTGTTAACCCAGTATTTGCCCGAAGCCAATTGTGCAATATCCTGTTTTTGTGACTTTAAGTTTTCCCCATCTTCCGCTATCAACAAATATGTGCCTTCGAAAATGTAGTCATCAATGTAGTCAATAATACCTTGAGCTCCATAATATGGATATATGCCTTTTCTCGTATCCCTTTCTTTTGACGAAAGAGGAACACGCTTATAGTCCAAAATGTTTACCACATCCTCTACCTTATATTCTTTCCACTCTTCCATAAATGAGAATTTACATATCCAATTAACACAAAAAACGACGATGCGAGAGTTTCACATTGGTTTGATTCACCATGGCGTAATGCATTGTGGTGTCGATTTTTACATGGCCGAGGAGACGCTGGACTTGCTCCACGGGCATCCCTTTGTCAATGGCCATCGTGGCCAGCGTACGGCGGAACTTGTGTGGATGCACACGCGGCACCTTCGCTTCTTTGCCAATCTTGCGCAAACGCACTTCCACACCTGAAATTTGCAACCGCTTATGCGGTTTTGCCAATGAAACAAACAAGGCCTTGTTCTTGTCTTTGCGACTGTTAAGATACTCTTGCAGATGTATCTTGGCGCGGGCATTGAAATAGACAATGCGTTGCTTGTTGCCCTTGCCAAACACAACACACTCGCGCTCGTTGAAGTTGATGTCCTCGCGGTTGAGCTTCACCAACTCGCCCACACGCATCCCCGTCGAGGCTAACAAGTCAATTATGGCGAGGTCGCGGGGATGCACGCAGGTGTCACGCAAGTTCTCCAACGATTCATCGGTCAGCACCTCTTTCACTTGCGTACCTGTCTTTACTTTATGAATCCTGCGCACGGGACTTTTAATGATGTAATCCTCCTCTTCAAGCCATGCAAAGAAGGACGAGAAGATACGCCTCACATTGTCAACCGTTACCCTGCATGCCTTGCGTTTTTGCTGGAATACGGCGAGATAGGCGCGGATGTCTTCTGTTGTGTATTCCATCACCCGTTTTGGCATCGTCTTGTACAACTGCTGGATGGTGTTGCCATAATAACGCACGGTGGGCGCACTGCAACCTTCCACCTGTTTGGCTGAAAGAAACGAGCGCAGCAGCCCTTCGTTGGTTTGTTCGGTCGCTTGCGCGGTTTCCGCATCCAACGAAATGTTGTACTTGCTGACCACTTGCAGCAGTACTCCGTTCAATTGTGCTATTTGTTCTGCACTTAACATTTCAGCCATCGCATTGCTGATTTCTAAAATTAACTTTTCTTTCATCTTCTTCGATAATAAGTGAATAATCATAATATCGAAGAGTTTATACGAATTATATCTTAAAACCAATACTCCCCAATTGCTTTCTGATCTCCTCTTCCAACCGGTGGCTTTCCTCAAAGAGCCCGCTTAACTCCGTGGTCAGTCGCTCCATCTTTTCTTCAAAGGGTTCGCCGTCGTCTTCCTGCTCGGCAATGCCCACGTAACGGCCAGGGGTGAGGATGTGGTCTTGTGCGGCAATATCGTCAAGGGTCTTCACAGCGCAGTAGCCCTTTTCGTCTTCTAATGTGCCATTACGATAATCCTCAAAAGTCTTGGCAATACGCTCTATGTCATCCTCCGTCAGTTCGCGCAACTTGCGGGTCACCATCGTACCCATATTGCGGGCGTCAACAAAGACCACCTTTCCCGGCTGGGTTTTCCGTCGGTTGAGGAACCACAGACACACGGGGATGCCGGTACTGTAGAACAGCTGGCTGGGCAAGGCCACGATACCTTCCACCAAATCGGCCTGTAGGATGTTCTTGCGGATTTCGCCCTCGCCGCCGGTCTGGCTGCTCAACGAGCCGTTGGCCAACACCAAACCGATGCGTCCCGTTGGCGACAGATGACTGATCATGTGCTCCATCCAAGCGAAGTTGGCATTGCCGGCAGGCGGGATACCATATTTCCATCGCACATCCTCCTGCAGTTTGTCGGCACCCCAGTCGCTCATGTTGAAAGGCGGGTTGGCCATCACAAAGTCGGCCTTCAAGGTTGGGTGCTGATCGTCGAAGAAGGTGTCCGCATTCCGGTCGCCCAAGTTGGCTTCGATTCCGCGAATGGCTAAGTTCATCATCGCCATCTTGCGAGTTTCGGCGACAAATTCCTGACCGAAGATGGAGAGATTTTTGATGTCACCCTGGTGATGTTTCACGAATTCAGCACTTTGCACAAACATCCCACCGCTACCCATAGCTGGATCGTAACAACGACCTTTGAAAGGCTGCAAAACAGCTACGATAGTGCGCACAATGCAACTCGGAGTATAGAATTCACCTGCATTTTTCCCTTCAAGCGAAGCAAATTTGGCAAGGCAGTATTCGTAGGTGCGACCTAACAAATCCTTGTTTTCCTCACGCTTGCCCAATTCGAGCGTATTGGTGAAAAGGTCCACCACATCTCCAAGACGGCGTTTGTCCAAATCTGGACGTGCGAAGTTCTTGGGGAGAATGCCTTTGAGACGGTCGTTCTCCTTCTCGATCTCCATCATCGCGTTATCGATGGCCTTGCCAATTTCCGGTGTGTGGGCGGCTTCGGCAATCACACTCCAGCGAGCATCCGCGGGAACGTAAAAGATATTCTCCGAGATGTATTCGTCCTTGTCTTCTTCAAAACCGTCGCCTTCGTCAACTAACTGCTGGTGCTTCACGTCAAAGCAGTCGGAGATATACTTCAGGAAAATGAGGCCGAGCACCACATTCTTATATTCTGCTGCAACTATGTTGCCTCGAAGGATATTTGCCGCCTTCCATATTTTGTCTTCAAAGCCAATATCAGCCGTGTTGTTTTTCTTCGCCATTTTGCAAAACTGTTTTTTTACAATTACCGCCGCAAAAATAGCATTTTCCCTTAAATGTTCTGCCAAATAATGACAGATTGTAATAGATATTTGTTGAATTAAGGAATTCTGCTGTTTTATATTACTACCCCGCCTGACGGCACCCCTTCTAAAACAGAAGGGGAGTTCCCCCGCACCGGCATGGCGGTGCCGTGGCCGGAAAACACCATCGCCACGGGAGGGGCGCCTCGGCCACTATAAAGGGTAGGGGAGATGTCCAATCACTATTCACTGCTCCCTGTTCACTGTTCACCGATCGCTGATTACTGATCACTAATCACTAATCACTGCTCCCTGCTCACTAATCACTAAAAAATGTACTTTTGCGGGCAAATTGGACAAATGGCAAAGACGGACAAAAGCATTCGGATTGACGTGCACGGCATGTACGTGGAGGACGCGGTGGAGCTGCTGCAGAGGCGCGTGGCGGGGGCGCCGCCCGGCACGGAGAAAATCGTCGTGGTGCACGGCTACAACCGCGGCACCGCCCTGAAAGAGGCCATACGCCGACTGCGAGGCCCCCGCATCGTGGAAGTCGCCCCCTCCTTCACCAACGAGGGCGAAACCGTCATCTGGCTGCGCCGATGAACCAACCAAGCCAACACAGCCAACAGCTAAAAGCCAACAGCTAACAGCTAAAAGCCAACAGCTAACAGCTAAAAGCCAACAGCCATCTTGTTCGTGTCGAAAAAAAGTGTACTTTTGCGCCCTCGAAATTTGCGGGTGTGGCGTAATTGGTAGCCGCGCCAGACTTAGGATCTGGTGGTGAAAGCCGTGGGGGTTCGAGTCCCCCCATCCGCACTGTAATTCAGAATTATGAATTATGAATTATGAATTATGAATTATGAATGATGAATGATGAGTAATTCGTTGTTTTCGAGGGAGTTTGTTGTTTTTATTTCATAAGATGGATTTAGACCTGATACGTCATCACGCGGAAGCCCTGAAAGGTGTTGTTGATATCCAAATCAATGACAGTCAGGGTGTTGTGACGTTCGGTAGGGTGGGGCGCGTGATTTGGAAACGGACGGTGCCGGCTGTGCTGGTGATCGCCGCCGCCATTGCCTATGGGTGCGTCCTCCTGACCGTTGAGGCGGTTATCCTGGCCGTATTGGTGACCGCGGCGGTCTGCGCGTATCTCGCCGGACTCTTCCGCAAAATTTCCGTGAACATCCCGGAAAAATCGCTGGGGTTTTCTCTATTTAACATAATGTTTTCGGAGATCCCGTTTTCGGAGTACCGCGGCCCGCTGGTCTATATGCTTACGCTGAACGGTAGGGAACCCTCGCCGAAGGAGTTCTGCGCGAAATTTTGGCACGACGGCCGACGCAAGGAGGTCACCATCGCCAACCTCACCGACGGCAACGGACCCTCCGCCAAGGAACAGCTCACCCATATCCTGGAACTCTGGCGCCACCTCGAAGATCTCATGGACACGGACGATTTCGACACGGAGTTCCAGATGTCCGGTCGCAACGCCATCTTCGCCTGATCGCACTGACATTTTGCCTGTTTTAAAAAATTCGGAAATCCGAGCGTATATCTGATTCGCCGCCGAATTTTCAATTCTCAGCGCGATATCGTCCAAGTCATAGTCTATGTCTAAGTCATTAGTCTAAGTTTATGTCATTCGTCTAAGTCTTAACCGGTTTCAATTTCCCGCAAGCGAACAGCCAAAAGCGAACAGCTGAATGTCTTATAATTTATATTATGTTAAATAGGATTAAGCCGGAGGGGTTGATGGCCCGAATCGCCGTCTCCTATTCTCCCCTTCGGAAATATTTCCTATTTTTGCCGCGAGAAAAAAAAACGTCGGAAATGATCCTGGACAATATCACCCATATCGCGCTGGACATGGGCGGCGTGGTGCTCCACATCGACCATGAACAGGCCGTCGCACGCTTTGAGGAAATCGGTGTCCGCGAGGCCCGCGAGTTCCTGAACCCGTATCACCAGCAAGGACTCTTCGGTCAGCTCGAAGGCGGCCTGCTCTCCGCCGAAGCCTTCGTCGCCGAGTTGAGCCGCCTCATCGGGAAACCGCTCACCCACGAGCAATGTCTCTATGCCTGGCTCGGCTACCTGAAGGAAATCCCGCCTCGTAACTTGTCGAAAATCAAATATTTACGGGAGAACGGATACCGCGTCTGCCTGCTCTCGAATACCAACCCTTTTTTCTTCGAATGGGCTGAAAGCGAGGCGTTTGACAGTCACGGACACCCTATCGGCGACTATTTCGACAGTCTCTACCTCAGTTTCCAGTGCAAAATGCTGAAGCCCTCGGCCGAAATCTACCGTCATGTGCTCCGCAGCGAGGGCATCCGTCCCGAACAGCTGCTTTTCATCGACGACAGCGAGCGCAATGTCGAAGCCGCCGCCCTGCTCGGCATCCGCACCCTGCACGTGGAGACCAACGCCGACTGGACAACGATGCTTCCTTAATATAATATGGAAGAAAGTCCGATTATTTTTTATCTTTGCCGAATGAATCTGACGGCTTTGCCGCTAACGATTGATCAAAAAAAATTGAAATATGGCCTATCATTTTAAAAATCTGGTTTTTGAAGGCGGTGGCGTGAAAGGCATCGCTTATGTCGGAGCGCTGGAAGTGCTTGACAGAGAGGGAATTCTCAGTAATATCGAACGGGTGGCGGGAACCTCCGCCGGCGCCATGATCGCCGTTTTAGTCGGCTTGAAATATTCCGCCAAGGAGGTTGAGAATATCCTCAAGAAGCTGAATTTCAAAAACTTCATGGACAGTTCCTGGGGTATCGTGCGCGACACCAAACGCCTTCTGACGGACTATGGCTGGTACAAGGGTGACTTTTTTCGGGATGTTATTGCAGGTTTCTTGAAAGAGAAAACTGGTAACGGCGAGGCCACCTTCCGGGATATTGCCGATGCCGGCAAATACCGTGAAATCCATTTGGTTGGCGCGGATCTGACCACCGGTCTCTCCAAAACCTTCAACGTCTTCTCCACCCCGGACTTCAAAGTGGCCGACGCCGCCCGCATCTCGATGTCCATCCCGTTGTTTTTCGCCGCCAAACGCGGAGGCGAGGACGGCAAGCATATTCTCGTGGACGGCGGGCTGTTGGACAACTATTCTGTCAAGACCTTCGACCGGAGAGCGTATCTCTTCGACATAAACAACGCCAGACGCACCGAATATTACGAGCAGATCAACAAGAAAATGGGTGCCACGAGAGGTATGGACCGGAACGAATATGTTTACAACAAGGAGACTCTCGGATTCCGTTTGGATACTAAGGAGGATATTTCGATGTATCTTGGTCAAAGTTCCGCTAAGTGCAAGGAAATCAACAGTTTCTTCACCTATACCAAGGCTTTGGTGACCACGCTCATCGATTTCCAGAACAACGTGCATCTGCATAGCGACGACTGGCAGCGCACCGTGTATATCGACACGCTCGGGGTCGGTGCGGTGGATTTCGACATCTCTAACTCCAAGAAAGCCAGCTTGGTAGAGTCAGGGAGATTTTACACCGAGGCATATCTGGAATGGTACAACAACGATGAGGAGAAGGCGAACAAATAAGTCCGGCGACATCCTCTTTCTAGTTTTTTTCAGCAATAAACCTAACCCAATATGATAAAGAGAACCTTATTGCTCCTCGCCGCCGTCATGGTGGCCATTTTCGCCGCCGATGCCCAGCGCTGGCTGATATACGAGACCTTCTCCGACGGCAGCGGCGACACGACACGCACCCTCGTGGCGACCTCCCCGAACCAGAACATGGCGCTCATCAGTTCCTTAGATCCAGAGGAGGCGAACCCCATCCCCGGAATCGCCAAGCACTTCACCTACATCGACTACAACCGCGACACGGTCTTCTACCAACTTCATTATTCGAAGAACGAGCGGTACTTCACGGGCTACAGCCTGAACAACGGAAATGAATACACGCTGGAGAAAACTGAGAAAATCAACGGCTACAACTGCAAGAAATACACGACCAGCCTCTTTTCCAACAAAATGGAGATTTGGGTCACGGAGGATTTGAAGAACCATCGCGGCACGCCTTCCGCCTCTTTCGGCAACCTCCCGGGCGTGATTGTGCAGATCACCCGCAACGGCAACACCACCACCCGTCTGGTCTCCGCCGAGAAATACAAGGATATTGAACTTATCATTCCACCCAAAGACGACCTCGGACAATACACCGACCGCCGCACCCTCGGCAACCTCGAAAAGGAGAAGCTCGTCATCACCATCCCCGTATTCCAGGATGCGCAGATCTGTTTTAACCCCAAATTGGAGAAGTCCAGGGTTATTCCGTTTGATACCGCCCTCCCCTACTCTAACGGCACTGTTATTCTCAAAAGATTAAATATCAAGCAGTTACCACCTCATTACCAGATTTTCGCGGAGCTCACGGAGCAGTCCAACGGTGATGCCTACGACCGCACCGGCTCCATCTTCGTGATTCCCGCCTCGCAGAAGGTTAACTTCCTCAACGCGCTGATTGACAGCGTGGGCGTGCTGCCTGTCTTCACCGGCAAGAACGGAGCGCAATACCAGGGCATCAAGTTGGAGAAGGACTACACCCCGTTGGTGGAACTGGTCCGATTCTTCACCCCGTTCGGCGTCCACCATTTTAACCAATACCGCTCGCTTCCCGACAAGGAATGGGAGGATGCGGCCTATTACAAGCAGGATGTCAGCGACTTGCGGCAGTACCTGCAGGGCGATGTCTATATCGGGGCATTCATCGGCAACTACGACGGCGGTGGCCACAAGATCACCCTCGACCTCAAGGCCTACCCCGAAAGCTACGAATGGACAGGCAACGCCGACGAGAGTTACTGGACCTTGCCGCTCTTCAACACCTGCAACGTGATGGAGATGTCGGGACAGAACTATGGCACGCTGTTCGGGACGGACAGTCTGACGGTGACGTTCACCGTGCCGGAAGGGCTCACCTCGCTCCGTTTGCGCTACATCAGCACGGGGCACGGCGGCTGGGACAACGGCGACGAGTTCGTGCCGAAGGAGAACGTCATCCTCATCGACGGGCAGCCGCGTTTCCGTCACACCCCGTGGCGCAGCGACTGCGGCACCTTCCGGGTCTATAACCCCGCGTCGGGCAATTTCTGGAACGGACTCTCCTCCTCCGACTACTCCCGTTCGGGTTGGTGTCCCGGCACGGCCACGCAGCCGGTCTATTTTGACCTCACGGGACTCACCCCCGGCGAGCATACCCTCACCGTCGCCATCCCGCAAGGCCAACGCGAAGGCAGCTACTTCAGCGCTTGGAACGTCTCCGGCGTGCTGATTGGGAAGAGGGAGAAGTGATTAGAAGTTAGTAGTTAGTAGTTAGAAGTTAGTAGTGAATTAGGGAATAGTCTAAGTCTAAGTCATAGTTTAAGTCATAGTTTAAGTCATAGTTTAAGTCATAGTTTAAGTCATAGTCTAAGTCTAAGTCATAGTTTAAGTCATAGTCTAAGTCTAAGTCATAGTTTAAGTCATAGTTTAAGTCATAGTCTAAGTCTAAGCCATAGTTTAAGTCATGGTCTAAGGTTTCCTGTCTCTCGCCAGTGAAAAACTAAAAGCCAACAGCTAACAGCCAACAGCCAAAAAAGGGGAACCACACCGGCTCCCCTTAATTCTTAATTTTTAATTTTTAATTCTTAATTCTCCATCCTCCATTTCCAAAATTTTCCGGAACAGCGGGTTGTAGGGTTCCGCTTCGACGAGGACCTGGTTGTGCGTGACCGGGTGGTCGAACCAGAGCCGGCGGGCGTGGAGGCAGATGGAGGCGTCGGGTTCGGGCCGTTTGGCGCCGTATTTCAGGTCGCCCTTGATGGGATGGCCGATATGCGACAGTTGCACGCGGATCTGGTGGTGGCGGCCGGTGTGCAGCTCGACCTCCAGGAGCGAATACCGCTCCGAATGGGCCAGCAGCCGGTAGTCCAGCTCGGCGTACTGCCAGCCTTCCGTCTCCTGGTCGTTGATGTACGTTTTGTTGCGTTCGGAATTCTTGAAGACCCAGTTCACGAGCTTTTGTTGCGGGATTTCAGGAACGCCCTCTACGATGGCCCAGTAGAACTTGTGGATCTCGTGCGCCTTCAGCAGTTTGTTCATGCGGTCGAGGGCTTTCGAGGTGCGGGCGAACGCCAACGCGCCGCTCACGGGCCGGTCGATGCGGTGGATGAGTCCGCAGAAGACGTTGCCCTCCTTCTGTTTCTGCACGCGGATGTAGTCGCGCACCTTCTCCACCAGCGGCAGTTCGCCTGTGTCGTCGCCCTGCGCCAGCTCGCCGGCCAGCTTGTTCACGATGACCAGATGGTTGTCTTCGTAAAGGATGCGTTTGGTGAATTCCTCGCGGGTTTCAGTATTGTTCTGACTCATTCGGGAAGGTGTTTTCTTTCACATCGGAGATATAGTGCTCGATGGCGCCCACGATTTCCTCGCTCAGGTTGAGATAGCGGCGCAGGAATCGCGGGGTGAACTGCTGCGTGATGCCCATCATGTCGTGGAAAACGAGCACCTGGCCGGACGTGTGGCGGCCAGCGCCGATGCCGATGGTCGGGATTTCCAGACTCTCCGTCACCTCTTTGGCGAGGGAAGCGGGAATCTTCTCCAGCACCAGCCCGAAGCAGCCGTGCTCTTGCAGCAGCAGGGCGTTCTTGCGCAGCTGCTCGGCCTCCTCCTCGGAGGTGGCGCGCACAGCGTAAGTGCCGAATTTATTGATGGATTGCGGGGTTAAGCCGAGGTGACCCATCACGGGGATGCCCGCGCTGAGGATGCGGTCGATGGACTCGATGACCTCTGCCCCACCCTCTAACTTGATGGCGTCGGCGCCGGATTCCTTCATGATGCGGATGGCCGAGTTGAGCGCCTCCTTGGAGTTGCCCTGGTAGGTGCCGAACGGCATATCGACCACCACAAGGGCGCGTTTCACGGCACGCACCACCGACGAGGCGTGGTAGATCATCTCGTTGAGCGTGATCGGCAGCGTGGTCTTGTAGCCGGCCATCACATTGGCGGCGGAATCGCCCACCAAAATCACGTCTATCTTGGCCATATCCAGCAACTTGGCGATGGAATAGTCGTAGGCGGTCAGCATCGCGATACGCTCGCCCTGCTGGCGCATCTTCATCAAAGTGTTCGTCGTCACTTTCGTGACATCCGTGGATAAATACTGTGACATTTTTCTCGAAAATTATGGCGGCAAAGATAGTATTTTTTGCTAAACATACTTCACGACGCTCTTCATCGTCTCCATCTCCTCCATGTTGATGAGGATGTTCTCGCTGAGGAAGTCGTTGACAGGCTTCATCACGCGGAAGACGTGCGCGATGCGCTTCGCGTAGTCGTCGCGGCAGAGATCCGCGGGCTTCAACATGCACGACATGGCGTAGTCTTTGCAAGTCAGGTATTCGGGGTGCGGGGAGTCTTTCGGCAGACCGTTGGGGATGCGTTTGTAGTGCTCCTGCCCGATGGTCGGCACCAACTTCTTGAGCTCGGGCTCCTCCACAAGTCTCACGAAATCAGTCATTTGGTCGGATACGGCTTGGCGCAGATGCTGCATCTCCTTCGTGGGAAGCCACCATACGCCGCTCGCCAGCATCACCTGCTCAGGCTCGATCTGGATGTAGTAGCCTCCCCAATATGCCTTCTTGCCGTACTGGTTCATGTACGCGCCGAAGTGCCCTTTGTAAGGGGTCTTGTCGGGCGAGAAACGGATGTCGCGGTAAATCCGGTAGGTGCAGTCCTTCGGGGTGAGCCCGGCAATCGATTCGTCGAACTCCCCTACTGCGGCTATCACATTTTCCACCAGCACGTTGAACTGCGCCCACGCCGCGTCGTACAGCTCCCGATGAGCCTTGAACCACTCGCGGTTGTTGTTGGGAATCAGCTCGCGAAGGAAGGAGAAGAGGATTTCGTTGGGATGTTGTTTCATATTTATAGCGCTTATTATCAAAATGTTATCACAAAATAGTGATGGTTCCTTTGAGAATGTATGGTCTCCCGATGATATCCTCGCAAAATATCAAGTATCTATACACAACGTTAAAGTATATTTTGCTATTGATCCTGCCGTCCCACCGGAAATTCTTGTCGGTGGCACGGTAAACCACTGTGCCCCAACGGTTGAAGATTTCAATCTTAAAATCACTGATCAGGGGTTTGTATTTGTCGGGGAGACAGAAATAGTCGTTGAGACCGTCGTCGCGGGTGGGCGTGATGGCGTTGGGGAGGAAGATGATCAGGGAGTCTCCTTCGCCGATAGTCAGAGAATCCGGATCATAGATTGGATCTGGGTCAACATCGCTGTCGAGTGTAAGAGTAAGGAAAACCGTGCTGTCACATCCGTTCAGGTTATTGAAATATTGGGTATAAATGCCATCTTCCGTGTAGGTCACACCATTCCAAACAAAAGGCCCAATGGCTGTCTGCTCCATATATACCGTGTCGTGCGGCTCCACGGTGAGGAACAGTGTGATTTCGCTCTCACAGCCAGCAGCGGCAAGCGTTTGCGTGCGGACGATCTCTCCCGCTTCCTCCGTTTCCTGCGCACTTAAGGTAAAACCATGATTATAATACGTCGAACCTTGACAGACGGTATCGTAAAATGTCTGCGGGTTGTTGTCGATGACCGTCACATTCGCGGAAGCGGTGTTCGTGCAGCCGTATGCGTTGCTCACGGTGACGGTATAGGTCGTGTTATGCAACGGGACATCGTGAAAATGGGGTTCGGTGCTTCCCGTGTTCCACAGGTAGGACAGCGTTGTGTCGTAAACATTCTGTGGCGGCGGAAAACTGCATACGGCACGCACCAGAAGGGGTTGACCTTGTTTATTAATGGGGTGAGAAGTCCCCGTGACATTTGCAAATGTTAAATTATTGACAGGATCATTGACAAAAGACAAACTCCCCGCATGTTGGGCGGACATTTCAGTGCTGCTCCAGTAGCTGATGCCATAAAAATCGAAGAGAAGTGTGTTCTCCGTAATCAAAGGAGTTCCTCCCGAGGCGATCAATGCGGGTTGAAGAATTGGAAGCTGTGCGTAGATTATGGCAAGTTGACCTGCGGCAGGCAGATACCAGCCATGTTCGAAATCCACAGCACCTGCGGCATAATGGTTTCCAGGTCCATAGAAATTCCGTATCTGTTGCGTGTTCGTGTATCCGGACGTGTCTGCCAGCGGGGCTTGTGGGAAAGTGGAACTGTAGTTGGGAAGTGCGGGGATGTCAACTTCAGTGGGGGACCAGGGAAGTCGGTTCTCTTCATCGTGGAGGGCCACCGCCCAACCGCTACCGTCCGCATGCACGAAGAATACGATTCCTTGAGAGCCGTCCTCCGCCGTGTAAAGGTCGCCCACATGGTAAGCCTGTCCAAAGCCCAGCAACACGGCAAACTGCAACAATATGTAGAGAATCTGTTTTTTCATATCCAACAAAACGATTCAAAAATTTCGGATAGTCCGGACAGGCAACAACATGGATTTATTGATTGCTGTTATCGCAGTGACACTATACAAAGCCCATGCTTCGTATGGCGATTTTTCTGAAGAAGACCAATAACTCCATTCTGAATCCATCGGGAAAACCGTTCCGCCAACGGCTTGCAAGGAGTTGTTCACTATCCCGATGGTTGAATAAATACGATAGAGTTGTGCAGCGGTAGGCAAATACCAGCCGTGTTCAAAATCCACGTGGTGAGCCGCTGGATACTGAGCAGCAGTCCCTGAAGCCCTGATGGAAGCCGTATTATGATATCCGTCCAAGTCTCCCATCGTTGAAAATGCGTTTGCATAATTTACCAAATCAGGAATATCCAGACTCAATAACAATCCCCAAATGTAGGTGGTGGGTTCATCTTGCAGACTGACCGCCCAGCCATGCTGTCCTGAGTCATCCACGTAAAAAACCACACCCATGGCCACCTTGCCGCACGGCCAGTCTGCGAGATGCACACAAGTGCTGTCCGTACATAAGATGTCGCCAATTACTACGTGGTTCAATTCTGAAGTCAACGTGACAGAGGCTTGGGATCCCAATGCATGCAACTCGGTCTCTTGTCCCACGCATATCACCGTAGGATCAGACACAGCGGTTATTTCCGGTGTTTCGGCCACTCTCAACTGTACCACATGAACACTGTCGCATCCGCAGGTCGTAGTATCATTCAGCGTGTAAACAAAGACACCCACACTGTATTGAATCCCAAGTTGCAAGCCGTTCTCTTGGTAATCGTTGCCGGTACAAACGGTATCGTTGGCAAAAAAATGATAGGAGGGGTTCACTGTTACCCACAGCTGGGCGGAACCACTTCCACAACCATTGGCGCCCGTCAAGGTGATAAGGGAATTTGGAGGCGCATCCGATGTGAAATAAAGTGAAGCAGTGCTCGTGCCCTGACCGTTATATACGGAAACACCTTCAGGCACAAGCCAATGATAAACCAACACTTCGGCATCAGGCAAATAATAGGTTGCCGCGGACTGGGAGCATACCACCGATGGACCGCTAATGGTGTTCGGCATAGCAAAGGAAGGAGCTACCGTCAGGTGCAACACGGCCACCGAATCGCATCCCCCAGTTAATACAATATTGCTGTCAAGAATTTCGCCAAGCGGCAAATTCGTATAGCTGAACCCCAAAGCATTATAATCATTGCCTTCACAAGCCATGTCATAATAATGGAAATAACGTTGTATGACAAAGAGATACAGGGTGTTTGTAATGTCCTCCGTACATGTGGCCACATTGAAGTAGGTATTTAAAGCCGTATGTAGCCCTGGTGTTAAATTTGAAGGCAGCGTAAAGCCGTTGGCCGAATAGCTCTCTCCTTCGCAGATGGTATCGTAAAACGTTTGGGGTTGAGAAGGGATGTTGTCGGTTGTCAGCGTTCCGACGAGCGTAAGCTGGCAACCCAAAACAGTGGTTATCAGGCAATTGACAACGGTTGTGCCCTGCACGGAATATATCGCGGTATCGGAAGTGGCACCGTTGTTCCATTGATAGCTTTCAAAGCCTTGTGGTGCCGCGAGTGTCACATCATCGCCGTCACAGCCAACGAGTTCCAGACGATTGTTGATGCAGGATGCCGTAAAATAGGCATAACCAAAATGAGCAGATGCGCTACAGTCGTAGGTAGTGAACGACACTTTCACCGTTTGCCCGACATACGGAGTGAGATCAAACCCAGTATTCGTCCACGGTCTCCATCTGATATTTCCAGAAGATTGAAAACCAGGTATTTCGCCCGATGCAACAACATCATACTCCATACAAGGATCAAGAAGTTCATCATTGGCATCCATGACCCGCATCACAAAACGCGGCTGTGATGGAGGATCATGCATGGGATCTTGAAGTACAACAGCGAATTTAAGCAGTAAAATGGCGTTTTCTTCATCCACCGTGAACGTATAGACGATGGATTCGGCTTCCGCACCCACAAGTTCGTTCCCCAACTTCACCACAGCGGTCTCTCCTTCGGGAAGCAGCGGCAACAAATTGTCGGTACGCGGATCCGTACCCTGTTCTGTGATAACCGTATGCCGACCGGGAATTACACCCATAAGAGAGTCTGGATTGTATGCATCCCCGTAATAGCACACCACATTCGGCCCCGTCAAATCGGTGAAATCCGGACACTGTGCTTGAACGGTGAGAGCGAGAATCCCCCACAGCAGGGTGATCAGGATTTCTTTGGAACGTTTCATTCTTTATATCTATCGGTGTTTTGGCCTAAAAAAACTTTTTATTTGATGTGCAAAAATACACTTTTTAATTTATTTAAGTTTCGCATGTTTGATTTCCAATCATAAGTATCTCAGAAATATGCCGTAGCCAGCCAAAAGCTAAAAGCCAAAAGCCGGGAACCTCCCCCGCCAGCGCAAAACTACTAACTACTAACTTCTAACTACTAACTTTTAACTGCTGTACGGTGCGACATCATACCCCACAAACTCCCCTTTCTGGTACTTGAAGTAGCCGCAGACGGCCACCATCGCGGCGTTGTCGGTGGTGAGGTCCAGGGGCGGCAGGAAGATATTGCGGTGGTAACGGCGCGCCAAGTCGGTCATGGCGTCGCGAAGACCGCTGTTCGCCGAGACGCCGCCGGCCAGCACCAAGTCTTTGCAGTCGCACTCCTTGAAGGCTTTCTTCACCTTGTCGGTCAGCGACTTGACGATGGCGTACTGCATCGAAGCCGCCAAATCGTGGATGTTCTCCTCGATGAAGTTCGGGTTTTCCTTGAGGTTGTCGCGCACGAAATAGAGGAACGAGGTCTTGAGCCCACTGAAACTGTAGTCGAGACCGGGCAGGTGCGAGATGGCGAATTGGAACCGCTTCGGGTCGCCCTCTTTGGCGTATTTGTCGATGACCGGGCCGCCGGGGTACGGCAGACCGAGGATCTTGGCCGCCTTGTCGAAGGCTTCGCCCGCCGCATCGTCGATGGTGCCGCCGAGCCGCTCCATGTCGAAGTAGTCGTTGACCTGCAGCAACAGCGTGTGCCCGCCCGACACCGTGAGGCAAAGGAACGGGAACTGCGGCTTCGGTTTGGTCTCGCCGGGCTTGTCGAGGAAGTGGGCCAGCACGTGCGCCTGCAGGTGGTTGACCTGCACGAGCGGGATGCCTAACGTGAAAGCCATCGACTTGGCGAAGGAGTTGCCCACGAGCAGCGAGCCCAGCAGTCCGGGACCGTTGGTGAAGGCGATGGCAGAAAGCTGCTCCTTGCCGATGCCGGCGCGCTTCAACGCCGTGTCGATCACGGGGATGATATTCTGCTGGTGCGCGCGCGAAGCCAGCTCCGGCACCACTCCGCCGTATTCAGCGTGTATTTTCTGACTGGCGATCACGTTCGACAGGATGACGTTGTCTTGGATCACCGCCGCGGAGGTGTCGTCGCAGGAGGATTCTATTCCGAGGATGTACATTTTCAATTAAGAATTATGAATTAAGAATTATGAATTATGAATTTTTCCAGCACCGTCATTGCCGCTTCCGGCAGCATCGGTTCGGAGACCCGTTTCTTGCCTTCATAGACGCAGACGAGGCCGTGGGAGGCGCCCACGAGACCGTAGTCGGCATCGGCCATCTCGCCGGGACCGTTGACGATGCAGCCCATGACCCCGATCTTGAGACCGGGATAGCCTGCGAAACGCTGTTTCACCGCCGCGAACACCGACTGGATGTCGTATTGCGTGCGCCCGCAGGAGGGACACGCCACGAACTCCGTGTTGAGGATCTTAATACGGCAGGCTTGCATGATAAGGGATTCGTAATCCGTGATTTGGGTTGCGGAGAAGTGCGGATTCACCAGCTTGAGGTTGCGCAGACCGTGCGTGAAATGGGCATAGCCCGTGACAGCTGCGGCGCGGCAGTACCAGCGTTCCTCATCGACGGAATCGTCTTCAAAAATCAAGGTCCCGTCTTGGATATTCAAGTTCTCAACTTTCAGATTCTCAATAGCTTGCAGAAGCTTGTGGGCAAACGGTGATTCGTTCTCGGGCGGCTCGGTGAGGGAGACGCGCACGGTGTCGCCGACGCCCATCAGCAGCAGCGCCCCGATGCCCGCCGCCGACTTCACCCTACCCTCTTTGTCGTTGCCGGCCTCGGTGACTCCGAGGTGCAACGGATAGGACGCATTGCGCTGTAACATGCTGTCGTGAAGGAGTTTTGTGGCCGTCATCATGGTCAGCACGTTGCTGGATTTCATTGAGAAGACCAACTTGTGGAAGTCATATTTGTTGCAGATGTCGAGCCATTCGAGGGCCGACTGCACCATGGCTTCGGGGGTGTTGCCGTAGCGGCTGACGATGCGGTCGCACAGCGAGCCGTGGTTGATTCCGATGCGCAACGCCGTGCCGTGCTCTTTGCAGATTTCGAACAACGGTTTGGCTCTCAGCGCCATCCGTTCGACTTGCGCGGCATATTCGCTCTCGGAGAGGTCGAGCTGCGAGAAATTCCGCTTGTCGGTGAAATTGCCGGGATTCACGCGGACTTTGTCCATGAATGTAGCCACGGCTTCCGCCACTTTCGGGTTGAAATGCACGTCCGCGACGAGTGGAATATGTCCGTAACCATCTGATTTCAAACGTTTTTGTATTTCCTTCAAGGGATCCACCTCCTTGAGCGAGGGTACGGTGAGCCGGACCATCTGCGCGCCGGAGTCAATCATCCGCTCGCACTGTGCCACGGATGCCTGCACGTCGGCGGTGTCGGTGTTGGTCATCGACTGCACCACCACGGGAGCATCACCGCCTATGGGGAGGTTACCGATTTGGAATTGTCGTTTGCTGTTCATATTTCGTTGATTCGTTCGTTCATTTTGCCCGCCCCCAAACTGCGCTCCTTTGTCGCTTGTATGGGGTTATTTGCACTTCGTGCGTCTTGTCTTACCCCCCTGCCCTGCGGGCATCCCCCCTAAAGGGGGGAATGGTGCTTCGACCGAGACATTTTCGTTTAACTACTAACTGCTAACTACTAACTGCTAACTATGTTGAAAGCCTTGAGCGCGGAGCGGCACCTGCACGTTGTCGCCGGTAATGAGCTGGTAACCGGCGGATTCCTCTTTGATGTAGCCGATAATGGAGACGTTCTCCACCTTCTTGATCTTCTCAAAGTCGGCCTGTTTGATGGTGAACATCAGCTCGTAGTCGTCGCCGCCGTTGAGGGCCGCAACGGTGTGCACGATGTCCAAGTCCTTGAGGGTCACGAAGGTAAGTTCGGTCATCGGGAGTTTCTCCTCGAAGAGGACGCAGCCTTTGTGCGAGGCTTTGCAGATCTGCATGACGGCGGTGGCGAGTCCTTCGCTCACATTGGCCATGGCCGTGGGCAGGATCTCCTCGCGGCGCAGACCCTCGATGATATCGATGCGCGGTTCGGGTTTCAGCTGGCGGCGGAGGAGGTAGTCCTTGCCGGTGAAGTCGGGCTGCGCGCCGGGGTTCTTCTCGAAGACCTTCTTTTCGCGTTCGAGGAGCAGCAGACCGGTGTAGGCCGCCGCGAAATCCCCTGACACACAGACGAGTTCGTTCTCGGACGCGCCCTTGCGGGTACACAGCCGGGCGGGTTCGCACTCCCCTATCGCGGTCATGGAGACCACCAGTTCCCGGGGCGAAGTGGTCAGGTCGAGGCCGGCGAGGTCGGCGTGCACCGTTTCGCAGCAGGCTCCCACGCCGCTGAGGATCTCGTTGACCATCCGCAGGTCGAAACGGTCGGAAACGGCGATGTTGACCATCAGCTGTGACGGCGAGGCGTTCATGGCCAGCACGTCGGAGAAGACGACGGTGGCGAGTTTGTAGCCGAGGTGCCGCAACGGGAAGTAAGTCAGGTCGAAATGGACATTCTCGACAAACACCTTCGCGGATGTAACCGTCTGGTTCCCATCCGTTTCCACCACGGAAGCGTCGTCGCCGGGACCCACCACGGTGGAGGCGTTCTCTGTCGGGAAAAATTTCGCGAGGTCCGCAATCAGTTCGTGTTTGCCGGGCATCTTTACCGGCTCGGAGGTATTGTTCTCTGCCATTGTCAAAATTTTTCGCAAAAATACAAATTTTAAAAGCACTACATCTTTTCCGGCACCTCAATCCCCAGCAGTCCCATGCCGCTGCGCAGCACGAGTGACACCCAACGGGAGAGCTTGAGGCGCAACAGCCGTTTCGCCGCATCCTCCTCCTTGAAAATCGGGGTGTCCTGGTAAAAGTGGTTGAACTGCTTGGCCAGGTCGTAGCAGTAGTTGGCGATGAGCGCTGGACTGAAGTTGTCGCCCGCCGACAGCACTGTCTTCGGGTATTGGTACAGCAGGTTGATCAGCGTCTTTTCTTCCTCATTCAGAGAAAGTTGCGGCAGCTTCGCGGCCAGGTCGATGCCGTTTTCCGCGCCCTTGCGCAGCATCGAGCGGATGCGGGCGTGCGTGTATTGGATGAACGGTGCCGTGTTGCCGTTGAAGTCGATGGATTCCGCCGGGTTGAAGAGCATGTTCTTGGCCGGATCCACCTTGAGGATGAAGTACTTGAGGGCGCCCTGACCGATCATCTCGTACAGCTTGTCGGCCTCCTCGGGGGTGAACTGGAACTTGCCCAACGCCTCGGTGCTGCTCTTGGCCTCGGCGTACATGTCGTCCATGAGGTCGTCGGCATCGACCACCGTGCCCTCGCGGGATTTCATCTTGCCCGACGGCAGCTCCACCATCCCGTATGAGAGGTGGTAGATAAAGTCACCGAATGGCTTCTCCAACTTCTTGGACAACACCAACTTAAGGACATCAAAGTGGTAGTTCTGCTCGTTGCCGACCACGTAGATCATCTTCTGCGGGTGGAACTCCTCGTAACGCAGCTGTGCGGTGCCGAGGTCCTGCGTCATATAGACGGAAGTGCCGTCTTTGCGCAACAACACCTTCTCGTCCAAGCCCTCGCCTGTGAGATCCACGCGCACGGAGCCATCCTCGTGTTTGTAGAATGCACCCTTGTCCAGACCTTCCTGCACCAAACTCTTGCCAAGCAGGTAAGTCTGTGATTCATAATACGTTTTGTCGAAATGGATGCCCAACCGTTCGTAGGTTTGGTCGAAGCCGGCATAGACCCAGCCGTTCATCTTCGCCCACAACTCGCGGACTTCTTGGTCACCAGCCTCCCACTTGCGCAACATCTCACGGGCTTCCAAAATCAGGGGCGCTTTGTCTTTTGCTTCGTCTTCCGTAAGACCCTGCTCCACAAGCTCTTTCTGCTCTTGTTTATAGTGTTGATCGAAGACGACGTAATATTTTCCGACGAGATGGTCGCCCTTCATGCCGGAGCTTTCCGGGGTCTCGTCGTCGCCGTACTTCAGCCACGCGAGCATCGACTTGCAGATGTGGATGCCGCGGTCGTTGACCAAGTTGACCTGCACCACCGGGTGGCCGCACGCTTTGAGGATCTGCGACACGGAATGGCCGAGCAGGT
>JAEEGG010007690.1_pt1 | contig 24720 bp, 19 predicted proteins | sample 9134161 | NCBI WGS metagenome assembly JAEEGG01 (sample SAMN16246543, study PRJNA631951) | gut metagenome | biome: gut microbiome; feature: rumen; material: CR-attached | host: Bos | place: Iran: Karaj | collected 2018-10 | reverse complement strand
ATGGTTAGCGCGGTGCCCGGATCGTTTCCGGTCGAGGCGGAGACCGTGATCCGCACCGAGCCGTCGGGCAGCGTTTCGAACTGCCGGATCGAGGTGTTGACCTTGTGCTGGACCGTCCAGGTCGAATCCCGCACCATCACCCATTCGTAGAGGAGCGGACAGGACGAACCGTTCGGCGCGAAGATGCGGAGACCGTCCATGTCCTTCAGTTCGAGGTACATTTCCGCGTCGATGTCGAACATGTAAACGGCGACGCCGGAGGTCTGTCTTGCGGGGACGGAGATGTCCTTGTAGAACGGGAAGTCGGCGGGCTCCACGGCGGAAAGGACTGCCGCGGACAGGAAAAGCGCCCCGGCGGTGCAGAGTTTTTTCAGGTCAGGAACGAGGTTCATCGGAGCTGTCTCCTTTCTGTTCAAAGCGGGCATACAGCCAGGCGCCGGCGATGAGCGCCGCGCCCGTGACCATGCACCCGGCAATGCGGTAGATGGCGGGCGTTCCCGCCAGATCGTAGAAGAATATTTTCAGGACCGTGACTGCGAAGAGAATAAGCGCGGCGATGCGGAACGGCTTCTTCGCGCGAAGGATGCCGAACGCCAGCATCATGAGCGCGTAGAACCCCCACAGCAGCGACACCGCGATGCGCGCGCCGCCCGCCGAACTGTAGTGCTGCACGAGGTAGTAAAGCTCGTCCGAGCTGTACACGAACCAGAACGCCATCGCGCTCACAAGGAAGAACGACGCGGTGCTGCGTGCGCTTGCAGCAACGCTGTCCTTCGTATCCGCCTCAAGCGCGAGTCGTCCGAAGAACATGCCCGCCAGCGCCAGGATTACGACGGACCACAGGTTCGGGAAGAGACGCCACAGCACCGCCTGCGCCGAAGCGCCGCCGCGAGGGTGCGAAATGCATACGACGAAGAGGAAGCCGAGGTAGATGATGAGGAGCAGTGCGCCGACATTGACGATTCCGCGCGTGTTCTCCCGGAACAGCTTCGGGATCAGCGCCAGGATCAGCAGGTAAAGCGCGCCCGCCGCCACGACGCCGCTGATCTTCAGGTGCTCCCAGTAGGTGAACTCTCCGGCGATCATGATGAAGCTCACGCAGTACATGCACCAGAACATGACCTTCGAGGACTTCGGATAACGGCCGACGGAACCTTCGCCCGCCGCTCCGGCATGGAGTTCTGCCGCATAGCGTTTCAGCATGAAGAAGCCGCCCGCGAGCGCCGCCGTGTAGGACCCGAAATTCGTCAGGCGCGTCCAGAATTCCTGCGAGTGCCTGAAATACCCGTGCGTCAGGTCGAACCCGAGCAGGCGCACCGCGGCGATCATGTAGACGACATAGCTCAGGCGGGCGAGGATGACGGACCTCGTCCGGCATGCGATGTACAGCATCGCGGCCGCCTGCACCGACCACGCCACGGCAAGGTGGTCCTGCTTCAGCAGCAGCGGGAACGTGAGGGCGATCAGGCCGCAGGAGAACACCAGAAGCGTCAGCAGCAGCGCGCGGTCCTCCATCTTCGCCTTCAGCAGCAGCGACACCTGCATGAGATACACAATCGCGCCGGCGAACGTGATGATCGCCGCGTATTCCCGCCCGTAAATGAGGATGGTCGGCGGCAGCGTGACCGACAGGAAGACGATGCCGTTCAGCGCGGCGAACGAGAGCTCCAGTAGCGACACTTTCCGTCGCGTGAAGAGGTTGTATGCCACGGTCTGCAGGCAGAACGCCAGGAAGAACACCACGGCGAACCCGGCTGCGATGAAGTAGGCGCGGTTGACGACGGCCCCGATCGAGGCCCACTGCGTGGACGCCGCCAGGGGTTCCACGTAGGTATGGGGGCCTGTGCTATGCGGGAACGGTTTCGCCGCGATGTAGATGACCCACGTGAACAGGAACGCCAGGATGTTCAGGGCCTGCCACGACCGGCGGCGGGCGACGACGAGCGAACCCGCGACCAGGACCGTCATGTAGCCGAACAGCCCGGCGAGGTTGCGGGAGCCGGTGTTCATCAGGATCGGAGCCAGGAAGCCGCCGCAGACCGCCAGCATCGCCAGAAACATGGAGTCGAACCGCAGCGCCAGCGCGGCGCCCGCGGCGGTCAGCACGATCATTCCGGCGAGCCCGACCCACACGTCCAGCAGATGATAGATCGACACGCTGGCGAACACGCACAGGTAAAGCCCGGCGAAGCCCACACCTGCCAGAGCGGTCCCGATCACGCGGTATTTCTTTCCGTTCAGCAGTTTGCATCCGGCGGCGATGATCGCGAGCGCGAACACCACCGCGATGGACAGACGGAGTTCCGGCGGCAGCAGGTTGCGTTCGTGCGAATACTTGATGAAATACGCGATGCCGAGCACGAGCAGCAGAACTGCCGAACGGAGCATCCACGTGGTCGCCACGGCGTATTCCTTCGTCGAGCCGCCCGGACGGTATTCCTCGCCGACGATGAGCCATTGCCACATCTTCGACAGCGCCTCCCGCGTGCGGGCTTCGATGGGCGAAAGATCGTTCGCTTTCGGAGGCGGCACCGGGGAAACAGGGGACGTAAGGCGTTCGGACGAAAACGCGGCGTCTTTTTGAGGCGTCGGCTGAGGCGCGGGCTGCGGCTTGGGTTGTGCGGGTTGAGGCGCGGGAGCTTCCGGCTTCGTTTCCGGCTTCGTTTCCGCTGTGACGCGGACGATTTCCGGTTTCTGTTCCGGCTTCGTTTCCGGCGTTTGTACGGTCGGCTTCACGTCGGACGGCCACACGGACGCCGCTTCGTCTTCCTTCTTCAGCAGGAAAGCCGGAACAGTTTTCTCGCTGCCGGGCGTCTGGATTCTGACTTCCGGTTCGGACGGCGGCGCGGGTTGTTTTTCCGGTGCGGCATGCGCCTGCGCGGCGGCCTTCGCATCCGGCGCATTCTGTTTCCGTGTTTCCATACCCTGAGAAAGATTCCACAGCATGCCCTCCAGGCGGTCGAGCTGTTCGGAAAGCTTCTGTATTTTCTTGTAGTTTCTGTCAAGGCGGCTCAGACAGAATATGATCTGGATCAGCGAAATGGTCGCCAAAATGTATAGCATCGGCATGGTCGGATTCCTCTCCTGCTGCGTGATGAAAAACTTTGTGATTGATAAGTATTATACTGCTGAAATGAGGAAAAAGCAAGCGGAAAGTTAAAAAAAGTAAAGAAAAAAAGAAGAATTTTACATTTTGAAGAAAATGAACTTGCAACCGCTTCAATATGTCTGAAATCGTCCGGGCGGATGCAGGGCAAAACCGGAGAAAAAAAGACTGCTGCGTCCGCGGCGCCGCCTTGACAGGCTCACTTCTTCCAGAAGACGACGCCCCTGCGGAACGCCGCGTCGGCGGGTGCCATGCCCCAGCGCATGAAGAACTCGCGCCATTCCGCCGTGTCCGCCTTCTTCATGTTGAACTCCCTGCGGCTTGCCTCGGGCGTCTCGCGGACCACGAACGGCGAAGTCTTCTGCACTGGGATGTACTTGATCCAGTGCACGGGGACGTCGTGCCAGCAGCCATCGCCGCCGTACTTGGAGATGTAGTCGGTGTGCTTTTCGCCGCGGAATCCGTAAGCCGTCACGGAGACGACCGTGTCGCCGGACGGCTTCACCTCCGGGCGCGTTTTCAGGAGATTGTGCGTGACGGAGTCCGGGTGCTTGAACGCTTCCTCGCCGAGGGCGTTCGCGAGCGATTCGCATTCCCAGAACGAAACGGAGCCGGGTTTCTTCCCGTATACCGTGCCGAAACGCGGCGGGGGCGTCTGTTGGTACAGCGGGATGGCGAGGAGCGGCGCCATGGCGAAGTAGAACGCGCGGAAGAACTCGGCGTTGTAGGAGAGGAAGAGCTCGCGGACGCGTTCCAGGTCGTAGTGGCGGAAGAGGCCCGGCGAGGCGGAGATGTCGAGGTCGCGCAGATGCGCCGCCGCGATCAGGTTGATCTTCCGGCGTTTGCGGAACGTGAAATCGTCGCCGTAGCCCACATCGTTGTCCTTGAGCAGCTTGAGCATTTCCTGCTGCGCCAGCGGCGTGAAGAGCAGGCGGAACTGGATCTCGTGGTCGCGGTCTTCGGCGTTGAACAGGGCATTGAACTCCCGGTTCGACGTCACGGTGTATTCGATGTTTTTCCGCGCTTTTTCCCGCTGGGAATCCATGCGCCATTTGAGGCGCGTCTTGTCGAACAGGCTGCCGTCGGCGAGTCCGGTCGGCGTCCGCGTGAACGACAGGTCGGGCGCGGCCTCGTTGCCATAGATCAGGAACTTTTCGTTGTGGTACTCGGGGCATGGCTTTTCGACCGAGGCGTGGAGCGTCTCGTGCTTCGTGACCAGGCGCGTCCGGGTGTGCCCCTGGGAGTCGGTGTAAGTTTCGCGTTCCTGCCAGGAGATCGAAAGCGAGCCGGTGTAGGTCTTCGTGCCCATGCGGTAGTCGAGGCTTTCGGCGAGCACGAACGGATTGCCGTTCAGGTCGCCGCTGTGGCAGAAGAGGATCGACTTGTCGCGGTTGAAGCCGTCGCTCCATCCGTACACGTTTCTCAGGTCGTCCAGGCGCTCCCGCGAGAAGAAGTTGTCCAGCACGATGTTCGGCACGGTCCTGCGGACGACTTCCGCGACCGTGCTCCAGTCGAACAGCGCGTTCAGCGCCCGCATCTGGTCCCAGGCGGCGGCGATCTTCCTGTCGCATTCCTCTTTTTGTTTCTTCAGGCGTCCGGTCAGTGCGGCGATCGCGGGATTGAGCTTCCTGAAGGTATACCAGAATCCCGCGGCGGACAGGATGGCGGAGATGATATGAACGTAAAACGGCAGTTTGAGGTCCGGAAGATCGTTCGGGAGGGCGAGGTGTCCGAGCCCGAGGAGGGGCAGGGCGCCGCAGATCGTGGAGAGCAGGACCAGGAGCGCGCGCAGGAGCTTCTTTTTCGAGCACTCCGAACTGCCTTGCCTGATGCCTTTTTCCAGCTCATGGATCTCGCCGCAGAGCGACTTGTTCGCCTCGACGTCAATGCCCGCGAGCTGGATGAGCTCGTTCAGAACGGCTTCCGCCGCCTCGGCGTTCGCCTGGCGGAAATGGCCCGTGTAGGCGTCCAGGGGACTGGTGATCTCCTCGGTGTAGTTCATGCCGCAAGGGATTATTCGCCGTGGAGGATGGATGCGAAGAGGACTGCGCTCAGAAGAACACGCCGCGTGCGCGTGCCTTCATCTCGGCCGACGCCGTGAACGGGATGCGCGTGGTGTAGCCGGACCTGGCGGCGACGATCATCTTGGTCGGCCACATGAAGATGTCGGTGTTCCACTGCGTGACGGTGTCGTTGTAGAGCGTGCGGGCGGCGGTGATCTCCTTCTGGAGATAGCTGTTCTGGCGCATGGCGTCGGCGATGGCCTCGTGAGACTTCAGCTCCGGGTACGCCTCGATCTGCGGGAAGAGCCGCGCGAACGCGCCGTCGAGCGTCCGGTTCACGGCGTTGCGGTCCGCGTCCGGGTTCATGCCGCTGCGGAACGCCGCGATGGACTTCATGACGTCCTTGTCGAGGTCGATTGCCTTGTTCACCAGCGGGGCGACGTTCTGGAGGATCTGGACGCGCTGCTCCAGGTAGTTGTCGATCTGGGAGGCGTCCGCCTGGATCTTCTGCTGGAGCTGCTGGAAATAGTTCTTCGCCTGGACCTTCATGAACATGAAAATCAGGCCGGGAATGATGCCCAGCACCCACAGCATGATCTCGAAAATGGTCGAGCCGATCCCGACTTTCACGGGGATCTGCTTTTCGATCACGTTCACGTCGCGCCCCGCCTCGTTGACGGGCCCGGTCAGTTCGTCCAGTTCGTTCGCCATGGTGTTTTCCTTTGCTGAAAATGAGGTTGAAATGATGGTCCTGTATACTATATCTTGTTTGCCGGAAAAGTCAAGGAAAAAATGCGTCGTTTCGGAGCTGTTTTTCCGTGGCGGCGAAGGATGAACGGGGCAGGGGAACTTTGATGGGGGGGGGAAGCTCGGAACGCGGGCGGGTTCAGTTCAGCGGGAGCGTGAACGTATATTTGCCGGGTTTGGCGAGGAAGACGCTGCCTTTTTCCGTGCGGGTAAGGCCGGGGTGAGCAGGGACCTTGTCGGCGGGGCAGGGGAATACGACTTCCGCCGTGGTGTTGCACGGGACCGTGAAGTTCCAGACGAGTTCGTTTTCGCGGCGTTCCCAGCCGGATTCGATGCGGCCGTACGCGGAATCGTAATGCGCGGAGGCGGATTTGAGCTCGTGCCCCGGCTGCGGCTCCAGGCGGAAGCGCTTGAACCCGCGCGCCGCAGGATCGTCCGGGATCGGACGGATGCCGCAGATCGTTTCGTAGAACCAGTCGGCGACCGCGCCGTAGGCATAGTGGTTGAACGAGTTCATGGAGACGTCGCCGAAGCCGCGCTCTTCATTCCAGCTGTCCCAGCGTTCCCACATGGTGGTCGCGCCCTGCGTGACGGGGTAGAGCCACGACGGGAACGAGGTCTGGAGCAGGAGCTTGTAGGCGAGGTCGACCTGGCCGTTTTCGGTGAGCACGCGGAGCAGCAGCGGCGTGCCGAGGAATCCGGTGCTGAGGTGGAGCTTGCGCGTTTCCGTGATGTCCGTGACGAGGAACTCCAAGGCGTTTTTGCGTTCCTTTTCGTCGCAGAGCCCGAAATCCAGCACGAACAGCGCGGCGGTCTGCGTCTTTTCCTTCAGCTCGCCGTTTTCATCCATGAACCGGGCGCGGAACGCCTCCTTCGTCTTGCGGAAGACCTCCTCGCGTTTGAGCGCGTCTGCCTCGCGTCCGATCGCGCGGGCGATGCGGGCGGCGAGGGTGTTCATGGCGGCGAAATACGCCGTGGAGACGAACGGCTTGGAGAGGTCGGCGTCCATGTTCAGCCAGTCACCGTAAACGGCGTTGTCGATGATGTATGTGCCCCCGGATTTGCGTTCCTGGAAATCGAGCCACTTGACCATGTTGTCGAAATACAGCTCCAGGACGCGTTTGTCGCCGTATTTCGTGTAGAGAATCCACGGCACGATGAGCCCAGCGTCGCTCCAGCCCGAGGCATACCCGAAGAAATCGTCGTCTTTTGCGGCGGCGTACTGGTACTGGTCGGGCGCGAAGCTCGGATAGCCGCCCTCCGGCGACTGGCACAGGTTCAGGTCGCGCAGCCATTTCGTGTAGAACGCGGCGGCGTCCATGTTGTACGTGGCGGCGTTCGCGAAGACCTGCGTGTCGGCGGTCCATCCGAGGCGCTCGTCGCGCTGCGGGCAGTCGGTCGGCACGTCGAGGAAATTGCTTTTCTGCCCCCACACGATGTTCTGGAACAGCTTGTTCAGGAGCGGTTCGGAGCAGGTGAAGTCGCCGGTCTTCCTCAGGCCGGAATAGACTGCTTCGGCGGAAACACAGTCGCGCGAAAAGAAATCGATGGTCTCGGCGCCCAAGCGATTTGGCCAGCCCTCGATGCCGAGGTAGCGGAATCCGTAGAACGTGAATTGCGGTTCATAGACGCCGATCTCGTGATGGCCTTGGGAGACATAGGTGGTCGTGGCCTTCGCGGAGCGCAGATTGTCGGTGTAGAGCGTGCCGTCGGGATTGAGCATTTCGGCGTGGCGGACGCGGACCACGTCGCCTTTTTCCGCGTTGCCGTGGAGATTGATGCGTTCGCGTCCGGTGAAATTCTGCCCGAAATCGACGATCCACGTGCCGTCGTCGAGCTTGCGGATGGATTTCGGAGAAAGCCGTTCCCGCTCGCGAACGAACTCGCCGGAATTCCACTCGATCGCGATCCTGTCCAGTGCCTCCGACTTAAAGACGACTGCGTCCTTGAACGGCCGGGCGGCGGTGTCGATCGTGGAGTCATAGGTTTCGCCGTCGTAGATGTCGCTCATGACGTACCGGCTGTCCTTGTATTTCCAGTCCTTGCCCGTGACGAGCTTCACGACCGAGCCGTCCGCGCGCCGGATGTGGAGCTCGGCCTTGAGGAGCGGCTGGTCGCCGTAGGTGGGCTTGTTGCCGTCGCTCCAGAGACGCGAGATGCGGCCCGCGTACCAGCCTTCGGCGAGGTAGATCGTGAGGACGTTCTTCGTGTTTTTCCCGATCAGCTCCGTCACGTCGTACGCCTGATACTGCACGCGGTGGTAGTAGTCGGTCCAGCCGGGCGTCATGCAGACGGGGTCGCCGGAGGAGAGAGAGGAGGTCGTCGTTTCCTCGAAAATGTCCCGATTGTTCAGGTACGGCTTGTAGAGCCCGAGCGCGGTGATGTACAAACGGGCCTCCACCGCGTCCGGTACGGACGGTGCTTCGCCGCGGAAGACCGGCACGGGCTGAAGGTTTTCGCTGTGCGGCTCCGTGCCGATCCATTCCGCCTCCCACGGCGTGCCGAGAAAACCGGTTTCGAACGTGGAGGTGAAGTAATACGGGCCCGTGCAGGTCTCGTCCGATTCGGATATGCGGCCTTTCTCGTCCTTCACCGTCACGGTCCAGGTGTAGGCCGTGAACGGCTTGAGCGGTTCGCCTTCGTATTCGATCTGGATGGTCTCGCCGGACTCGACCCAGCCGGAATCCCACACCTGACGCCCGGATTTCTTCTCCTTCACCACGATCCGGCGGGCGGTCTGGTGTTTCGGCGGCGTGGTCTCGGGATCGAGCACGGTCCACGCGCCCCCGACCGGCGACACGCGGTAGCTGAACCGCGGCTTCGGTTCGTCCATGCCGATGGGGCTGCCGTGATACTCGACGCGCATGTCGGACACGGACAGCCGGATCCTCTCCTCGGGGACGGGCGTCCTGGCCTTGCGGGCCGCAGCAACAGCTTCGTCATTTGCCTCCTTCTCGGCGGCCTGAATGATCTCATCAAGGGAATCCGAGGCGGAGGCGAGGCAGACGGCTGCGGCGAAGCAGAGCGCGATTCCGGTCGTGAAGCGGCGTTTCATGAGCGTGTCCTTTCAGAGGGGGATGGAGAGAAGCAGAAGCGTCCGGCGGCGCATTGTCCGCCGTGTCCCGTCACTTGCATATTATACCGCCTGAACCGGTAAAAATCAAGCATATTTTGAGAAAAAACAACGTCTGTTTACCGGTTGATGTCCGTTTTTCTCAAAAAAAAGATTCCAGTGCTTGATTTTCGTTCTGATTCTGCTATATTAGCTCATGGATAAAAAAAGAAACGGAGTCCTGAAAATGCTCTTATACCACGGCAGCAACATGACGGTTGAAAAGCCTTGTCTGATGCCTGCGAAACGAATGCTTGATTTCGGAACCGCGTTTTACCTGACAAGCGATCTGGAACAGGCCGGAAAATGGGCGGCCCATACTGCGAAAAACCGGGGAACCGGCAGCGCGACCGTCTCTGTTTACGAATTTGATCCCGAATCGTTGCCGAAGCTGAAAATCCTGAGATTCGCCGCGCCGGACCGTGCATGGCTCCGTTTTGTTTCCGCGAACCGGACCGGACAGCCCGTGGACGATCAGTACGACATCATCATCGGTCCTGTGGCGAACGATCAGGCGATCCGGACCGTCAATGATTATCTGAACGGCTATTTCCCGGAAGACATCGCCATCCGGCTGCTTCTTCCGCAAAAACTGAAAGACCAGTACGCGTTCAAAACGGAAACCGCGCTGGCGCGTCTGGTCTTCAAGGAGGCGCTCCGATGAAAAAGCTTGACCCGAGCATTACGGATTATTATGACCGCGAGGTTGTCAAGATGATAGCGGAAAAATACGGTTATTCCCAGATGGATGCGCTGCGCCTGTTCGTGTCCTCCCGGACCCATGAACTGCTGGAAGACGAGGAGGCCGGTCTGACGATGTTCGGCGCAGGCGGTGTCTTCGATATCTGGGAGGCTGAAAAAGTCACGGGCGATCCCCGCAATTCCGTTTACATCCGGGGAGAATGAACATGTCCGAAGAAATGGCTTTTTTTATCTATCTGCTCGAACACTACGCGGCATACCGCAACGCGAAAACCGGGGATATCCTGAAAGAGTGGGACCGGAAGCAGATCACGCAGACGATCTACGACAATTACTGGGGGTATCACACCGAACGCCTCGAAAACGCGTTTGCGGATATCGACGGCATGCTCCAAGCATGAAAGCCTCAAGGCTGTTATTGTTTAAATGAAAAGCTCCGGCAGGGATGAATCTGCCGGAGATTCGATGTTTTTAAGTGTGTTTCCCGGAGGTGATTTCATGGAAAACACGGCCGGGGAGGGCAGGGCGGATTATCCTTGGTATGGATAGATCGCGAATGCGAAATCGCCGGAAGTGCGTTCACGGTTCGTGATCTTGCGGCGGTTGCGGTAGGCCGCGCCCTGCGGATAGAGGTCCTTCTCGGAACGGAACCAGCTGATCGGGAACGTCCTGCGCGGGGCCTGAAGCTCGAAGACATAGGTGTGCCCTTCCTTCAACGGGACCTTGTCGGCGCCAAGTCCGTCGTTCGTGCCCAGATTGATCAGCAGTTTGTCCGGTCCCTGCGGCGTGTAGATGAATTCCGGTTCGCGTCCGTCGACGGATTTGAAGAGGTTTTCGCCGACGGTATAGGTGTCCGCGTTCGGGTCGGTTCCGGTGATGTCGTAGAGTGCGATTTTGATGGCGTGCTGAGGCTGTTCGCGGGTGATCTCGCCGTCGCCGACGTAAAGTTCGATGGTGTGGAGCATCATATTTCGGGGCGCGACGAAGGTCTGCCCGATGGTCTCGCAGCCGCCGTTCTCGTAAAATCCGGTGCGCACGGTGCAGTCGCGGAACGGCGTCTTCATGGTGGACACAACCGGCAGGCCGCCCCATGTGTTCGCTCGTCCGGTCCAGGTCAGCTCGTTCATCTCTGTCACAGTACGGAGTTTGGGCGTGGGATTGCCGCCGTAGGCATGGATGTTCGGGTATGGCTCGAGCTTTTTGATCTCGCCCTTCGGGACGGCGGCGGCGATCTGTTCGGCGGTCTTCGGCGGGGCCTCGGTGCCCTTGTCGGTCTGCTCGACCATCTGGATCGTGCCGTCGGGGTTGAAATACATGTAGTCGAGGCAGACGCTGCGGTGCTGGGAATCGCCCTTTTCGCCGTTCGCGAGCGTGAGCGCGCCGTTCAGGTAGAAGAAATACCAGTTGCCCTTGAACTCGGCGACGCCGGGGTGGATGCAGTTGGAGTTCTTCGTGTCGCGGCACATGATTCCGCGCGGCGTCCACGGGCCTTCCATGCTGGTCGCGGTGGCGTAGGACGCCATTTCGTTGAAACCGTTCAGGATGTGGGAGACGTAGATCATGTAGTAGACGCCGTTGCGCTTGAAGAGCCACGGCCCCTCGGTGTAGTTCGGCAGGCGCATCATCCTGATCTCGCCGTCAAGCTCGATCATGTTCGGCTTGAGCTTCGCGACGTAGAGCATGGTATGCCCCCACGCGAGCCACGGCGTGCCGTCGTCGTCGATGAAGATCGTCGGGTCCATGTCGTCCCAGCCGACGGGGCCGGGCGTCATGCTGTCCCACACGAGCGGCTTGCCGATGGCGTCCTTGAACGGACCTTCGGGCTTGTCGGAGACGGCGACGCCGATGGCGCGTCCGCTGTACTGGCCCTTGCCGCAGAGCGTGACGTAGAGCCAGTATTTGCCGTCTTTCTTGATCGTCTGGGCGGCCCATGCGTCGTGGGTGCCCCATTCGAACGTGTCCTTGCTGGCGACGGGGCCGTGCGCCTTCCAGTTCACCATGTCCTTCGAGGAATAGCAGAGCCAGTCGTTCATGACGAGCCACTGGCGCGGCGGAGCCTCGTCGTGCGTGGTGTAGAGGTAGACGGTGTCGCCGTCCACGAGCGGGGCCGGGTCGGCGGTGAAGACGTCGGTGATGAGCGGATTCCCGGCGAGGAGCGCGGAGGATGCGAGCGCCATGCCGGCGAAGAGAGCGGTCTTGGTGATTCGTTTCATGGTAGGTTCCTTATGATTGAAAACTGATCACTTCGCGGGGGAGAGGCGGTAGAGCTTCGTGGCGTGGCACGAGAGCTTTTCGCAGGTGAACGTGCCCTCGGCGGTCCCGATTTCCTTGCCTTCCCAGAGGTCGCGGACGGCGACCTTGCCGGAGAAACCGAGTTCGGCGAGGTTCACCGAAATGTCGCTCGTTTCGGGCGAGGGCTGCTCGAACGCCTTTTCGTCGAGCACGAGGAATTTCAGGCGGTTGCGGGAATCGCTGTTGTCGACGAGCTTGACCTTGGTCTTGAACGTGTCGTAGCCTTCCGGGAGCTTGTAGACGATGAGCGACAGCGCGTGCGTACCGATGCCGTCGATGGCCTGACCGTCGCTGGTGAGGCCGTTGCGGACCGCGCCCCAGCCCGCGTGGGCGGAGGACCACTGCATGTCGACGAGCTTCTTCGTGCCGGCGGGACCGGAGATCTCGGGCTGGATCCAGGCGGAATGGCTGTAGCTGGAGCCGTAGCCGTTGTCGACGACCGCGAGCGCGAGGATCTTCGATCCGGCGATGTTCACGCTGAGTTCGGCTTCCGGGATGCCCTGCAACCCGACGCCGGGGCTTTCGGCGAGGGCTTTGCGGCGGTCGTATTTGTTGTATTCGGACGTGCCGGTGTTGAAGAACGCGAGGTATTTGTCTTTGCTGCCGGGGACGTCGGCGGTCCAGACGATCAGGTCGCCGTCCTGCTTGAGCTGGCGGTTGTTCTCGCTGCACTGGTTGATCGCGATGACCTCCTTGTTCGTGAGGAGCTTCAGCGTCCAGTCGTCGAGCTTGGTCATGTCCGCGCCGAGGATGAGCGGCGAGCGCGCGATGGACCAGAGAGTGAAGCAGAGCTGCATTTCATCGTGCGTGAAGTTGGTCGGACGCGTGAACTCGATGATGCCGAACGGGAGCATGTCGGCGTCCGGCCAGGAGCCTTTGATGCGGTAGGGTTCCCAGCGGTGCAGACGGCCGAACATGCCGCGGAGGGGTTCCCAGCGGTCCCAGAAGTCGTCGGATACGCGCCACATGTTCGCGTGCTTGTCCGCGTGAGCGCCGTTCTGGATGGGCGTGTCGCCGGGGGAGAGGCTGAGGATGATCGGGCGGCCGCACTTGTCGATTGCCTTGCGGATGCCCTCGATCTCGGCCGTGGCGTACGGGCGGGAGAGGTCGTCGATCTTGATGAAGTCGAGGCCCCACTCGGCGAACTGCTCGAACACGGAGTCGTAGTATTCCTGCGCGCCCGGCTTGCTCATGTCCACGCCGTACATGTCCTGGTTCCACGGGCAGGTGCTGCGCATGTTCACGATGTCCTGCGCGCGGTAGTCCGTGCCTTTCACTTTCGTATTCTCGCGGACGGCCTGGCGCGGGATGCCGCGCATGAGGTGCACGCCGATCTTCAATCCGCGTTCGTGCATGTAGTCGGCGAGCGGCTTCAGCCCCTTGCCGTCCTTTGAGCTCGGGAAGCGAACCGGCGCCGGGATGAAACGGCCGTATTCGTCCATGGCGAATTCGTGGCGGATGTCGCTCTGGAAGCCTTTCTGATTGTCGTTGTACCACTGGTGGTCGATCACGAAGACGTCCCAGCCGAACGGCTTCAGCTGTTTGATCATGGCTTCCGCCTGTTCCTTCGCCTGGGCTTCGGTCAGGCTGAGGCCGAAGCAGTCGAAGCTGTTCCAGCCCATCGGCGGGGTCGGGGCCCAGTCGTGGAAATCGGCGGCGGAGAGCGTGGCGGCAGCGGCGAGCGCGACGCCCGCGGCGGAGAGACAACGGATCGGGAGTTTCATGGATGTACCTCCTGAGACTAGTACGATTTGAGTTTGAAACATGTCGATGAAATACGATTTGTCAAAAATATACCATGCGAAAGCGATTCCGCCATATTAGTTTTAGACAAAAGCATATATTTTTTGTTCAAACGGGATAAAAAAGACGTTAGATAACGCCCAAACGAGCCGCACACTGTGTCAGCATTGCTCGCGGCGCTTCGAAAACTCGCAGCCGCAATAGTTCTGCCTGTAAAGATTGAGCTGACGGCAGAGCGCGAGCGAACGCATCCCGCCGCCGCCCTTCTTGAAGTCCCACGGTTCGAACTCGGCCCACCTCGCGCCGATCTCGTGAATCACGTGCGAATCCTTCTGCGGGCCGAGCGTGAGCGTGGTGGTGAAGTGCGCGCCGGTCTTTTCCGCAAACTCCGAGGTGCGGGTGAGCTGCCACAGGAAACACCGCCGGCAGCGTTCGCCGCGTTCCGGGCAGTTCGCATAGTTCGGCACGACGGAGACGAATTTGAGCCAGCCTTCGTGATCCCACGGGTCGGTTTCCACACGCAGGCCGTAATAGTCGGCAAGCGTCTTCAGCGCGTCCAGCCGCCGCAGATACTCCGCCTCGGTGTCGAGGTTGGAATTGGAGAACAGCAGCGTGAGGCCGCGTTTCATCTCCAGCACGGGCGCGATGCTTCCGGCGGCGCATGGGCCGCAGCAGCAGTGCATCAGGAGCGGCGTCGAGTTGTCGGGCGGCGAATTGTGCGGAAAAGGCGTCATGATCGTGAAGCGGAAAAATGTCATTCCAGTCTCGAAAAATATACTTCCGCGCGGAACAAAAATCAAGCAATCCGGTCAAATTAAATTATACAAACTTGAAAAAGCGTGTTTGCAAAAGCATGTTTTAAGAGCTATATTAATATACTGTCATTTCATTCCGAATCCCTTTTGGAGTAGAAAAACAGGAACGGAGACCATGCAGAATCAAACGTACGAAAGCAATTTCCTCTTTCCCCGGAGAATGCTGTTTTTCCACGCGAACTGTTTTGCACTTCTGATGCGCGGAATTGTCTTTTTTGTTCTCGGACTGGCCGGCCTGTTCCATCCGATCTGGAGCGCGGCCGCTGCCACGATCGTCCTCGGCTTCCTTCTGCTGCTTGACGCCGCGGGCGCACTGTTTCTGACGTTCGCATGCCGCCGTTACCTCGGCGTTTTCTGGTCGCTTCTGCTGTGCGCCGCAGGGATCGCGATGATCGTCAAACCGGTGGAGACGGACGTGCTGATCGCGGTCGTGCTCGGCGTCTGGCTGATCGCCACGGGCGTGAGCGAACTTGCTTCCGCGTCCGTTTCCCCGAGCCGTTTTTTCCTGTCCGGTTCGGGAATCCTGTTGATCCTGATCGGTGTCCTGCTCGTCGTTGCGCCGTTCGCGGGACTGGCGGCCTTTTCCACGATCGTCGCGGTCCTGCTCCTGATCTCCGGAATCGGGATGCTCGCGCTGGTATTCAGACTGCTGGGCGTGCCGGTGTTGAGCGGCGGAAAGACGAACAAACAGTAAAGACGGAGCTGATAACATGAAAGACAGAGTTTGGGAAAGACTTTATACCTTTCCGCAGAAAGTTTTTTCGTTCCACGCCACCCGGCCGGTCCTGCTTCTGCGCGGGCTGATCCTTTTTCTCCTCGGACTTGCCGGACTTTACAATCCCGTGCTCATCCTGACCGCGGTCACGATGGTCGTCGGCGGCGTGCTGCTGCTGTTTGCGATCGCGTCCTTCCTGATGGCGGGGCCGAGCGGACGCGGTTCGGCCGCGCTGGTACTGCTTTTCGTGCTGCTCGGCGCGGTCGGGATCGGCATGCTGATCTGGCCGCTGATCTTCGACATGTTCCTGATGATCGTGTTCGGCGTGTGGCTGATCTTCACGGGTGTCTGGGGCATTCTTTCGGTTCAGAAGCGGTTCGGGCAGATCGTGCTGCCGGCATCCGGGCTGGTCGCCGCGCTGATCGGCATTCTGCTGGTCGTGGCGCCGTTCATCGGTGTCGCCGCCATTTCCTGGACCGCGGCGCTCCTGATGCTGCTTACCGGAGCGGAGATGCTTCTGCTGGCGCTCGGCGTGGATGCGGGCAAATGGGTCATCCCCGACGGAAAAAACAACAGGAACCGCTGAAAAACGTTTTTTCTATTGCGGTGGCATCAGCTGCTTTATTGTGTCCGCTTTTCCGGCCGCGACGAGCTGCCGGACTTCAAGCTGACGCCGCCTGACGGCTGAAGTCGTCGTTGTCCTTTTTTTTCGGCATATTCCGCGAAAAATATGTTTTTTTCGAAACAGCGGACCGCCGATCGTTTTCTCCTCTGCATGTTTTAAATCGTTTTGCCTGCCTGTTGTTTCCGCCGATTGCATCCGCGGGATATAACAACAAAAAAACAACAAAAAAATACCGTTTTCAATAATTGACACTTGCTTTTTCAAAAAACGGGAGTATATTTATTGAAAATAAAGATCAACAAAAATCTTTTTGTCCAAATAATCAAACAAAACGAAACCCGCGCGGTTGAAAGGAAAACAAAATGCCTGACTTCAAACAGAGCTTCCAGGATGAAGTGCGCCGTCTGGCCCGCAAAGAACTCAAAGCGCTTGACGAAAAAATCAGCGAGCAGAAAAAAACGATCAATGCGCTTCAGAAACGTATCGGCGAATTAGAAAAGAAACAGGCTGTTTCCGCTGCAGCTCCCGCCGTCGAAAAGAAACAGGACGCCCCCGCTCAGGCCGCAAAAGGCCGCAAAGCGCGTTTCTCCCCGAAGTCCATCGCGAAGTTCCGCAAGAAATACTCCATCTCCCAGAAAGCGCTTGCGAAGCTGCTCGACGTGACTCCGTTCACCATCAGCCACTGGGAGATCGGCAAGAACCGTCCGCGCCCGAACCAGATCGAGGCGTTCAGCGCATTGACGAAGCTCGGCAAGCGCAAACTCTATGCCCTCGTGGCGGAAAAAGCGCCGGAAGAACTCCCCGCGCAGAAGCCCGTCGGCAGGAAGAAATCCGCCGTTCCCGCGAAGCGCGGCCGCAAGGCCGGCGAGAAGAAAGCGGAAGCCGCGCCGAAAGCCGAAAAAGCGCCGAAAGCTGAAAAAGCAGTGAACGCTCCTGCGAAGGCCAAAGCTCCTGCGAAGGCCAAAGCTCCGAAGAAGGCGAAAACCGCGAAGAAAGCGAAGGCCCCGGCTGCTCCCGCTCCGAAAGCTCCGGCGAAGAAAGCCTGACCTGCGGTTTTTCCCGTCAAACGATCTATGAAACGGACTCCTTTTCGGGGTCCGTTTTTTTGCGCGAAAAAAACACGATTCACTTGAAAAAAAGCGGTTGGGATTGTATAGTAATAAGATGTGCTTGAATTCCAGCTGCTTTTCCGAGGCGAACATGCGTCTTTCCCGGATGGATCCGGGGGCCGCGAAACGAGCCTGGCGGCAGCCGGAATAAACGCAGATCATAAGATCGTTCCCTGAACCAACTTAACGATATTTGGAGAGTCCCGAAACATGGCAAATCCTGTCAATGTCGCGATCGCCGGCGCCACCGGCGCGGTCGGCGTCGAAATGCTCCTCACACTTGAGAAGCGCAACTTCCCCGTCAAGAACCTCAAACTCCTCGCATCCGCGCGCTCCGTCGGCAAGACGTTCAAGTTCCACGGCGAGACCATCGCGGTCGAAGAGATGACCGAAGATTCGTTCAAGGGCGTGGACATCGCCCTCTTCAGCGCGGGCGCCTCCATCTCCAAGCAGTTCCGCGCTGCTGTCACGGCCGCGGGCGCCGTCATGATCGACAACTCCAGCGCGTTCCGCATGGAGGACGACGTGCCGCTGGTGGTGCCTGAGGTCAACGCCGCCGACGTCTTCCTGCACAAGGGCGTCATCGCGAACCCGAACTGCACCACCGCCATTATGTGTGCTCCGGTCTGGCCGCTCCACAAGGCGAAAGGCCTGCGCCGCATGGTCGTCTCCACCTATCAGGCGGCGTCCGGCGGCGGCCAAAAGGCCATGAACGAGCTCATGGAGCAGACCCGCGCGATCCTCGACGGCAAGCCGGCCGAGGTCAAGGTCATGGCGCAGCAGATCGCGTTCAACCTCTTCCCGCACATCGACGTCTTCCAGCCGAACGGCTACACCAAGGAAGAGATGAAGATGGTGAACGAGACGCGCAAGATCATGCACCTGCCGAACGTGAAGATCTCCTGCACCAGCGTCCGCGTCCCCGTGATGCGCGCCCACTCCGAGTCCATCAACCTCGAATTCGAGAACGAGATCACGCCCGAGGAGGCACGCGCCATCCTCGCCGCCGCGCCCGGCGTCCAGCTCCGCGACGATCCCGAAAACAAGATCTACCCGATGCCCATGGAAGCCACCGGCATGTACGACGTGCTCGTCGGCCGCATCCGCCAGGACATCTCCCGCGACGACAAGCGCGGCCTCGACATCTTCATCAGCGGCGACCAGCTCCTGAAGGGCGCCGCCCTGAACGCCGTCCAGATCGCCGAAGTCCTCGTCAACGGCAAGTAATCGTTTCTGCCATCGAACTCTGCGGACGGAAGCTCTCCGGCGACTGTCCGCGGCGTCTCTGTCTTTCAGCCGTTTCCACCTTTGTTTTCAGGCGGAAACGGTTTTTTTGATTCAATCGTTCCCTTTTTGAAGTTAGCTTAACGTTTGCGGAACGATAGAATCACTTTTTTTCTGTTTTCGAGGTTGTTTTTTCGTCCGTTCCGGGTTGACATTGCCGGTCTCCGCATGTATATTTAGAATAGAACAGACCGCGAGCGGTTCACCCCCTCCGCTTTTTCGCCCGCGGAAGAATTTACAGACATGGACGGTTTCCCATGACAGAACCTGAAATCCCGCAGGAACAACAGGAACAGATGGATGTCCCGGTCGCCCCGGCGAACTGGTCGGATGTTGTCCGCCAGCACCTCACGGGGCCGGTCTTTTCGCTTGCGTTTCATATCCTGCTGATCGTGCTGCTCGGCACGCTGGTGTTTATTGCTCCGAACGCGGTGAAGGACGACATCGACCCCGTTCAGATCACGGAAATGGAGCCCGTGCTGCCTCCGCCCGAGGAGGAGCCCATGCCGTCCGACATGACGGTGATGGATACGTCAAGCCCGAATCTCGACCGCTACGAGTCCAATAACCAGCAGATGGAAGATGTGGGCGTTTCGGAGGTGGAGATGATGACCGACATCGATATTTCGACGCCTCTGACGATCCCGGACAACAATTCCGCGCTGAAGCTTCAGGGCGTGCTGCCGTTCGGACGCCCCGGCGGCGGCAAGATGGGCGACGGCGGGGATGGGGACGGACGCGGCAACCTGAAAGGCATGCTGCAAGGGGTGTTCTACGACCTGAAGCAGACGAAGGACCGCAGACCGACCGAAGTCGCTTCCTCCAACATGCACCATGACATCCTTCCGATCATGAGGAGATTCGTGAACGGCTCCTGGCAGAGGCAGTACGACAACGAAGGCCGGGTCCATTATCCGGCTCTGGACCAGTATTACTGTTCGTCCACGCGTCTTTGGAACTCCTGTTTCTATATCCCCGTTCAGATCAACGCGGAAGAAGCCCCTGCGGCGTTCCAGTGCGAGAAAGAAGTGAGACCTTCGGCGTGGGTCTGCATTTATTCCGGCAACGTGGTCGCGCCCTTCTCCGGCAAGTTCCGTTTCGTCGGCTTCGGCGACGATGTCCTGATCGTCCGGTTCAACAAGAAGATCGTGTTCGAATACGGATGGTATTCGTATTCCATCGGAAGACGTTTTGAAGCGTATGACGATTGGGTCAGATATCTCAATTCGGACAGCAACCGTCAGGCGATTTCGGAAAGCGAACTGTATTCCAGGCATAAGCTTGACGTCTACGACCCCGGTTTCGACCGGCACGGCATCGCAAAAGGCCCTGTGGTTGAAGTGCAGGAAGGCCAGGTCTATCCCATTGAGATCCTCATTTCGGAAATCCCCGGCGGCAGCTTCAACATGATGCTGTTTGTGGAGCAGCTTGATGCGAGCGGTCATTTCAGCGAATCGAATCCGGAGCCGTACACGCTCTTCCGGACGACTTTGGATCTGCCGGAACAGCCGAACGGCTCCCGCAACGGCAAGCTTCCGTCTCCTTCCTTCAATCCCTACGGTCCGATCTGGCGCGTGGTGCGTTCCGCTTCCTCCGGCGGCGGGTCGGGTTCCGGCAGTCTTGTCGGCCGTTCCGCGCCGCGCACCGCCACAGTGAACGAGGACGACGACGATCTTTCGCTGTGATCGCCGCCCTGTTCATATTCCCATGTCGACGAGGGGAAAAATGCCGTCACATGTTTCCGTTTGCCCGGATGCCGGAACGGTTTTTCCCAAAAAAGCGGGCAAAAGACGATTTATTCGCTTGAAAATGGAGGATTCCGGCTATAAATTATAGACACGAGTTTCAGGCTCATTCCGCCTGAACGTTTTTCCCGCCTGAAATACGCGAACTTTTTCTGAGGCAGAAACGATGATGCAACCCGTACAACCGCAAGTCCCTGCGTCCGAACCGGAAACCGATGCGGTTCCCGCCGCTCCGGCGAACTGGATGGATATTGTCCGCCAGCACATTACCGGGCCGGTCTTTTCGCTTGCGTTCCATATCCTGCTGATCGTGCTGCTCGGCACGCTCGTGTTTATCGCGCCGAACGCGGTGAAGGACGATATCGACCCCGTCCAGATCACGGAGATGGAACCCGTGCTGCCTCCGCCCGAGGAGGAACCCATGCCGTCCGACACGACGGTGATGGATACGTCAAGCCCGAATCTCGACCGCTACGAGTCCAATAATCAGCAGATGGAAGATGTGGGCGTGTCGGAGGTGGAGATGATGACTGACATCGACATTTCGACGCCGCTCACGATCCCGGACAGCAATTCCGCTCTGAAGCTTCAAGGCGTGCTGCCGTTCGGACGCCCCGGCGGCGGCAAGATGGGCGACGGCGGGGATGGGGACGGACGCGGCAACCTGAAAGGCATGCTGCAAGGGGTGCTCTACGACCTGAAGCAGACGCGCAACCGTCAGCCCAGCGACGAATTCCGGAACGACCCCGGCGGCGGCGAACTGAACATGAGCCGCTTTCCCATCGTGATGCGCCTCATGCGCGAGTTCGTGAACGGCTCCTGGCAGCGCGCTTATGACAACGACGGCCGCGTCCACTATCCGGCACTTGACAAATACTACAGCTCGTCGACCCGCCTGTGGACTTCCTGCTTCTTCACGGAAACGATCCTGGCCGGGGAAGCGCCGAAAGCATACCTTTGCGAAAAAGAGGTGAATGCTGCGGCGTGGGTCTGCATCTATTCCGGCAATGTGGTCGCGCCGTTCACCGGCAAATTCCGTTTCCTCGGCGCCGCGGACGATGTGATGTTCGTGCGCTTCAACAAGGAGATCGTGCTGGACTACGGCTGCGCCTCGTTCTCGACCGGGGAATACTGGACCATGGACCGCAACGCGTCCAACCTGAGGTCGCTCAAGAGCGACAGCTCCAATGAAATCCGCAACAGAAGCTCGCTTTACCGCCAGCTGAAACTGGATGTCTATCCTGCTCGAAACGGCGATTCCCGTGCGGCGTACGACCTCGCGAAAGGTTTGCCGATCTCGGTCGTGGAGGGCCAGGTCTATCCGATCGAGGTTCTGATCTCGGAAATCCCCGGCGGCCACTACAGCCAGGCGCTGTATATCGAACGGCTCGACGACAACAACCAGCCGCTCATGGACGATTCTTCCGGCCGCCTGACGCTGTTCCGCACGACGCTGGATCTGCCGGAACAGCCGCGGCAGGATTATCCCGAGTTCAACCCCTATGGTCCGATCTGGCGCGTGGTGCGTTCCACCGCCTCGTCCGGCAGCGGTTCCGGCGGCAGCCTCATCGGCGGGCGCACCTCGCAGCGCACGGCACGGGTGAACGAGGACGACGACGATCTGTCGTTATAACGGGCACCTCAATTGATTGTGTCCGGCGGCTTTTCGCATCTGGGCAAAGTCCAATTTGCAAGATTTTTGATGGTTACGTTTTCAGGTAGCCATCTTCAAATCTTCCTGCATTGTCTTTTTGCCCATCTGCTGAAAATCCATCCGCCCGAATCAATCGAGATGCCCTGAAAAGAATCCGCCTCAAATCCCATGAAAGAAAAACGCTTCTCCGAGCTCGGGGAAGCGTTTTTGTGTGGCGGAGAAAGTCTCAAAACTTTCTATATTATTTGTGCCGGAGCGCCGCCCGGCACTACCGCGGGAGACTTTGTCTCTTATTCGCCCGCGGCCTTTTTCGTCAGCGGAGCGTGAATCGTGTGCTGGTCGAGGGTATAGGCGCCGTCAGAGAGCAGCCCGAAGACGGGGACCAGGAACATGACCGTGCCCACGATGTCCAGGATTCCGCACGTGCCCAGCGAATGTCCGATCGTGTAGACCTGCGTGTTGTAGCCGTCTTTTTTGACGATGATGTTCGCTTCCCTGCACGGCACGGAGACGCTGCACGGCGTAGTGCCCTTGAGGGTGTTGTTCACGTACACTTGCGCTCCCTGCGGTTCGGAATTGACGGAAACCGTCTCGCTTTTCGGGGCAAACAGGGAACAGCCGTTCGTCGTCAGCACCACGAGCGCGGCCATGACGACATTTGCAACACGCGATTTTTTCATGATGTACCTTTCTGTTTGAAAGATTGAGGGGCCGAAGCGGGATAACGGGATCGGCGCGGTTTTCTCGTGCGGGATACAATACTATATCCGGTTTTTCGAAAAAAGCAAGCCGCGATCCGAAAAAGATCTCTTTCGTTGAAAAAGCCGGAATGCGGAGACGGAAAAGCCGCCGTCCGGACAAGCCGGGCGGCGGCGGAAAGACCAGATACTTTCAGTCCGGTCAGGCTCAGTTCAGGAGAGCGCCCGCCTGATTGGCGAGGTCCTGGGCAGCCTGGACGGCCGCGGGTTCGTGGCCGACGGTCCAGAAGGAGAAGTAGAGGTAGATGGTCAGGATTATGGCGACCACGATGAGCGTGGTGACGATGTCGACCGGGTGGATGGAGGCGCGGACTTCTTCCTTGTTGATGGAGGCGAAGGTGAGGCCCTTGATCTGCTCGGGATCCTGCGGCTTGGTCAGCAGGGAGACCACGATGAGCGTGACCGCGCTGGCGAGGAAGAGGATACCGCAGGCATAGTAGGCGTTGTACGCGCCGATTTCATAGAGGAAAGAGGGACTCGTGAGCTTGCCGTCGCCCCAGAAGGTCTGGATGGTGAGCTTGCCCATACCGAGGATGAAGCCGACGGTGAGGCCCCAGACGGCGCCCTTGGCGTTGATGCGGGACCAGAAGATGCCCAGCAGGAACGTGGCGGTGATGGCCGGAGCGAGGAAGCTCTGGACGTTCTGCAGGTAGTCGTAAAGACCGCCGCCGCCCTGGGCGACCTGCTTCATGATCGGGATCCAGATGAGGCCGCAGACGACGACCACGGTGGTCGCGATCTTGCCGACGTAGACCAGTTCCTTCTCGGAGGCTTCCTTTTTCAGCTTCTGATAGATGTCGACCGTGAAGAGGGCCGCGGAGGAGTTGAAGAGGGAGGAGAGGGAGCTCATGAGGGCGGCGAGCAGGCCGGCGATCACGAGGCCGCGGAGACCGGCGGGGAGCAGAGCGGTGACGAGGGTCGGGAAGACTCTGTCGCCGTCGATGCCGATCACGCCGTTGGCTTCCTTCACCGGGAGGTGAATGGAGCCCTGCGCGTTGAGGGCGGCGCCGATGAGGCCGGGGATGAGGAAGATCATGACGGGCAGGACCTTCAGGGCAGCGCCCCAGATCGTGCCGCGGCGGGCGATCGTCAGGTTCTTGGCAGCCAGGGTGCGCTGGACGATGTACTGGTCGGTGCACCAGTACCAGATACCGATGATCGGGGAGGCGATGCAGATGGCGAGCCACGGGAAGTCCTTATCGGACAGCGGGTGCCAGAGCGCGTACTTGGAGGCGTTCGTCGCGGTGAAGTCGCGGAGCTTGCCCCAGCCTTCCATGACGCCGCCGTTGTCGCCGCCGAGGAGGTTCAGGCCGAAGTACAGGATGAAGATGGAGCCGAGGAGCAGGATGATGGCCTGGCAGGCATCGGTGTAGAGGACGGCGCGGAGACCGCCGAACACGGAGTAGATACCGGTCAGGATGATGGTGAGCAGAGCGCCGCACCAGAAGGCGTCGAGGCCGGCCATCTTGAAGTCCGGGAACAGGACGTTGAACACGAGGGCGCCGGCGTAGACGGTCACGGACACCTTCGTCAGCACGTAGGCCGCGAGGGAGATGATGGAGAGGATCCAGCGGGCGGTCGGGCTGAAGCGCTTTTCCAGGAATTCCGGCATCGTGAAGACCTTCGACCGATAGTAGTACGGGACGAAGACCCAGCCGAGCATGAGCAGGACCCATGCGTGGAGTTCCCAGTGGGCGAGGGAGAGACCGGTGTTCGCGCCGGAACCGGCCAGACCGACGATGTGCTCGGAACCGACGTTACTGGCGAAGAGGCTGCCGCCGATGGCGAACCAGCCGATGTTGCGGCTGCCGAGGAAGAAGTCGGAAGCCGTGTTCTGGCCTCTGGAGGCGTAGATCGCCACGCCCGCGATGATCGCGAAGTAGCCGATGATCACGGCCCAGTCGAGCCAGTGGAGCTTGACGGAGGCCGACTTCGTTGCGTTCGCGACGGCTTCGGCGACCTGCGGGTTGGATTCCAAGGCGGAGTTCACCGCTTCGGTGATTTCAGCCTGCGCCAGGAGAATCCAGTTGAGGGTGCTAACCATTGTTTTTGGTCCTTTCGTTGGTTTTATGTTGGGAGATAGTTGTGTTTAAAAATTATTGACTAAAACATACACCGCATGGGAGCAAAAATCAACCCCGGAACAGATAAAAAAAACACTTTTTCGGGTTTTCTTTCCTTATGGGAACCTCTATCAATTCATTTTCGCGATAGTGTTCGGCTGTTAACGGATAAGAACCGCCGGATGCGATTCTTCGTTACCATAAAATAAGCCTTTGTTATCGTTTTGTCAAGGCTTGAAGACAGGAA
>JAEEGG010007689.1_pt1 | contig 24721 bp, 21 predicted proteins | sample 9134161 | NCBI WGS metagenome assembly JAEEGG01 (sample SAMN16246543, study PRJNA631951) | gut metagenome | biome: gut microbiome; feature: rumen; material: CR-attached | host: Bos | place: Iran: Karaj | collected 2018-10 | reverse complement strand
TGCCGAACTTCTTGTGAAGCTCGGGCATGAACTCGTCAGACACCTTCAGGTTGGGATTCGCATCTTCTATGCCGGCGCCTTTGGAATTCAGGAAGTCCACCAGGGTGTCAAGCCCGATGTTGAATTGTTTGATTAGTTTCGATAATCTGATTTCTGCCATATATAACCCCTTTTTTGTTCTGAATTAATCTTCAAACTCCTCGTGCAGGATGCGGAGAACTTCCTCGACGGTCTCGTCCTCGAGGTCTGCCCTGGAGGCGATATCGGCCGGAGCAAGAGCCATGACGCTGCGCGCGGTGTCGCAGCCGATAGACTGCAGGCGCTCGATGACCCAGGGGTCGATGACGTCGGTGAACTCTGACAGGAGCACATCGTCCTCCTCTTCCTCGTTCTGGGAAAGCTCCCTCCAGACCTCTATCTCACGGCCCACCAGCATGCCGGCAAGCTTGATGTTGACGCCGCCCTTGCCGATACCCTTCTTCACCTCTTCCGGCTGCATGAATACCTTGATCTTGTCCTCGGGGGAGTCGCCAAGGTCTATGCGGGAGATGCGGGCGGGGTTCAGTGCGCGCTGGATCATGAGCTGAGGGTTGGTGCTCCACTGGATTACGTCGATGTTCTCGTTGCGGAGTTCGCGGACGATACCCATGATGCGGGAACCCTTGACGCCGATGCAGGCGCCGATGGGGTCGATCCTGTCGTCGTAGGACTCTACGGCCACCTTAGCCCTTTCGCCGGGGATGCGGACAACCTTCTTCACGGTGATGAGGCCGTCGTAAATCTCGGGGACTTCCATCTCGAAGAGTTTCTCCAGGAAGGCGTCGCTGGTACGGGAAAGGACGATGTAGGGAGTGGTCTGGTTCTTCATCTCCACGCTCTTGATGATGGCGCGGACAGAGTCGCTCTTCTTGAAGCGCTCGCCGGGAATCTGCTCGCTCTTGGGCATGCGGAGCTCGTTTCCGTCCTCGTCAAGGATGAGGACTTCGTTCTTCCAGGTCTGGTAGATTTCGCCGGTGAAGATTTCGCCAACCCTCTCGGAGTATTTCTTGTACACGTTGGCTTTCTCGATGTCCATGATACGGCCCTGGAGGTTCTGGCGGATGTTCAGGATACCGCGGCGGCCGAAGGAGGAGAGGGAAAGCTTGCGGGTGAATGTGTCGCCGATCTCGTAGTCGTCGTCACCGGTTTCGGCGGCGATTTCCTCCACGGTGATTTCCTTCACGGGGTCCGTGACCTCTTCAACTACCTCGAAGTTCTGGTAGATTTCGCAGTCTCCCTTGTCCACGTTGATAATCACGTCGAAGTTGTCTGCGGTGCCATAGGTCTTGGCCAGCTGGGTGAGGAACACATCCTTAAGCACGCCCAGCATCACGGGGCGGTCGATGCTCTTCTCTTCCTTGAAATCCTTGAAAGCGTCTATCAAGGTGATTTCTTTCTCTTTTTCTTTTGCCATTTTATTATAGTGTTATTTAAATTCTACTACGGGGCGTACGGAGTTGATCACGTCAAATCCGATGCTCTCTCCGTCCACGACGATGGATTCCTCCGAGGCTGCTTCCAGCACGCCTTTCACCTTCTTTCCGCCCTTCATCCATACGTCCACCTTGCTGCCGATGGCCTTCTGGTACTGCCTCAGTACTTTGAAAGGCCTGTCAAGACCTGCCGACGACACGGTGAGGGAATAGTCTTCCACGTCCTGGTCGAAGGCCTCGTGCATCACCTTGTCTATGGCTGCACAGTCTTCCCAGTCCACCACACCTTCTTCCTTCTCGATGATGATCTCGATGTCGTTTTCCTTGCTGACGGTCACTTCCACCAGGAAGCAACCCCTTTCAGCCACCGCCGTCTCCACGGCCTTGATAATCTGTTCTTTTGTCATAATCTATATAAAAAAGATAGGGGACCGTCGTCCTCTATCTCGTTCACGGGTACAAAGGTAGCAATTTTTTCTTAAACTGCAAACCCCCGCCCCCTAAATTCCCGCTTTCCCGTCCTCCCCGACCTGTTCGGGGATCTCATCCACCGATTTGGCGTTTTTGGTGGACAAGTTGCCGTTTTGCCGGGTTTGTCCACGGAAATGGGGTGTTTTGGTGGATAGGTTGGGGGCAAGGGGGGTAAAGAAAGCGGACAAACCGTCGTTTCCGATGATTTGTCCGCTTGGGCTCCCCAGCTAGGACTTGAACCTAGGACCCCCTGATTAACAGTCAGGTGCTCTAACCAACTGAGCTACTGAGGAAGGTTTGGGACTGCAAAGGTACTATCTTTTTTTGAATCTCCAAACTTTTTCAAAGAATTTTTCATTATCTTTGCAATACTGTACCAACGCGCTTGTATTATGGATATTGACCTCCTTGCCAAAATGGTCCGTGAAATCATGATGGACCACGACAGCGTAACTCTCCCGGGATTAGGAAGTTTCGCTGCAGAAGTGGTTCCGGCCTCATTCTCGGACAAGGGGTATACCATCAACCCTCCATACAGGCGCCTGTATTTCCTCCCCCATCAAGGATCGGACACCCTTCTGGCAGACCTTTATTCTTCTTCCAACAACATTTCAACTGCAGATGCTACCCGCATCCTGGTGGAGTACCTGACGGAAATGAAGGAAGTCCTGGTTGCGAAGAAGATTATCGTCTTCCCCGGCCTTGGACGCCTCCGTGCCACACGGGAGAATCACTTTTTCTTCGTTGCAGACGAGTACCTGGACATCTATCCTGCAGGATTCGGGCTCGAGCCCATCTCCCTAAAGACACATGAGGAATCCCCCGAAGAGGTGGCGCAGGCCGTGTCTTCCCTGGCACAGATGCTGGAACCGGAACCCGTGGCTGAAGAACCGGAACCCGTGGTGGAAGAGATTCCCGATCAGGTCGGGAATGACGTTGTGGAAGAAGAGCCGGTACAGGAAAAGAAGAAACGTAGAATTCCCCTTGTTGTATCCATACTCAAATGGGTTGCGGTGGCAGCCCTGGTGGCGCTGATTGCCCTGGCCGTGGTGGGCAGGGTGGCGCCGGACTGGCTTGACTACTATCTGTACTCGCCGGAAGAGTTGGAAATCCTGCACAGCCTATGATACCAGTAAGCAGGGAAGGGTACAAGTTCCGCAGCGACATATGTCTGCCCTGTTACCAGACAGACCGTGACGGCCGCCTCAGGGTTGCCGGTTTCATGGACCTTGCCCAGGAAATTGCGTACTGGGCGGCGGAAGAGCTTGGTTTTGGATATACCTCCCTTCATCTTCACCATACCGCCTGGGTACTTTCCAGGATGCACATCCGTTTTGAAAATCCGGTCCGCTGGAGGGACAACGTGGCGCTGTATACCTGGCACAAGGGTGCCGACGGCCTGTTCTACCTCCGCGACTTCGACCTTCAGGACCACTCCGGCAACCACCTTGTCCGCTGCACCAGTTCCTGGGTGGTGATGAACGAGGAAACCCGGCGCCTGGTTCGCCCGGAAGACCTTCAGGACCGCCTCAGTACTGAAGGCCCCGTGGACGATGCCATTGCGGAACCCGCACCCAAAGTGGTATTCCCCAGGGATGGAGTGGCAGAACCCGCCGGAGAGCACACCGTGAGCTACTCCGACATAGACATCGTAGGGCATACGAACAACGTCCGGTATCTGGTATGGGCCATGGACCATATCCCTGCCGATGACGCCATGCGGCCCGTCCGGGACGTTTGGATAAACTTCAACAAAGAAACCACCCTTGGAGACAGGGTGGAGATATTCCGCATCTTCAGGGAGTCTTCATGGTATGTGGAAGGAAGAGTGGACGGAAAGTCCTGTTTTGTGGTTAAATTAGATTTCTAGCATGCACGATCTTATATTCGGCACCGGTGTTGCCCATTCCATCCTGCTTCTGGCACTTGTCATAGGGGTGGGCCTGTACCTTGGAAGGTTCAAAGTCAAAGGCATATCGCTGGGGTCCACCTGGATCCTGTTCATAGGCATCCTCATGGGTCACCTGGGCTTCAGGGCCGATGCCGGAATCCTTGGGTTCGTCAAGGAATTCGGCCTGATCCTGTTTGTGTTCTCCATCGGCCTTCAGGTGGGTCCGGGTTTCTTCCACTCCTTCCGCAGCGGCGGCGTCAAGATGAATCTTCTGGCCGCGATGAACATTCTCCTTGCCGTGGCGGTAACATTTGTCATATCCGTCGTCAGCGGCGAAGACCTCAAGACCATGGTGGGCGTGATGTCCGGCGCCGTAACCAACACCCCCGGACTTGGCGCAGCGCAGCAGACCTTTACCGACGCCGTTGTCTCCGGAGGCGGGGATCCCGTCCTTGCAGCCGCACAGTCCGGCTCCCTGGCATCGGCCTATGCAGTGGCGTATCCGATTGGTGTATTGGGCGTTATCCTGGTCATTATCCTTGGGAAAGCCCTATTCATAATTGACCACAGGAAAGAGCTCGACGCGCTCAGGGAATCCGATTCCAAGACGGACAACGCCCGCCGCATGCACGTGGAAGTAGACAATCCCGCCCTTTTCGGGAAAAGCCTTTCCGCAGTGCTTCATGAGTTTGGCGGTGACTTTGTGGTATCCCGAATAATGAAGGGAGATGAAATACTCCTTCCCACTGCGGAAACCATACTGGACCAGGGAGATAAACTCCTGATAGTAACCTCTCAGGGCGTTGTGGAGCGCATACGCATCCTCTTTGGCAAGGAAGTTCCCATGCACAAGGAAGACTGGGTTGTGAAAGACCACAACATGGTGAGCAGGCGTATCGTCGTCACAAATTCCTCCCTTACAGGAAAAACCCTCCGCCAGCTGCATTTCCGCGATGCCTACGGCGTCAGCGTCACCCGCGTCATCCGTTCCGGCGTAGAACTGGTGGCCCGTCCGGACCTTTACATCCAGGTTGGCGACGGTCTCATGTGCGTGGGAACCAGCGCAAATATCGACCACCTCGCGGCCAAGGTAGGAAACTCAGCCAACGCCCTGGACAAGCCGAACCTTGTTCCCATCTTCATCGGCATCGTAGTAGGTATTCTGTTCGGCTCCATTCCTCTGCGTTTCCCCGGCATTCCGCAGCCCATCAAGCTTGGCCTTGCCGGCGGTCCTCTCATCATAGCCATACTCCTGGGACACTTCGGCCCAAAGCATAAGATCACAACCTATGTGACCACAAGCGCCAACCTCATGATAAGGGAAATAGGCATTTCCCTGTTCCTGGCAGCCGTGGGAATAGGAGCAGGCGCAAATTTCTGGAAATCGATAGTGGGCGGCGGTTACTGGTGGATTCTGTACGGAGCACTCATCACCATCGTACCTCTATGCATTATCTTCGTGGTGGCAAGGCTTGCCTGCAAGCTCAACTTCTACCAGATCTGCGGCCTCATAAGCGGCTCATGCACCAATCCACCGGTGCTGGCATTCTCCCAGGGCATGTACGGAAGTGACTATGCCTCCGTCAATTACGCCACCGTTTATCCTCTGTCCATGTTCCTCAGGGTGCTGGTAGCACAGGTACTCATACTCATTGCACTGGCCTGATGTTCGACCTTTTTTACCCATCGTCCCCGGCTCCTGTATATCCGCGTCCGAGCGCGGACAATCCCGGTCGTCCGGCCGTCCCTGCAGGGGAAATGCTTCCCCTTGTAGAGGAAGACGGCATAGTATACGGACAGGCGCCCCGTGCATGGTGTCATAGCGGAACCACCGCCCTTCACCCCGTTGTGCACCTGCAGATTATGGACCGGGAAGGCAACGTCTACCTCCAGAAGCGGTCCATGATAAAGCACCGCTGGCCCGGGCGCTGGGACATGGCCGTAGGCGGTCACGTTTCCTACGGGGAAATGATTCTTGAAACCCTGTTCCGCGAAGCCGCCGAGGAACTTGGCCTCACGGCATTCAATCCCTCCTACCTTTGCAACTACGTCTTTGAGACAAAGCGCGACAGGGAGCTGGTGGCAGTGTTTGCCTTCATCGGCCATCCAAACCTTAATCCGGACAATGCGGAAGTGACCGAGGGCCGGTGGTGGAGCCCCTCTGAGATAGACGCCGCCCTTGGCAAGGGAATATTCACCCCCAGCTTCGAGGACGAGTTTTCCCGCGTCCGCAGCCGGCTTATGGCTATGCTTTAGTTCAAATATGAAACGACTGCTAATTCTGGGACTGCTTGCAGTGGTATCCTGCAGCGGCCCCAAGTACGAACCCACCTGGGAATCACTTTCACAATACGGACAGGCACCGGAGTGGTTCCGGGACGCCAAACTTGGCCTCTGGGCGCACTGGGGCCCTCAGTGCCAGCCGGAGTTCGGTGACTGGTATGCCCGCCTCATGTACGAGGACGGTACGCCCCAGTCCAGCTTCCACAGGGAGAAGTACGGAGACCCGGCGGAGTTCGGCTTCAAGGACATAATCCACATCTGGACCGCCGACAACTGGGATCCGGAAGCAATAGTGTCCAAGTTCAAAAGGGCCGGTGCAAAGTACTTCGTGGCCATGGCAAACCACCACGACAACTTCGACCTCTGGGACAGCAGCCATCAGACGTGGAATTCGGTGAACATCGGCCCCCACAAAAACATAATTGCCGGATGGGAAAAGGCGGCACGCAGGGAAGCCCTTCCCTTCGGGGTGAGCGTCCACGCCTCCCACGCATGGCTTTTCTACGACAGCGCCCAGGCCTATGACGGCAAACTCACAAAGGCCGATGGCGCCGGCACATGGTGGGAAGGGCTTGACCCTCAGGAGCTTTACGTCCAGGAGCACCCCAGGGCGCAGCAGTGGGGCTGGGAGTGGCAGGACACCGTCTCTGTGCCGTCGGAAGCATATCGGCAGAACTTCCTTGAAAGGACAACGGAGCTGATTGACAAGTACAGTCCGGACTTTGTATACTTTGACGACACCGTCCTCCCGTTCTGGCCAATTTCCGACGAAGGCCTCCGGCTCACCGCTTACCTTTATAATAAGAATCCCAAGGCGGTAGTGACAGGAAAGCTCCTCAAGGAAGAGCACAAGAGCGCCCTGGTGTACGATGTGGAAAGAGGCGTGGTGGACGACATCCAAGAAAAGCCCTGGCAGACCTGCACCTGCATAGGCCAGTGGCACTATGACCGCGGGCTGTATGAGCGTGACGGATATGTGCCCGCTCCGGCGGTAATACGAATGCTCATAGACATAGTGAGCAAGAACGGCAACCTGCTGCTGTCCATTCCCGTCCGCGCCGACGGCACCATCGACGACAAGGAGGAAGCCATACTTGACGATATGGCAGCATGGATGGATGTGAACGGAGAGGCAATCTACGGCACCAGGCCTTGGAGAGTATTTGGGGAGGGGGCCGGCATCCGTTTCACCTCAAAAGGCAGTACCCTTTACGCGCACATCCTGGAATGGCCTTCCTGCGGCACGCTTATGATAAAGTCCCTGGCCGGGGAAGAAATCTCCGACGTACATATGCTGGGGCAAGATTCCCCGCTGGAATTCACCCGCACGGCAGAGGGCCTGCAGGTAACGCTTCCCGGTATTGAGAAGGATTATTTCCCGAAGGTCTTGTCCCTTGAGATTGCCACCAGATAGGCCCTTAAGTCCTGCCATCGGTAATAGGGGCCGGAGACCGGCCGGGGGATTTCCACACCTGGGATAAAGCACTCCGCAATGGTGCGCTCAACCTCGTTGTAGAGCATCTTGACAAGGATTTCTCCCTTTTTGTTCTTGTAGAAAGCCATCTGGAAATTGGTGCCCATGGGGACCACTTCCCAGAGGTAATGGCCGTTTTTCCAGGCCTCTCCCATCTTGAAGCGTCGGCCCACTCCGTCAAGGCCAAGAAGGCCTGCAAGGGGCATTACGGCGCTGTCGTGGCCAAAACGGAGGTCGGCGGCAACGTTGCCTTCCAGGATAGCCTTGTCCGCACGGTTCACCATATCCTCCACCAGCCATTTCTGGGCCCAGATTATGTTGTCTCCCCAGTCGGCGCAGTTGCCCATGGCGCCGAAGAGCTGCTCGTTAGAGTACTTTGCCATGGCGTATAACTCATCCTTGGTGAAGTACTTGTAAAGGTCCAGGCCGTCAACCTCGTAGTAAAGGTCCTGGCAGTCGGCAAGAATGAGGAAGCAGTAGCGGGCAAATCGAACGGGGTCCTTTACAACCTCTGCCACCTTTGGGGAATCCACAAAGAATGCCTTCATCATTCTGGAAGGGTCTATGAGGGCGCGGGCAAGGGAATCCTCCAGAAAACCGCGGCGCTCCTTGTTCTGGTCCATACCGTAATATGCATGGCACAGGAGCTCGAAGTACTTCTTGCCGGTAATGAAATCGAATTCCAGTTTGGGGGCATCTCCCTTCAGTGCCGATGAGAAGTTGGCCATGCTTATTATGCAGCGCTGGATGTCCGATGACTGGCAGTGAACGGCCTTATTTCCCTTGAAGGCCGGCCTGAAACGCCTGTACATGCGGTGGGCTATGCCCTGGTGCTCTTTTCCGCCGCGTATCGTAAGCTGGCCGTCCATGCCCTGGTGGGCATTGTAAAGCACCTCAAGGTCCCTGTACAAGGCCTTGCCTTCATCCGTAAGGAGACCGGCTTCGTCTGCCTTCTGCATGTACTTGAAAGCCTCCGTGCCGCCCCCGCCAATCTGGCGGCGGGACCCGTGACGGCCGTAATGGCTCACGTAGAACGGCTTGTAGCCTCCCGGCGCAGGCGTCTGCGGCCCCGGCGCCGCCTCATATGAATGGAAACACCCGGCAATGCGGTCCAGATTACCCTCAAGGTCCGCCTCAAAATCCTGGGCAAACCCGCTGCAGCACACCAGCAGCAGTATGTAAATAGCAAAAAGACGTCTCATATCTACAAAAATAGCAAAAAATATCCTTTCCATCCACTCGTCCCTCCAACTTATCCACCAAAACACCAACTTGTCCACCAAAACACCCCATTTCCGTGGATGGGCTGGAAAAAATTGTTATATTTGTAAGTAATATGGCGACGGATATAGACAAATTTGTGCATGACCAGCTGTCGGTGTGGCCGCAGGTAGCCGCAAAGTACAGGGCGCTCAAGACAGCCCGTACGCGCCAGCTGCCCCTAGGGGGCATTCTGGTCACGCTACAGTCCAATCCCGGCCGCCTTCCAATCTTCGACCACGGCTGCCCCCTGTGCGAGGAAAATTATCTTGAAAAACAGCACAAACTGCCGTTCGAAGGCCGCAAGGGCCGAAGATACAACGTCCTCGTAAACCGCGCTCCCATTTTCCCCAATCATCTTGTCATAACCCGTGACGTCCACGTTCCTCAGACTATATGGCACCGTTTCCCGGACATGCTGGACCTTGCCAAAAGCCTGGAAAACTACATAGTATTCTACAACAGCCCCAACAGCGGAACTTCGGTTCCGGGCCATGCCCATTTTCAGGCATGCCCAAAGGGCTACATGCCTTTGGAAAGGGCTGCGGAACGCATCCTGAGGGACCCCAAGGCATCGTCAGAGGTGGAGTTCATAGACAGCGTCCGTGACGCGGAGCTATATCACTATAAGAAGTTTGCCCGCGGCATATTCATGCTCCGTGCCCAGACCTCCAAGTCCATGGCCAAGATGTTCTACCGCCTGCTGGACTGCATGAACCTTTTCGCAGAGGAGACGGAGCCCCGTTTCAACGCCTTTGCGTGGTGCTCGGAAGGGGAGTACAGGGCTTTTGTCACGCTCAGGGGCGCCTCCCGTTCCCATCACTTCCAGGACGGCAGCTTCGCAATCAGCCCCGGCGCCGCGGACATGGCAGGCTTCGTAGTAGTCCCAAGGGAAGAGGACTTCGACCGCCTGGACGCCGGTACCCTCACGGAGATTTTCGATGAAGTCTCTCTTCCGGAGGCCGATGAAAAACGCCTCCTATGGCGCCTGGTCCGTACCCAGCCCAAGATTGATGTGGGCATAGCCTCCGGCAAGGAAATAGGCTTTGAGATCATTTCCGACGGCGCCGGCCCGCAGAAAGTATCGTACCGGGAGGGCAAGATAGACTATAACGGCGTCCTCTACGACTGCCTCCTTTTCGAGGCCCCCACCATCTCCACTCTCTTTGCAGAGCCTTCCTTCATTATATATGGTGCCGATGAACTCCGCTACGCAGGTGCCCTCAGATTCGTGGTTTCCGGAGGCAAGGTGCAGGCGGTGAACATAATCGGCCTGGAAGACTATATCGTGGGTGTCCTGAGCGCATCCTCGGACGGGTCCCTGCAGGAGAAAGCCATAAAGATCCGTACGGAAACCTTGCGTTCCCTGAAGGAGACAAATGAGCCCACGGGCCATCAGGACCATCACATAACGGGCACGCCGTCGCTGGTGACCTGGCTGGACACGGCGGCCCCTTCGGAAATACACCACCACGCAGACGCCCATCCGGACTACGACGTCAGTTCCCTGGAGCAGAACCGTCTGTACCGTGGAATAACTGACACCGACGCCCGCGAGGTGCGCGCCGCCGTGGACGAAACCTGGGGAGAGACAGAGTAATGGCAACGATAGGCATATTCGATTCCGGAAGCGGAGGCCTTTCCGTCTACAGGGAGCTGGTAAAACTGCTTCCCCTGGAGCGCTATGTTTATTTCAGCGACAACGCCCACTGCCCCTACGGCGAAAAGACCGCAGAGTACATCCAGGACCGCGCCCGCGCCATAACGGACATCCTCCTTGGAATGGGGGCCGATATAATCGTGGTCGCCTGCAACACCGCTACCGCGGCCGCCATCGCCACCCTGAGGGCAGAGTACCCGGACGTCCCGTTCATTGGCATGGAGCCTGCAGTGAAGCCCGCAGCGCTGGGAACAAAAACCGGCGTTGTAGGCGTCCTTGCCACCGCCGGCACCCTCAAGGGCTCCAAGTACCTCACCACCCGCGGCCTCTATGAGGACGATGTCCGAATAGTGGAGCACGTAGGCAAGGGCTTCGTGGAACTTGTGGAAAACGGCATCCTGGACGGTCCTGAGGCGGAATCCGTAGTCAGGCAATCTCTCCAGCCCCTCCTTGATGAAGGAGCAGACACCATAGTCCTTGGCTGCACCCACTATCCATTCCTCCGTCCGGTCATCGAGCGCATCGCCGGCCCCGGTGTGCAGGTTATAGACCCCGCTCCGGCAGTTGCCCGCCAGACACTCAGGGTGTTGGAAGAAAGAGGCATAGAGACAGGTGAGGGCCCGTTTTCCGTAGACCTATACTTCTCCGGGGAGCCGGAGTCACTTCAAAGAATATTCGCACTTGTATGAAACGGATACTATTCATACTAGCCTCTCTGGCAGTTGCTGCCTGCGCCAACGCCCAGCCGGTGAGTGAACCCGTGATGACCGGCATCGAAGTTCTGGAAAGCTATGGCTTCGAGGAACTCCTTGGCAAGAGAGTAGGCCTTGTAACCAATCCCAGCGGCGTGGACAGGAACCTGCGCTCCACAATCGACATCCTTTACAAAGCCCCTCAGGTGAACCTGGTGGCGCTCTTCGGCCCGGAGCACGGTGTCCGCGGCGATGCCTATGCCGGGGATAAGGTCGAGGGGGGCACTGACCCCGCCACCGGCCTTCCGGTGTATTCCCTTTACGGCTCAACCCGCGAGCCCACCCAGGAGATGCTCAAGGGCATCGACGTCATGGTCTATGACATCCAGGACGTCGGAACCCGCTGCTACACATTTATTTCCACGCTTGGCCTGGTGATGCGTGCCTGTGCAAAGGCAGGCATAGAAGTGCTGGTCCTGGACCGTCCCAATCCGCTTGGCGGCATCAAGGTGGAAGGCCCTCTGGTAGAGCCGGATTTCCATTCTTTTGTAAGTGAGTTCAGGATTCCCTTTGTCTATGGCCTCACCGTTGGAGAACTCGCCGGCCTGATCAACGAGGAAGGCCTGAACCGCGGTCAGAACGGCAAGGAACCACATCTGAAATGCAAGCTCAACGTCATACCCATGCGGGGCTGGCACAGGGACATGCTTTATCAGGACACCGGCCTTCCCTGGGTTCTCCCTTCTCCCAACATCCCCTCCATCCACTCTGCAATATGCTACCCGGCCTGCGGGATAGGCGGTGAATTCGGCCACCTGAACATAGGCGTTGGATACACCATCCCCTTCCAGACCTTTGCCGCGGAATGGATAGATGCCGATGCGCTCAAGGCCCGGCTGGACAGCTACAAGATACCCGGTACGGCCTTCCGTACAATCCATTATAAGCCCCTCTCCGGCTCCCTTGCCGGCAAGCTTGTACACGGCGTGGAGTTCTTTTTCACGGACTACGCCGCCGCCACAATAACACTGACGCAATTCTATGTGCTTCAGGCAGTTCACGAGCTTTATCCGGATCACAGCCCCTATCCTATGAAGAAAACCAGGATGCTGGATATTATCTGTGGTACGGATTATGTAAGAATAGCTTTCGGAAAGCGTCTCAAAGTAGAAGATATCGTTGATTATTGGAACAAGGATGCAGAAAGCTTCAGGACGGTTTCACAAAATTATTATTTATATCAGTAACACTTAAAACTTGGATGCTATGAGAAAGTTAATGACTTACGCCGCTTCTGTCTTAATGGCAATGGCCATGCTCACGGCTCCCGATATGGCCGCACAGACCAGATCCAGCAGCGGCTCCGCAACCCGCTCAAGCAGCTCTTCACAGAGCTCTACCCGTTCTTCCTCTTCTGGAAGCAGCTCCAGCGCAACCCGCAGTTCTTCTTCCGTGTCCCGCAGCTCCAGCAGCTCTTCTTCAAGCAGCCCTTCCAGAAGCAGCTCTGTCTCTACCCAGGACACCCGCAAGAGCTCCGGAACCAGTACCTCGAGTGCCACCCGCTCCAGCAGCTCCAGCAGTTCTACCCGCTCTTCCAGCAGCTCTTCCAGCAGCGGCAGTGCAGTTCGCTCCAGCAGCAGTAGCAGCTCTTCCGGTTCAGCTACCCGTTCCAGCAGCAGCTCTTCTGCTACCCGCAGCAGTTCCTCTGCAACTCGCAGCAGCTCCGGCAGCTCTTCCGGCAGCGCGGTACGCTCAAGCAGCAGCTCTTCTGCCACCCGCAGCAGCTCCAGCGCAACTCGCTCCAGCTCTTCCTCTTCACAGGCTTCTTCAGCCGTGCGTTCTTCCAACGTCACCAGGGCCGGCCTCACTACCGCCAGCACCGCTGCGGCAGATGCACAGCCCAAGGGAGAAACCTATCGTGACGACGGTTACAACTACCGCTATGCAAACGACTACCGCGTGGACGAGCGCCACGACATGTACCGCGTAGCACCCCGTCACCGTGATCCCATGCCTTGGGACCGTCCCGGATACTTCTGGGGAGACCATCCTCACTATTACGGGTACAGGATCCACAGCATACCTCCCAGCTGGCGTCATATCAGCCATTGGGGCATCGACTATTACGTATACAACGGAGTCTACTACCGTCCTTTCGGAAGCTCTTACGTAATCTGCCGTCCTCCTTTCGGCACACCTCTGGATGTTGCAGTCAACAGGGCTCTGTTCAGGGCAGTGAGGTTCGCATTCTACTGCGACACCTACCGTACCTTCAACGCAGTGTTTGACTATTACAACACCATCGCGCGCCAGAACCTCATCATTGCACAGCACAACGCCCGCGAGGCCGCACGCTACGCAAACTACGCTCTCAACAGCACCCGTGCTCTTACCTCTTACGAGCTTGCCAACAAGCTTGGCCTTGTACAGAGCTACGCATATGCAGGGTCCGACTACTTCTACCAGGACGGCGTATTCTACACAGTGAGCGCTTCCGGTGCATACTCCACCATCGTCCCTCCTGCAGGTGCCCTGGTGACCTCCCTGCCCGACGACTACGAGATCATCGTCATGAACGGTATCGAGTACTTCCTGGTGGACAACACGGTTTACCGCACCACCGTCTTTGACGGCCAGCCTTTCCTGGAAGTCCTTGGCCAGATGTACGGCTCGCTGTACAGCCAGTACAACGTCTACAGATAAGAGAGTCTGACTCTTTAAAGAATAAGACCCGGTTCGTTCAGGACCGGGTCTTTATTCTATTTTGTGATGAAGGTGTTGAGGCTGTCTATGGGCGGCAGGGACGGGTAGTCCAGCGCATAGGCCTCTTTCTGGGAGCGGTAGACGGCAATGTTGCCGGATGCCAGCCATGTGTTGTAGCCGCCTGTGAGGCCGGCGTCGTAAAGGCCGCGGATCTGGCGCTCTATGAAGTTGGGAGTATTGTCCAGACCATTTGGGTCTACCCAGCGCATCACGTGGTATGCCTGGATCCAGGTGCGAACCCTGGCGGGCGTTGCGGTCACTTCCTGGCGGCCCTGTACGCGCTTTCCCCAGGCCTTCATTATCTCGTAAGGGTGGTTCCAGGGCTTTGAGATGCCGTAGTAGTGGTCTGCAAAATGGTCCGGGTAAGGCATTGCGCAGATGGCATCGGCAATGGTGGAAATGGCGGGCCAGTACTGGCCGTAGGCGGTGGTGTAGCCGGGATTGGCGGATTCTCCGAAGACGTCCACGGAGACGTAGACGCCAAGCTCATGGAGCTCGTCGCAGGCGTATCGGACAAAGTTCTGGATGGCCTGGACCTTGGACTCGCCGTAGCGGTTGCGGTAGTCTATCTGGTCGTCAAGGCTTATGAGCTTGTCCGGGAAGCGGACGTAGTCGAAGTTGATCTCGTCCAGCCCGAACTTCCGGACCGATTCCTTGGCCAGTTCCACATTGAACTGCCATACGTCGCGGGCGTATGCGCTGGGCCAGTAGGTGCTGTTGTGCAGGAAGGGCTTGCCGTCGGCCTTCATGCAGATTGCGGACGACGTGTGGTCCTGTGCGTAGTAGCCGTCCTTGAAGCAGGTAATTCGGCCAATGACGTAGTAGCCCCTGGCGTGGAGCTTCTCCACCACTTCCTTGTACAGGGCCTCCTTGGTGGAGCCGGCGTGCCTGAAGTTGGTGGGGGAGTGCTTCTCCATGGCCTCTGCCTTGTAACCGGGACACTGGTCGTCCTTTATGTCTATCACAAAGGCGTTTATGCGGGTGCTGTCCGCAAGGGCGATGTAGTCGTCAATGTGCCGGAGGCCAACCGGGGATATGGTGAGGTAGAAGGCGTTCACGGGGTTTGGCATGGGGCGGTCCGCGAAGGCGGGCTTCTCATAGGGGCGGAATTCGCAGCCGATGGCATCGCCGCCCTTGAAGGAGTTGCGTACGGCGGCGTGGGCATCGTCAAACTGAGTGTAACGCTCCTGCGCCTCTTCATTTGTGAGGACGGCGTATTTCCCGAAGAACCAGCCCTCCGTTTTTCCTGCGCGAACGTTGTAACGATGCACCCTACCGTCCGGCATAAGGCGGTCAAAGCCAAGCACTTCCAGGCGGTCCCCTTTCCGGGCAAAAGCGCCGATGTGGGATGTGAGGGTATCGTCAATAATGCAGGCGCCCGTCTGGACATAGAGTTCCGTTTCACGAACGGCTTCCCTGGGGTTAGTGACCAAGGCTTTTTCCGGAATCAAAACCTTGCGGTCCTCGGCCGTGGCCTGGACGTACTTTAACCCGTCCACGGTCACGGACTCCGACGAGACCTTCACGAGGCTGCCGCGGGTTATCGGTTCCGCTTGGACGTATTCTTTCTTCCCGGCCTTTTCCAGCACAGGAATCTCTGCCTTATCTCCCGCAGCCCAGGCGTCGCGCTCCGGCTCCCTGCTGCAAGAAAAAAGCGTAACGGCCGCTGTCAGGAGGACGTTACGCATTAGAACACTCTTCTTCACTCTTTTAAAGCGTTGACATTTTATCCACTGCAAGTTCCACAAGCTTGCGGATGGCGGGTTTGTAGTCCGGATTGGAACTCTGGAGGTAGCGGTTGGCTATGATGCAGCATACCGTGGAGGCGTTGTGACCAAGGTGTGCGGCAAGGCCGGCAAGGGGAGAGCTCTCCATCTCGAAGTTTGTGATGCGGTAGTCTTCTCCGCCGGTGGAGAAGCGGAAGCTCTCTATGTCCTGAAGCATGTTGGGCATTGCCAGAGGCACGCGCACCACACGGCCCTGAGGGCCGTAGAAGCCGTTTGCAGAGATGGTTACGCCCTTGATGGTAACGTCCTTCATGAGGTTGATGATCTTGGGCGATGCCTTTACAAAGTAAGGTGAAGGCAGTACGTCCAGCCAGTTCATGTGTTTCTTGAAGGCTTCCTCTACTTCCGGGATGGTAACTTTGTTACGGTTACCGTACCAGTTCATGACGCCGTCAAAACCCACGCTGATGTGAGACAGCACGTAGCTTCCCAGGGGAATGTCTGCGTGCAGGGCGCCTGAGGTGCCTATGCGTAGGATGTTCAGGGCCTTGTGCACGGGCTTGACCTCGCGGGTAGAGAAGTCTACGTTTGCCAGGGCGTCCAGTTCCGTCATCACTATGTCTATGTTGTCCGGGCCTATGCCGTGGGAAAGGGCAGTGATGCGCTTTCCGTTGCGCTTACCGGTAATGGACACGAATTCACGGGACTCGTGGCGGAACTCTATGTCCGTGAGGTATTCGCCGATCATGTCTACGCGGGAGGGGTCTCCCACCATGATCACGTTGTCTGCAAGTTCTTCCGGCTTCAGGTGAATGTGGAAAACGGAGCCGTCAGAGTTGATGATAAGTTCTGATTCGGGTATTCTCATGATACTGGGTTCTTAAAGTACAAATATAAGAAAAAATGACTAAATTTGTACAAATACCACAAGTAAAATGAAACGTGTACTGACCATCATTGCTGCATGCCTTTTTTCTATTCTACCACTTAGGGCCGATGAAGGCATGTGGCTGCCGGCGCTGATTTCACAGCGTATAGGGGATATGCAGGCAAAGGGATTCAAACTGTCTGCAGAGGATATTTACAGCGTGAACCAGGCAAGCCTGAAGGATGCCGTGGTGCTGTTTGGAAGCGGATGCACCGGGGAACTGGTGAGCGACCAGGGGCTTCTTTTCACAAACCACCACTGCGGCTATGGCTACATCCAGAAGCACTCGTCCGTGGAGCACGACTACCTCAAGGACGGCTTCTGGGCCCTTTCCAGGGCGCAGGAACTGCCCAATCCCGGCCTTACCGTCAAGTTTCTGGAGAGGATGGAGGACGTGACGGCCCTGGTGAACAAAGGCATAAAGCCCAAAATGACTGAGGAAAAGCAGCAGGCACTCATAAAAAAGAACATCAAAAAGCTCATTGACGATGCCGTAAAGGCCGGTAACGGCCTCAAGGCCTCCGTGGAGCCGCTTTTCTACGGTAACCAGTACTTCCTCTTCGTATTCCGGGAGTACAGGGATGTCCGTCTTGTGGGCGCGCCGCCGTCATCCATCGGCAAGTTCGGCGGAGAGACGGACAACTGGATGTGGCCCCGCCATACCGGAGACTTCTCCATCTTCAGGATTTACGCCGATGCCAACAACATGCCGGCCGATTACTCCGAGACAAACGTCCCCTACGTGCCCAAAAAGTTCTTCACCATTTCCCGCAAGGGCGTGAAGGAAGGCGATTTTACCTTTGTGTACGGCTGCCCCGGAAGCACCCAGGAGTACGTTCACTCAGATCTTGTAAAGTACATCCAGGACGTGTCGGACCCTGAAAAGATTGCCCTTCGCACCACCCGCCTTGGCATAATGAAAAAGTACATGGACCAGAGCCAGGCCGTGCGCATCCAGTACTCCTCCAAATATGCCGGCGTGGCCAATGCATGGAAAAAGTGGCAGGGAGAGGAAAAAGGCCTCAGGAAGAACAAGATCGTCCCCGTGAAGCAGGCCTATGAGAAGCGCTTCGAGGAGTGGGCCGCAGGAACGCGTTACGAGGGCATTACCACCAGGCTGGCCAACCTCTATGCCGCCCGCAACCCCATCTACAGGGCATATGAGTACTACAACGAGACCGTCCGTGCCATAGAGAAACTCCAGATTGCCCGCGGCCGCGGCGGAGACCCCAAGGACTACTACCGTCCCATTGACGAGGAAACCTTCGTGGCCATGATGACCGCCTTCGACAAGGCCCTTGACGATTCCTTCAAGCCGGAGTACTTCCTTCGCAAACGCGTGGAATTCACCTCCATGGAAGACTGGAAAGATGCAGTTTTTGCCGATGAGAACCTTGCCAAGGAGCTTGCTGCAGCTCTGGAGGACTATTTCCAGAACAACCTGGCTCCTCAGGTAAAGGAGTTTAACAGCAGCATAAACAAGGTTTACAAGGACTACATGCAGGGCCAGATGGAGTTTGAGAGGGAGCGTGACTTCTACCCGGACGCCAACCTTACTCTCCGTGTGGCATACGGCCATGTAGAGGGCTACAGGCCCGCCGATGCCATCTACTATACTCCGGTATCCACATTGCGAGGAATCATAGAGAAGGACAATCCGGATATCTTCGACTACAATATCCCCCAGACCCTCCGGGACATTTACGCGGAGGGCGGGCACGATGACCAGCCGGTCTGCTTCCTTGCCACAAACCACACCACGGGCGGCAACTCCGGAAGCCCCGTGCTGAACGCGGACGGCCAGCTCATCGGCATCAACTTCGACCGGGTGTGGGAAGGCACCATGAGCGACCTTATCTTTGACCCGGAGATATGCCGCAACATCTCCCTGGATGTGCGCTATATCCTGTTTATAATAAAGGAGATAGGCCATGCGGACTACCTCCTTGGAGAAATGAGTTTTGCAGATTAGCTAAAACTGCTCTATCTCTTTTACCAGCTTTGAGATTATGGACATCTTCACGTCGTAAAGGGCGTCGGAGATGTCCACTTTGTAGTAGTGGGGGTTGATGAGACGGCGCTCTGCCGGGGAGAAGTGGTGGAGGTTGTCCTGGTAGAAAGTTTTCTTGTCCTCCAGGCTGTGCTTTGGAGCCACTCTCGCGCCCTTTGAGATTACCTGCTGCTGCATGGGGCGGGCAACGTAGGCTCCGGCCTCGAAGGTCTTTGTCTTATAGGAATCGTACTCGTCCCTGACGGTGATGGTCTCTCCTTTCTGGATGGCAAGGTCCATGGCGTCGCCGCGGAGGCAGGTGACATCGGCCTTGAATACGTAGCCGTCGTAGCGGTTGCCCTTGACGCTGTCCAGGGCGCTGATTCGCCAGGTGATCTGGAAGCCGGGGTTGATGAGCTTAATCTTGTCTTCCGAGCGTTTGAGGACGGGCTCTCCGTCTATCTGGACCAGTTTGTACACATTGCCGAAGCACGGTGCCGCCTTGGAGGTGGCAATGGCGTCGCCTACGCCGTAACTGTCTATGCAGGCGCCCTGGCGCTCCAGGTCCGTGATGAGGTACTCGTCAAGGCCGTTGGTGGCGAAGATCCTGCATTTTTTAAAGCCGGCCTCGTCCAGCATGTACCTTACTTCCTGCGAGAGGAAGGCAAGGTCTCCGCTGTCCAGACGGACGCCGTATCCGGGGGCATAGTTGTCGTCGATGCCGGATTCCCTGAAGGAACGGATGGCATTCTTGACGCCGCAGCGAAGGGTATCGTAAGTGTCGATGAGGAGGATGAGGTTCTCTCCCTTATGCGTCCTGATATAGTCCAGGAAAGCCTTGTGCTCTCCCTCTACGGTGCTGCCGTAAGAGGTGATGAAGCTGTGGGCCATGGTGCCGGTGGAGGGGACGCCGTTGAATGCTCCGGTGAGGATGTTGGACGATGATGCGCAGCCGGCTATCTGGGCGGCCTTTCCGCCGTAGACTGCAGCCCAGGGACCGTGGGCGCGACGTGATCCGAACTCGCTTACGGGACGGTTTGTTGCCCTGCACACGCGGGAGGCCTTGGTTGCAACGGCCATCTGGTGGTTCATGATGCAAAGCATGGGGGTCTCCAGGACCTGGGCCTCGATGAGCGGGCCTACTACGGTTACGATGGGCTGGTTGGGGAATACTATATCTCCTTCACGCATGGCGTATACGTCTCCAGTGAACTTCATGGTGCTGAGATATTTACGGAATTCCTTGTACTCCTCTCCGGGGAGGAACTTCTCATACAGCTCTTCCGGAGCCTTGCCCAGTTGCTGGACCATCTCTATCACCTCTTCAGTGCCGCTCACCACGGCCCAGTTGTTGTTTTCCGGAGCCTTGCGGTAAAAGAGGTTGAACACGGCAATCTGGTCCTGCTTCCCGCAGTCCAGGTATGACTTTCCCATAGTGTACTGGTACTTGTCCGATACGTAGGCGTTGTTTATGATATCCATGGCTTTAGTTTAGTCATACAAAAATAAGCATTTTTTGCTATCTTTGTGTCGGTTAAACAAAGAAGCAATGAAAGACAGTGCACTTATTGTGGTGGACATGCTGTACGATTTCATAGACGGCAGCATGGCATGTCTGGGCGCAGACGCCGCCATAGAAAACACCCTTAAATACATAGACAAGGAAACGGCATCGACAGACCCAGACGACAGCGGCGTACGTAGCATCTATCCAATCCTGTTCATAAGGGACCATCATCCGGCTAACCACTGCTCATTTGCGGAGCAGGGAGGCCCCTGGCCGGTTCACTGCGTCCAGGGCACCCATGGCGCCGATATCCATGAGGCCCTGGAGCCCTATGCTTCGGAAGATTTGACGTTCTTCAAGGGAGAAGACCCCGCCAAAGAGCAGTACAGCGGCTGCGAAGGCCTTAATCCCGCAGGGCAGAGCCTTCAGGAAGTGCTGGAACTCATGGACATAAAGAACGTGGTCGTTTGCGGTATTGCCACGGAATACTGCGTGCGCAACACCGCAGAAGACCTCCTCAAGGCGGGTTTCAAGGTGTATGTACTCAAGGACTGCCTGGCATACGTAGACGCCAAGGGTCATGTGGATGCCCTTGCAGAGATGGAAAAAGAGGGGATTAAGCTAATCTAAGTCTTCCGCGTCCGTTACGGCCGCGCCCTTACCCATGAGGTAAGTTTTCATGAATTCGTTGAGGTCTCCGTCAAGGACGCCCTGGGTATCGGCCGTGGAGTAACCTGTTCTCAAGTCCTTCACCAGTTTATACGGGTGAAGGACATAGTTTCTGATCTGTGAACCCCATTCGATGCGTTTCTTCTGGCCCTCAAGTTCAGCCTGTTTTTCCTGGCGTTTTTTGAGCTCGATGTCGTACAGGCGGGATTTGAGGATAAGGAGGGCTCTCTGGCGGTTGTCCTGCTGGGAACGGGTTTCCGTATTCTCCACCATTATGCCGGAAGGGAGGTGGCGTACGCGCACGCCGGTTTCTACCTTGTTCACGTTCTGGCCGCCGTGGCCGCCGCTGCGGAAGGTGTCCCATTCAAGGTCTCCGGGATTGATTTCTATGTTGATGGAATCGTCCACAAGGGGGTACACGAATACGCTTGAGAACGTTGTCTGGCGCTTTCCCTGGGCATTGAAAGGGGAAATGCGGACCAGGCGGTGAACTCCGTTCTCTGCCTTGAGATAGCCGTAGGCGTAATCTCCTTCCACCTCTATCGTGCAGCTCTTGATGCCGGCTTCTTCTCCTTCAAGGAGGGATGTGATGGTATATTTGTAGTTATTACGCTCGCACCAGCGGAGGTACATCCGCATGAGCATGGCGCTCCAGTCGTTGGCCTCCGTGCCGCCGGCGCCTGAGTTTATTGTGAGAACTGCGCCAAGGTTGTCTCCCTCATTGCCCAGCATGTTGCGGAGCTCCAGGGCCTCTACGGCCTCTACGGCCTTGTTGTAGGCCTGGTCAAGTTCTTTGGTTTCAGGGGTTTCTATGGTTTCGTCCTCTGCGGAGTCAAGGCTTTCTTTGGCAAAATCGTACAGAACATTGGCGTCTTCTACCGCCTCTTTGGCTTTCTGGAAGTCCTGCACCCAGGACTTGATACCGGAGAGTTTCTTGAGGAAGAGTTCTGCGGCTTTTGGGTCTCCCCAGAAGTCCGGGGCAAGGGTCTCGGCGGTCTTTGCCTCCACTTCCTTCTTCTTGCCGGCAATGTCCAGGCACCCTTCCAGCGTCTCCAGTCTTGATTCCAGTTCCCTTATTTCGTCAAATGTTCTCATAGCGTGCAAAGATAGCAACAATACCTCAATTTGCCAATCAAAAGAAAAACATTAAATTTGTAATTCACATTTATTCTGCATGCAACTACAAGTATCCGACGACCTCAATGCCGTCATCAAATATGCCAGGGAAGAGGCAATGCGTACCGGGAGCTACGGAATTGGCCCGGACCATCTGTTCCTTGGAATAATAAGGGAGGAGGAGAACGCTGCCTTTGCGGCCATACGCAACCTGGGCGTAGAGCCCGCGGAGCTCAAGTCCTTCATAGACGGCCGCATCTTTACCAACGAGACCATTCCATACGAGCAGCTGGACAACATCAATTTCTCACGCCAGGCGCAGAACGTCCTTAGCATAACCGTCATGGAGGCGTCCCGCCTCAAGAGCCCTGCGGCCATGCCCCAGCACCTTCTGCTTGCCCTTTGCCGCACTACGGAAAGCTACGGCCAGCTGTTCCTTCGCTCCCACGGCATAGATTACGGCCGCCTGCTCGCCTATTTTGAGGACGAGGGCCTCCTTAGGCCCAACCAGCCTCAGGACGAGTCCCAGGAAGACCGTCAGCAGCCCTCCCAGGGGCCGGTGGAAGACCCTGCTGAAGAGAAGAAACTGGATATAGAGGAATTTGCATACGACCTTACCCGCGCCGCCCGCGAGGGAAAGCTTGACCCCGTTGTGGGCCGTGACACGGAGATAGCCCGCGTAATAGAGATCCTTGGCCGGCGCAAGAAAAACAACCCCATGCTCATAGGCGAGCCCGGCGTTGGGAAGTCCGCCATCGTGGAGGGAATTGCCCTCAGGATTGCGTCCGGGAACATTTCGTCGGCCTTGGCAAAGAAGAGGATACTGTCCCTGGACATTGCATCCGTGGTTGCCGGGACAAAGTACCGCGGAGACTTCGAGAAACGCCTCAAGGCCATAATCAAGGAGGCAGGGGAGAACCCGGACATTATCCTTTTCATTGACGAGTTCCATACCATAGTTGGTGCCGGCGGCGCCTCCGGCAGCCTTGATGCCGCCAACATGCTGAAGCCGGCGCTCGCCCGCGGAGAATTCCAGTGCATAGGCGCAACCACCATTGACGAGTTTACCAAGATAGTGGAAAAGGACGGGGCGCTTGACCGCCGTTTCCAGAAGATTGTGGTGGAGGCTACGGACGTGAAGCAGTCCATAGAAATCCTTTCCAACCTCAAACCCAAATACGAGGAATTCCACGGAATCACGTATACCGACGAGGCCATTGAAGCCGCCGTACGCCTCACAGACCGTTACATTACAGACCGGTCCCTTCCGGACAAGGCCATTGACGCAATGGACGAAGCCGGATCCATGGTGCGCCTTTCTACCGGCCGCAGGAAAAGCAGCTCCACCGTTGACTCGGAGGACATTGCGTCCGTGGTTTCCAAGATGACAGGCATTCCCGTGAACAAGGTTGCAGAGTCCGAGGGCAACCGCATCATCAAGATGCGAAAGCGCCTCACGGACCGCATAATTGGCCAGGACGATGCCGTTGAGACCGTTGTGAGGGCCATCCAGCGCAACAGGGCGGGACTCAAGGACCCCGGAAGGCCCATAGGCACCTTCCTCTTCTTTGGCCCCACAGGCGTTGGAAAGACCCAGCTTGCCAAAGCCCTGGCAGAGTACCTGTTTGACAGCGAGGAGAATCTTGTGCGTATAGACATGAGCGAGTACATGGAGAAGTTCAGCGTCTCCCGCCTCATAGGTGCGCCTCCCGGATACGTGGGATACGAGGAAGGCGGCCAGCTGTCCGAGCGCGTGCGCCGCAAACCATACTGCGTGGTGCTTCTGGACGAGATTGAGAAAGCCCATCCGGACATCTTCAACCTCCTTCTCCAGGTTATGGATGAGGGCCGGCTCACGGACAGCAACGGACGCATGGTGGATTTCAAGAACACCATCGTTATAATGACCTCCAATGTGGGGAGCCGTGAAGTCCAGGAGTACGGAAGCGGTATTGGCTTTGCCACGGCCGGAAAGAATGCGGATATAGACAGGAAAGGAGTTGTGGAAAAGGCCGTGAAGAAGGCTTTCCCCCCGGAGTTCATAAACCGCGTTGACGAGCAGGTTTACTTCAACTCCCTGAGCAAGGAGGCTATAGAAGACATTATTGACATAGAACTCAAGGATCTGCGCTCAAGGGCGCTTGAGGCAGGTTACAAGCTCACCATTACCCCTGCGGCCAAGCGGTTCATTGCCGATGCCGGCTACGACCCGGCTTACGGCGCCAGACCTCTGAAGAGGGCTGTTGTACGCTATGTGGAGGACCCCGTGTCCGAGTTTATTATCTCCGACAGGGCGCTTTCTTCCAGGAAGAGGACACCCGGCGAGGCGGTTACCCTGAAGGTAGGGCTTTCCCCGGACAAGGAGAATACGGTTGTGGAGCTGAAGGCCTAGAGGGCAAGTGCATCCTCAAACTCAAGGTCCAGGTCACGGATGATGTCCTTGAGGGCGGCGATGGAGGTGTTGCAGGCGATGTAGTTGCCCAGGGCGTCGAGGTTGAAATCTGTGTTGATCATGGCGTTGACTTTTAATTTCTGATGCAAAGGTACGGCCGCCTTGCGCCAAACCATTGCGCAAGCTAAAAAATATGAAAAAAATTGTACTTTTTTTAATGGTTATGGCAATTTCCATGCAGGCTCAGGCACAGGAAACATACCGTTTTGCACAGAGAGACACGTGCTCCCTGTATCTTGACATCTATCGCGCGGCGGAAGGATCTGAAACCACCTTCCAGGGCATTCAGAAGCCAACCGTCATGTTTGTCTTCGGCGGCGGGTTCATATGTGGTGAAAGGTCAGGAGAATTCAGCTTGCAGTGGGT